>Ga0164243_10000716_pt1 | contig 58420 bp, 51 predicted proteins | sample OricompcompostOP_FD_108781 | JGI IMG/M metagenome (GOLD analysis project Ga0164243, IMG submission 108781) | Organic Plus compost microbial communities from Emeryville, California, USA - Original compost - Organic plus compost (OP) | ecosystem: Engineered > Solid waste > Mixed feedstock >... | reverse complement strand
GCCGCGCTGACCAACGCGTCATCAGTTTCCGTGGAGAGGTGGCTGAGTGGTCGAAAGCACCGCACTCGAAATGCGGCATACGGGCAACCGTATCGTGGGTTCGAATCCCACCCTCTCCGCCATAAACGCTCTTCCCGTTCTCCATATCCTGGGACAAGTGGTCCACGGCGTTGCCCGATCGGCTTCATTTCTGGTGTTCTTGTAGGCTCATTAGCCACCAGCCATCGACGGATCTTTGATCTGATGAAATTTTTCCGTGCGTGCCGCGGTTCCTATATGATCCTGTGTGGTAAGGAACTTTTGGTGCAGACCGGCATTCTCAAAGATCGGCAGGAAAACGAGGCGGAGATGCAATCAGTCAAGATGAGCGAAGAGCTGTGGCAGCATCTGCTTTCTCTTCGCGAAGGTTCGGTCGGCCCGGTCGCGTTGTCTGCCGATCCCGATGTGGCTTGCCTGTCGCTTTACAAGCCGCTTGCCTTGCGCAATGGCCCGTTCGTCCTGGCGCAGGTCGGCCAATCGCTGGATGGCCGCGTCGCGACGCCGACGGGTGACGCCCAGGATGTCTCCGGCCGGGATGGAATTGTCCATCTGCACCGGTGCCGTGCGCTGGTGGATGCGGTGATCGTCGGCGTCGGCACCGTCGTTGCCGACGACCCTAGCCTTTCCGTGCGCGCCGTCGGCGGCCGAAATCCGGTCCGTGTCGTGGTGGACTGCAACGGCCGCATGCCGGAGCGGGCGAAGATGCTGCACGATGGAGGCATGTCTGTACTCCTCATGCAGGCGGACGACGTGCCGATCCGTGATGCCAGGCACGAGATTGTGCGGCTGCCGCGTCAGCAGGATGGCGGACTTGCGCCGCGCGGTATCCTTGATGCGCTTGCCGACCGCGGCCTGGCTACGGTTCTGGTCGAGGGGGGAGCCAATACGATTTCCCGCTTCATCGATGCACAGCTCATCGACCGGCTGCATGTCTCGGTCGCGCCGATCATCATCGGATCGGGTCCCGCCGGAATCAGGCTTTCACCGATCGATCGGCTGTCCGAGGCCCGCAAACCGGAAGTGCAGATTTATAATCTCGGCACAGATATCGTCTTCGATTGCGATCTGCGCGTCGAAGCAGAACGGAAGGCCATATTACCGGAGCGCCAGGACGTCCTGATGGCCGACATGGCATAGGCTCTCTTCCCGATCGATCATCCGGCGCCGGAAATCGGCCCAATCGCGGATTTCCGCTTCATCGAGTTCTCCATATTCAAAAACCGCACGTATGATGCCAGTGAGAAACAGGCGCTGGAGATCGGGTTCCGCGGCGGTCATGGTCCACGGACTTCCGGCGGTTCGCACAGTGCAGCCCTTGTCTGACAGTCTGTCCGCCAGCGTTTTCCAGGCTTTCGGCCCAAGCGCCAAGCCAAAACCCTTGTCGCTCAGTTGATGCCTATTGAAGCTTGAAACGACCACCTCATCCAGCGGATGCGGTTTGGACCAGCGCATCTCCCCGTCATAGTTCAGTGCTGCGTAAAGGCCGATGCTGTTCCGGGAAATACGGTCGGCGAAGCGACGGATGAAGTCTTCCGAACAGAGATCGAAAAGCGCTGACGCCGTCACGAGGACGACATCGGCAAGGGGAAGGACCTCGACATCGTTCAGATCGCCTTGAACGAGTTCGAGCGCATCGCCATGGCGCCGCTCTGCTTCCTCAAGCAGATGCGGATCGCTGTCGAAGAGACGCCAGCGGACATTCTTTTCAATTTTCGGCGAGAGCGTGCGGAAGGTCGAGCCGGTGCCGCAGCCGATATCGAGAACGGTTCTTTTCGGAGTGCTCTCAATGGCTCCGATCGCACTCGTCAGCAGCGTCTTGTCGCGCGAGCGGGCATCCACCGGTTCCCGCAGCGCCAGCCAGCCTTTGTCGAAGCCGCTCACGATATCGTCTCCAGAAACTCGGAGATGATCAGGGCGGTATCGCGCCAGGATGGTAATCTGGCGCCGGCAATTGCGGCCGCATCCGCCATGGCGACGCGGGTTTCGGGTTCTTCCAACAGCCGGCGAAGTGCTGCGGCAAATGCTTCCGGATCATCCGGCGGCACGAGGAAACCGGCATTTTCCGGAACGACATCCGGCACGGCTCCGGCCGCGCAGGCGACGATCGGCAGACCTTGGGCAAGTGCCTCGGCGAATACCATGCCATAACCTTCATAGCGGCTGGCGAGCGCGAAAATGTCGGCCTTGGCGAATTCCGCGCGGGTGTCCTCGATCTGGCCGGCGAGTTCGATGCGGTCGCCGAGCCCCAGTCCGGAGATTTGCCGTTCGAGTTCCGATGCAATATCTGCATCGAGGCTCTTGCTGCCGACGATGCGGCAGGTCCAGGAAAGGTTGCGCAACCTTTCGAGCGCCTCGATCAGCACGTCATGCCCCTTGCGACGGTTCAGGGTGCCGACGCTGAGGATGAGCGGCGGATCGCCTCCGCCGGCGGCCAGCGGTGCAGGGTCCATGCCGGGAATGGCGACCACGATCCTTTCCTCCGGAACGGCGTAATGGGCGACGAGTTCGGCCGCCGTCGTTTGAGAGGTGACGATGACGCCGCGTGTTTTTGACAGCGCGGCTTTTTCCCGGGTGTTCAGCTCCGCTTTCCGGTTCTCGGCAAGTCCGGTTTCCAGGGCCAACGGATGGTGCACCAGTGCCACAACCTTCAGGCGTCCCGCTTCGCGGTTTGCCCATGCGTCCATGACGCCGAAGGCCAAACCATCGATGAGCACGAGCGTACCGTCGTTCAAGTCGGAAAGCCTGCGTCCGGCGGCTTCGAGCTGCCCAGCGTCGGGATTTGGAAAACCCTCGCCGAGAGACATCCATTCGACAGTCCAGCCGAGATCGCCGAGCATCGCGATCGCCCGCCGGTCATAACCATAACCGCCGGTGCGGGTTCCGATATCGCCCGGATAGGCGAAGACGAGACGGCTGCTCATAGTTCGGCCTCGTACCAGCCGCGTGCGATGTGGGATTCATGCAGGGTGACGCGGAGCTTGCGAATGCGCCTGCCGCCCTCGCCCAGCCTGCCGCTGCCGATCGCCTCGGCGATCTGGTCGAAAACGTGCCTGGCCAGAAATTCGGTCGTCGTCACCTTTCCGGCGAAGATATCGAGCGTATCGAGGTTTTGGTAGTTAAGCGGGGCCAGCACGTCCTTGAGGATCTCCGTCGCAAGTCCGATGTCGACTGCCAGGCCGTTGTCGTCGAGATCGTCGGTGAAGAAGGCCGCGTCGACCACGAAGGTCGCCCCATGCAGCCCTTGGGCAGGGCCGAAAACAGGTCGGGGAAGGCTATGCGCGATCATGACGTGATCGCGGACTTCGACGGCGAACATATGAAGGTTCCTCAATAGCGGATGCGATGACAGAGCGTGGCGCTGGAGCCGATGATGCCGGCATAATCGGCGGTTATGGTTTGGAACGGGGTCTCGCCCGAAATCAGGTGATCCAGCCGGTTCTCGGCAAGAAGCTCGAGCGCCTTCGCCATGCGGCGGCGCGTATCCCAACGGGCGCGGTGTCCTGCCGGCAGCACGGCGACCTGTGAACTGACGATGCAGAGCCGCTTGGCATGGAATGCGCCGCCGAGCGGGATCTCCGCATATCTTTCTCCATACCAGCTCGCCTCGACGATACGCGCCTCGAAGCCTGCACGATCGAGAGCGGTTGCGAGCGCTTCGGAGGAGGCAGAGGCGTTGACCAACACATCGCAATCATCCGGCACGGCATCCGGTTCAGCGAAGCGCAGGCCGAGAGCCCGGGCGGTTCTGGTGCGATCCGGCTCGATATCGGAGATGACGACGTCGGTGCCGATGACGCGCGAGGCCAGATAAGCGACGAGAAGCCCGACAACGCCGGCGCCGAAGACCGCTACCCGGTCGCCCGGCTGAATGCCGGCGTCCCAGATAACGTTGAGTGCGGTTTCCATATTGGCTGCCAGGACCGCACGTTGGGGCGGAAGATCGTCCGGAAGCGGATGCACGGCGGAAGCCGGCACGCGAAAGCGGTCCTGATGGGGATGCAGGCAGAAGATCGTCCTGCCGGCAAGGTATTGCGGTCCTTCTTCAACCATCCCGACGGCGGCATAACCGTATTTTACGGGAAACGGAAATTGCCCCGCCTGGTGCGGCGCGCGCATGCGTTCATATTCGCTCTCCGGCACGTGACCGTCGAAGACAAGGGATTCGGTGCCGCGGCTGATGCCGCTGAACAGCGTGCGCACCAGGATCTCGGTCTCGCATCCCGCCGGCAGCGGCTCACTCCGAAGCGCGCAGCGGCCTGCCTCTTCGAACCAGAGGGCTTGGCCATCCGTCTTCGGCACCGGTCGCGGAGCTGTCTCACGCCTTGTCACAGATCAGCCTTTCAAGCCAGACAATTCAGACCTAGGGGCTTTAACGATGACGGCAAGGGAGCATTTCTGCGAGAAGCGTATGCCGATATCACGTTTATTTGACGCCGCTTCTCCTCCGTTCGGCCTTGGCGCGCTGACGTAATCCCCTTCATGTAGTGTCTGCAGAAGAGTGCCATGAATGTTTCACATGACGGTTGGAAGGAGACCAGCCGCATCGATTACCGTTCCGATAGCCCGCAACCGTCCCTGGCAACCGGGCTGAAAGGCGACCCTGATGGCTGAATGGATGAATGCCGGTTATCCGGATGAGACGGCACGCAAGGCCTTCCGTTCCCTCTCGCTGGATGCCTGTGGGGTAACCATGGCCGTTGCCGCGGTACTTATCGGTGCAATGCGTTTCTTCGGTGAGCGGCTCGGTATGGATACGACTGCCGCCACCATGGCTTTCGTCCTCTATGCGGCGATTTCAGCGGTCGCCCTCGGCAACCTGCATGCGCATGGGCATGGCCGGTTCGGCGTGGCGAACATCGTCACGACGATTCGGGCTGCGATCACCGCCGCGCTGGGCGGGTTGGTGCTGGCTTCCAGTCAATTTGGACCGGCGTCCAGTGATGGTTCGTTATGGCTCGCCGGTCTGGTCATCGCCTTCGCGCTCGCTTTGGACGGTGTCGACGGCTATCTTGCCCGGCGGACGGGGACCGCTTCGCGCTTCGGTGCCCGTTTCGACATGGAGGTGGATGCGCTCCTGATCCTCTTCCTGTCGCTTGCGGCCTTCCTGCTCGATAAAGCTGGCATCTGGGTGCTGCTGATCGGCCTGATGCGCTACGTTTATGTGACGGTTCAGCGCATTTTTCCGGCGTTGCAGCGCGAGTTGTCGCCATCCATGCGCCGCAAGGCGATCTGTGTCATCCAGGGCGTGGTGCTCTGTCTCATGCTGATTCCGGTGGTCATGCCGCCGGTTTCGACAGGGCTCGCAGTGGGCGCGCTTGCCTCCCTCGTCTATTCCTTCGCCGTGGACGTGATCTTTCTCCTTCAGACAGGCCGAGGCGGCAGAGATGCGGCATGACTTCTCCGCCTCGCTGGGACTGACCCGATCGCTGCTGATCTATTACGGCCAGCCCTGGCGGCGCGCATCGCTCAGACGGTTTTACGCAAGTCTCATCAAATCTGGCGATCTCGTCTTCGATATCGGCGCGCATGCCGGCAGCCGCAGCCGTACGCTTCTCTCGCTCGGCGCCAAGGTCGTTGCGCTCGAACCGCAGCCGCTGTTCGCCGATTTCATCGCAAGTTCCTTCGCCGGGGAGGATCTGACCCTGCTGAGCAAGGCGGTCGGCAAGGAGGAGGGCGGCGTCGATCTTCATATTTCCAGCCGCTATCCGACGGTGACGAGCACTTCGTCCTCCTGGATTTCGAAGGTCGGGAGAACGCCCGGGTTCAAGAATGTCGCCTGGGACCGGACCGAGCGCGTCGAGATGACCACGCTGGACGTGCTGATCGGCGACCATGGGCTGCCGGCCTTCTGCAAGATCGACGTGGAGGGAGCCGAAGCCGACATCCTCGCCGGTTTGCACCACCCCGTCCCGCTCATCGCCTTCGAATATATCCCGGCGGCGATGGAAATCGCGGAGGAGGCGATCGGGCACCTGCAGAGGCTCGGTCTCTATCGCTTCAACCGTGTCGAAGGCGAACGGCACCGTTTCGTCCACCATGACTGGATGTCCGGCGATGCCATGCTGGCGGAGCTGGCCGGGATGGCCGGTCGGGGATCGTCCGGCGATATCTATGCCCGGCTCGGCGTCTGATGTCCCGGCGGGGTTTCATCGATCAAGGCGTGGAGAGGGCAGAGATCGGATCTCGCTCGGCTTCCCATCGGTTTTCTCTGCTGCGGATTGCAATTTTCCTGGTGCTTGCCTTCGCGATCCTGGTACTGCCGTCCGATCCTGCCGCATTTTCCGACTTTTCCCATTTACGGTTCCCTCTGGAGATCACCTGCATCGTTCTGCTTGCGTCGGTGTTTGCAGGTAATGCCTTCACCTTCGTTCGAATGGCGGTCACTTTGCTTCTCGCCGCTATGCTGTTCCTCAAACTTGCGGATATCGGCACGACCGCGGCGTTTCAGCGGCCATTCAATCCCTATCTCGACCTCAGGATCCTGACGGATGGATGGAATCTGCTGAGCGGCACGGTCGGCATCGTGGAAGCCGTCGGTATTGTCTGTGCCGGTCTGCTTGCCTGGCTTCTGGTGGCGGCCGTCCTCTACTGGTCGTTCGGCACTTTCCGGCATCTGACGGTCGAGAGCCTCCGGAAATCCGCTCTCGCAAGCGGCATCATCCTTCTTGTCGGGCTGGCCGCATTCGTTACGCAGGATCATGATCGCCGCGATCTCGGTGTCGATGCATCCGCCGCCACCTATTTCGTCAATCGCGTCGCGCTGGTGCGGGAATCCATCGCCGATCTGAAGCGTTTCGAGGAGGAGTTGAAGCAGGATCCGGTTTCCGCCGGTCCGCATTTCTCGGCGCTCGCCGGCACCGATGTCGTGCTCGCCTTCATCGAATCCTACGGCCGCAGCGCCATCGAGGACCCTCGTTATGCCGCAGGCATTCACGACCGGCTGTCATCCGTGAAGCGGGAGATCGAAGCCGCTGGTCTTCGGGCACGCAGCGGCTGGCTCACCTCGCCGACCGTCGGCGGTATCAGCTGGCTCGCGCATGGCACGCTGTTGTCCGGCCTCTGGGTGAACAATCAGGCGCGCTACGACCGGATGATCACCAGCGAACGGCCGAGCCTCGACAGCCTGTTCCGCACCTCGGGGTGGCGGACGACGGCCGTCATGCCGGCGATTACTCTCGACTGGCCGGAAGCCGGTTATTTCGGCTATGACAGCGTGCATGCCGCCGCCGGGCTCGACTACAAGGGCAAGCCGTTCAACTGGATCACCATGCCGGACCAGTACACGCTCTCCGCCTTCGAACGGCTGGAGCGGCAGCCAGGCCACAAACCGGTCATGGCAGAGATGGCGCTGATCTCCAGCCACGCACCCTGGACGCCGGTTCCGGCGCTCGTCGATTGGGACAAGGTCGGCGACGGCATGGTGTTCAACGCGCAGGCCGAAAGCGGTGATCCGCCCTCCGTCGTCTGGGCCGATCCGGCGCGTGTTCGCGTGCAATACATTGCATCGATCGACTACGTGCTGGAAACGCTCGGTTCCTACATGGCACGCTACGGCAAGAACACGCTGTTCATTCTCGTCGGCGACCATCAGCCTGCATCGATCATTACCGGGGATGGTGCTTCGCGCGACGTGCCGATGCATATCGTTACCGGCAATCCGGACCTGCTGAAACGGCTCGACGGCTGGCACTGGCAGGAGGGCATGATCCCCGCATCGGACACGCCGGCCTATCGCATGGACGAATTTCGCCGGAAATTCGTCGAAAGCTTCGATTGAGGAAGCAGCGGTCAGCGGTCCGATGACGGGGCGTCGTTTTCCAGCAGGCGTTCGAAGCTGGCCTTCCCCTTCAGCGCGATCGTCTCGCGGGCCTGGCGGGCACGCCGTTCCACGAGTCCCAGCATGTCCATGAATTCATCGATCCTGCCGGCCGGCAGGTCGCCGAACAGGTGTCTTTCGAGCGCGTCGATCTCCGCCACCATCCTGTCATAGACAGCCGCACCTTCAACCGTCAGCTCGATCTGGGCCCATCGCGCATCGCGCTGGTCGGCGCGGCGGTCTATCAGATTGCGTTCGACGAGTTCGCGGATCGCCCTTGAGACCATCGCCTTGTCGATCGTCGTCAGCTTGCAGATTTCCATCGGTGAAATGGAACGATAGGTGCCGATCGCCGACATCACGCGCCAGATATTGAGCTTGAACCCGTTGGCTTCGCAAAGGAGGCTGACCAGCCTCACCATTTCCGCATTGCTGCGGGCAAGCCTGTAGGGCACGACTTTGGACAGTTTTCGCATCGGTGCGGCGTGTTGGTCGGTCATCGTTCAGGTCACCAATGCCCTTTGCCTGTATTCGGCGGCATCCCAAAGCCGGTTGGCCATGATGTCCTCCAGAATTTCGACCGCCTTCAGCACGTCGCGCTCGCCGATATAGAGCGGCGTGAAACCGAAGCGGATGGCATTCGGTGCGCGGAAATCTCCGATCACGCCGCGGGCGATCAGCGCCTGCATGATCGCGTAACCTTCCTGGTGCAAAAAGGAAATCTGGCTGCCGCGCTTGCTGCCATCCCGCGGCGAGCCGAGCGTCAGCATCGGACAGCACTTCTCGACCTGGGTAACGAACAGGTCGCAGAGCTTTATCGATTGGCGGCGGACATCTTGCATATCCACATCGTCCCACGCGTCGAGCGCCGCATCGAGAGCGGCAAGCCCGAGGATCGGCGGCGTGCCCACCCGCATGCGGTCGATGCCGCCGCCCGGCCGGTAACCGATATCGAAGGCGAAGGGCGTTTCGTGCCCCAGCCAGCCGGAGAGCGCTGGCCGTACCCTATCCGCGTGGCGCGGCGCAACATAGATGAAGGCTGGCGCTCCCGGTCCGCCGTTCAGGTATTTGTAGGTGCAGCCGACGGCGAAATCCACATCCGCGCCGGCGAGGTCCACCGGCAAGGCGCCGGCCGTATGGGCGAGGTCCCAAACGGTGACGGCGCCCGCGGAATGCGCCTTCTTCGTCAGCGCCTTCATGTCGTGCAGGCGGCCGGTCCGGTAATCCACCTCGGTCAGCATCAGCACGGCGACCGTCTCGTCGATTGCGGGCTCCACCTCTTCAGGTTCGACGATCTTCAGTTCGTGTCCTCTGCCGATCGAGCCGATCAGACCTTGCGCCATATAGAGATCGGAAGGAAAATTCCCGCTGTCGGAAAGGACGACCTTGCGTTGAGGCAAGAGTTCCAGCGCCGAGGCGAGCGCCTGGTAGACCTTGATCGACAACGTATCGCCCATGACGACGGTGCCTTCGGGAGCGCCGATCAGTTTTCCGACTCTGTCCCCAACCTTGCGCGGCATCATCATCCAGCCGGCCTTGTTCCAGCCCTTGATGAGCAATTCGCCCCATTCGTCGGTCAAAAGCCTGGCGACGCGTTCCGTGGCTGCAAACGGCAGCGGGCCGAGCGAATTGCCGTCGAGGTAGACGACGTTCTCCGGCAGATAGAAGAGCGAGCGGGTCTTTTCGAAATCCGTCACGAGCCACCTTTCGAGCCAATGCCTTCGAAGCAAGGCAGACTAGAAGCTCATCGCCACCATGCAAGATGAAATCGCGACGATCCTGCGGCGCATTCCGGTCTTGTGGACGGGGATCTGCCGCCGTAACCTGTTCCCATCGATGTTCGATCGAGGCTCACGACGGTGGACCCTTCCTCTCTGAAGACAGGACCGTTTCCCGAAGAACCAGGAATCCTGGAGTTCCTGAAGACCTGCGACAGCTTCTATCCGCCGGATGCGGTGGATGCACCGATCGAACAGCAGCGTGTCTGGTATGACGCGCTCTGCGCCCGCTTCGACCGGCCGTTGCCCGAAGGCCTTACATTTCAGGACGAGATGTTGTTCGTTCCGATCCGGCGCTATCGGCCGGCAGTGATCCGGACCGAAACCGTACTGCTTTACCTGCATGGCGGCGGGTTCGTGGTCGGTTCGTTGCAGAGCCATCATGCGATCTGTGCCGAGATCGCCGATTTCGCAGGGGCGGAGCTCGTGTCCGCGGATTATCGCCTCGCACCGGAGCATGTCTGGCCAGCCCAGTCGGACGATTGTTTCGCGGTACTGAAACAGCTTCTCGGCCAGGGAAAGAAAGCGGTGATCATCGGCGACAGCGCCGGCGGCAATCTGGCGGCGGGCCTCGCTCTTCGTGCCCGTGACGAAGGGCTTTCCGGCGTTGTCGGGCAGGTGTTGATCTATCCGGCGCTTGGCGGCGACCTTGTATCCGGCTCCTATGAGGAAATGGCGCATGCGCCAGGTCTGACGACTGCGGATGTCGCCTATTATCGTGCGATCCTGAAGGCACCCTCCGACGAACCGGTGGCATACCCGTTATTGGTTTCCGATCTGTCCGGCCTGCCGCCCGCCTATATCACGGTCGCGCATTTCGATCCGCTCCGGGACGACGGCCGGAACTATGCCGAGCGGTTGCGTCGGGCAGGTGTCGAGGCGATTTTCCGCGAGGAGCCGCAGATGGTGCACGCCTGGCTGCGCGCCCGGCATATGAGCGCAGGCGCCCGGGAAGGTTTCCAGGCGCTTTGCGAAGCGGTTCGACGGCTTGCTACATGAGATCGCGCGGAATCGCCTTTTCGAAGGTCTTTTCGAAGACCTGTCCTTCGTCCTCATAGGCGACAACGGAAGCGCTGACCAGCCAGTCCTTTGCCGTGCAGGCGATGCGCGAGGTCGAAACGGTGCGGACCGACCAGCCTTCCCGCTGCATGTCGCACGTCCAGATGGCCACGCCAGTCATCGAGAGAGGGTCGTCCTGCTTGATGGACCAGAGCTCTTCGCGCAGTTGCCGCGTCGCCAGTCCGGTGCCTGGGTGTTCGTGAAACCCGGTATCCTCATGGATGCGATAGTCCGTGCGGTTCGCTGAAAGATCGCGGGTGACGCTTCGCTGCGTCTCCGCCGGCGCGTGCTCGATATATTTCGGCAGCGGATCGGGATTGGCCGGCTCTCTCATCTCGAAAACCCGATGCTCGCCGAGCTTCGGCATGGCCAACCCCAGCGAGGCTGTGTCGATCGTCAGGCCCGGATCGACGGGTGGCGGCAGCACGGTCGGCCAATAGGCGGTCGAGAGCGACAGGCGGATGCGATGGCCCTTGCCGAAGCGGTAGCCGCAGGTATCGAGCTCAAGCCGTATCGTCACCGGCACGCCGGGCTTGAGCGGCTTCGGTTCGGCATTGCCGTCACGATGGGCGAGATTGATGACGCCGAAGGAAACGCGCGTCGCTGCGCCGTCCGGATGAACATCGACCACGCGGGCGCAGAGATTGGCGAGCTCTGCTTCGCAGCGGAGCGTCAGCGTCAGGACCGGCCGGCCGAGATAAGCTTGCGGCTCCTCGAGCGGCAGGGTTTCGAAGACGAGCGATCCAGCGTCGTCTCCGCGTTGGTCGCCGGCCATTTCCGCATCCGGCTTCAGGGTGAACCATTCGCCGGACGCGGTGCCGGTGTCGAGCGGCGATTTCAGGTAGACCTCATGCGGCGGCGCATGCGGGATCGGCATGCCCTCCAGGAGCGCACCGAACTGGTCGACATAGAAGCAATGCGCTTCCGGTTTGGACCAAGCCTCTTTCGAAATCCAGGTGCCCGGATCGAAATCGCGGCGCAGCGCCGGCTTCGGGCCGTCGAGAATATAGGCCCGCACCTGCGGCAGGGCGTCGATTCCGTTCTGTTCGCTGCGTAGCCAGCGATTCCAGAAGGCGATCGCCTCTCCGTGGAAGTCGGCGCGCGGCTTCGGCCAGGCGAAATGGGGATATTTGTGGACCCATGGCCCGATCAGCGCCTTGGACTTCTCCCCGAGACCCTCGGCGGCAAGCAGCGGCGTGTTGCGGTAACCATCGGCCCAGCCGGCGATCACCAGTGCCGGGATTTCGATAGCCGGATAGTCTTCGCGGATCGAGCCGTGTTCCCAGAACGCATCCCGGCGCTGGTGCGACAGCCATTCCTCCATGAAGAAAGGCTCGTTTTCCAGCCGCTCCATCCACATCTCGATCCAGCGGTTGCCGACAAGCTCCGGATCGGGCGAGCGGGACTGGTAGGCGAGCATGGTCGCCGCCCAGGAAAGCTGGGCGGAGAGATGGCAGCCGTTCTTGTAATGGATGTCGTCGTTATAACGGTCGGTGGTCGACGCGATGGAAATCACCGCCTTCAGCGCCGGCGGACGCAGTGCCGCGACCTGCAGGCTGTTGAAACCTCCCCAGGAAATGCCCATCATGCCGACATTGCCATTCGACCAGGATTGTTCGGCGATCCAGGCGATCAGCTCGCAGGCGTTCGCCAATTCGAGTTCGGTATATTCGCCATCGATCACGCCATCGGATTCACCAGACCCCCGGATGTCCACGCGCACGCCGGCGATGCCCGCAGCGGCGAAGACCGGATAGGTCGATTCATCGCGGGCGCTCGTCCCGTCGCGCTTGCGGTAGGGCAGGAATTCAAAGACCGCCGGCACCGGATCGGACTCCGCACCATCCGGCATCCAGATACGCGCGGCAAGCCGCGTCCCGTCCTTCAGCGCGATCCATTGGTTTTCGATGACGGTGAAGGAGCGATCGGTCATTTCCATAGGCACTTTCGACATTGTCGTTCAGTTTCCGGCACTTTCCATGCGTCGTGTGTTCAGTACCCGTTCCAGCCAGCCGATCTCCATTTCCGGCACGGATTTCAGCAGCAGGTCCGTGTAATCATCGAAGGGCGGTGAGAGCGCCTGCGATTTCGGCCCGAACCGCACCAGCCGGCCGCGATGCATGACCGCGACGGAATCGGCAATCGCTCGGACGATCGCAATGTCGTGGGTGATGAAAACATAGGAAAGCTGCGATTCCTCCTGCAGCTTCGCCAGCAGCTTCAGGATGCCTTCCGCCACCAGCGGGTCGAGCGCAGAGGTCGGTTCGTCACAGAGGATGAGTTCCGGTCTGGCCGCAAGCGCGCGGGCGATTGCGACGCGCTGCTTCTGGCCGCCGGAAAGCTCTGCCGGATAACGGTCGATGAAACCGTTGCCCATCTCGATCTGGTCCAGCAATTCTTTTACGCGCGCGGTTTTCGCGGCCCCCCGCAGGCCGTCATAGAAGGTGAGCGGCCGGCCGATGATGTCGCGCACCGTCTGGCGCGGGTTCATCGCGGTGTCGGCCATCTGGTAGATGAGCTGGATGCGGCGCAGATCCTGGCGGGGACGATTCTTGAGCGAGGGTGTCAGCGGTTTGCCGTCGAAGGTGATCTGCCCTTCGCTTGGCGGCAGCAGGCCGGTTATGACGCGCGCCAGCGTCGACTTGCCGGAGCCGGATTCGCCGACGATCGCCAGCGTCTGGCCCTTGCAAAGATGCAGCGAGACGTCGTGCAGGACCCTGAATCCGTTGGAATATTGGGCGCTGACGTTCTCGACCTTCAATAGCGGCTGCGTCTGCTCGGGTGCTTCCTCACGGGCCGCCTGCCGGACATTCACCAGCGCGCGGGTATAGTCCTGGGTCGGCGCCTCGATGATCTGCTGCACCGAGCCGTATTCCACCGTCTTGCCATGGCGGAGCACCATGATGTCGTCGGAAATCTGCGCCACGACCGCGAGGTCGTGGGTGATGTAGAGTGCGGCGGTATCCGTCTCCTCGATCGCATGCTTGATCGCGGCCAGGACATCGATCTGGGTCGTCACGTCGAGCGCCGTGGTCGGCTCGTCGAAAACGATGAGCTCCGGATTGGGACACAATGCCATGGCAGTCATGGCGCGCTGGAGCTGCCCGCCCGAAACCTGATGCGGAAAGCGGTTGCCGAAGGTTTCAGGACTCGGCAGGCCGAGCACGCGGAAGAGATAGAGCGCCCGTTTCTTCGCTCCGTCCCTGGTCATCAGCCCGTGCTTGACGGAGGCCTCGATCACCTGGTCGCCGAGCCGATGTGCGGGGTTGAAGGCGGCTGCGGCCGATTGGGCGACATAGCAGACGCGTGCGCCGCGCACCTTGCGGATGCCGGTCTTATCGAGAGCCAGAATATTCGTGCCGTTGAGGATCACTTCGCCGCCGGTGATTTCTGCGCCGCCGCGGCCATAGGCAAGAGCAGAAAGGCCGATCGTCGATTTGCCGGCACCGGATTCGCCGATCAGGCCAAGCACCCTGCCCTTCCGCAGGTCGAAGGACACATCATCCACGATGGTGATGCGTTTCGGCGGTTCGCCGGGCGGATAGCTGGTTGCCTCGATCTTGAGATTGCGGACGGACAGGAGCTCAGGCATCGCCGCGGCCTCCTTTGAGGCTGGAGGTTCGTTTCAGCAGCCAGTCGACGACGAGATTGACGCAGACGGCGAGTGCCGCGATCGCCGTTCCGGGCACCAGCGCCGCCGAAATGCCGAAGATGATGCCGTCCTTGTTGTCCTTTACCATGCCGCCCCAATCGGCCGTCGGCGGCTGGATGCCGAGACCCAGGAAGGAGAGCGTCGAAAGGAAGAGGATGGAAAAGGCGAAGCGCAGGCCGAATTCGGCGAGCAGCGGCGAAAGCGTATTCGGCAGGATTTCGCGGAAGATGATCCAGCCGGTGCCTTCGCCGCGCAGCCTTGCGGCCTCGACGAATTCCATCACCGCGACATCAAGCGCCACGGCGCGCCCGAGGCGGTAGACGCGGGTCGAATCGAGGATCGCCATGACGAGGATCAGCACGGCCAGATGTTGCGGCAGGACGGCCAGCACGACGAGCGCGAAGATCAGCGTCGGAATCGACATCATCAGGTCGTTGAAGCGGGAAAAGACCGTATCGATGAGGCCGCCCGAGACGGCGGCGATGAAACTGAGAAGTATGCCGAGCGAGAAGGAGATCACCGTGGCCGCAAGCGCCACGAAGAGTGTGGTGCGTGCGCCGTAGATCAGCCGGGAAAGGATATCGCGGCCGAGATTGTCCAGCCCGAAGAAGAATTGCGCATCCGCCTCCTGCCAGACCGCACCGACCACGTCGGTTTCCCCATAAGGTGCGATCAGCGGGGCGAAGACGGCGCAGAAGAAGGCGAGCCCGATGCCGAACATGCCGATCCAGGCGGTGATGGGAATGTCGCGTGCTCTCATCGCGGATGCCTCAGGCGCGGATTGGCGATGATCGCGAGGATGTCGGCCAGCATGTTGAGGAAGATATAGACGGCCGCGAAGATCAGCCCGCAGGCCTGCACGACGGGCATGTCCCGCACCGTCACGGCATCGACCATGTACTGGCCCATGCCGGGATAGACGAAGACCACTTCGACCACCACGACGCCGACGACGAGATAGGCGAGGTTGAGCGCCACGACATTGATGATCGGGGCCAGTGCGTTGGGCGCTGCATGCTTGACGATCGCCCGCCATCCGGAGAGGCCCTTGAGTTCCGCTGTCTCCATATAGGCCGACGACATGACGGAGAGGATCGCAGCCCGCGTCATGCGCATCATGTGGGCGAGCACGACCAGCACCAGCGTCGCCGTCGGCAGTGCGATCGCCTTGAGGCGGTCCATAAAGCTCATGCCGTCGAAGACGGTGGCAGGAAAGGTCGCGATGCCGAAATTGACCGCGAAATAGAGGATCAGCAGATAGCCGATGAAGAATTCCGGCAGCGAGATCGCGGCGAGCGAGATGATGTTGATGATCCTGTCGGGCATGCGGTTGCGGTAATGAACCGATAGCATGCCAAGGCCGATCGCCAGCGGCACCGCTATCAGGGCTGCAAAGCCGGCGAGAAACAGCGAGTTGCCAAGCCGATTGCCGACCTGCTCGGAGACGGAATTCCTGCTTGCCCAGGACGTGCCGAAATCTCCCTGAACGACGCCGCCCAGCCAGTCGAAATAACGGGTCACCACCGGCCGGTCGAGACCAAGCTCGGAGCGGATGTTGGCGACGGCCTGGGGTGTCGCCGACTGGCCGAGATAGGTGGTGGCGAAATCGCCCGGCAACGCTTCGACACCGCCGAAGATCAGCACGGAAACGGCCAGCAGCAGGACGAGAGAAAGCAGCAGCCTTTCGATGATCAGGGCAAGCAGCGGAAACCGCTCCCTGAACTTCAGGCCTTGCAGGCTGCCGGTCTCGGGGGGACTGGACATGGGCACACAGCCTTTTCTCTGAAACGAAGAGGCAGACCGCGAAGGAGAAATGAACCTTCGCGGTCCTGGCTTATCGGGATGGCAAAAGAGCCCGTCAGGCGTCGAGCCAGATCCGCGTCGCCACGTAGCCGTTCGACATGTCGTTGCCGATGTCGTTCACGTAGCCCTTCACCTGCTTGGTGGAAGCGTTCACGTAGTCGTTGAACATAGGCAGGATGACGCCGCCCTCGTCGCGCACCATGATCGCCATCTGGCGATACATGTCCTTGCGCTTCGCTTCGTCGAGTTCGGAGCGGGCGGCGATCAGCAGCTTGTCGAAATCCGGGCGCTTGAAGCGGGTGTCGTTCCAGTCGGCGGTGGAAAGATAGGCGCCGGAGTAGAACTGGTCCTGGGTCGCGCGGCTGCCCCAGTAGGAGGCGCTGAAGGGCTGCTTGTTCCAGACATTCGTCCAGTAACCGTCGCCTGGCTCGCGGCGGATCTCGATATCGATGCCGGCCTTCTTGGCACTCTGCTGGAAAAGGGCCGAGGCATCCACTGCGCCCGGAAACGCCACTTCCGAGGTTCGCAGCAGGATCGAGCCGCTATGGCCGGATTTCTTATAGTGGAAGGCCGCCTTGTCCGGGTCGTATTGGCGCTGTTCGATGCCCTCCGGGAAAAGCGCATAGGTGTCGTTGATCGGGAAATCGTTGCCGACCTTGCCGTAACCGCCGAGAATGCGCTGGACCATCTCCTCGCGATTGATCGCGTATTTCAGGGCAAGGCGCAGGTCGTTGTTGTCGAAGGGCGCCGTGTCGCAATGCATGATGAAGACATAGTGGCCGCCGCCGGACGTCGTCAGGATTTCGACATTCGGTGCACGCTTGAGGAGTGCCACGGTCTTCGGGTCGACGCGGTTGATGTAGTGAACCTGACCGGACGAGAGCGCCGCGACGCGTGCCGTCCCGTCGTTCATGGTGATGAATTCGACCGTATCAGCAAAACCGCGATCCGAACGCCAGTCGTTGGCGTGCCTCTCGAATGTCATGCGAACGCCTGGCTGGAAGCTCGTCACCTTATAGGGCCCGGTGCCGACGCCGGCCGTTGGATCGTCCACGCCGCCGTTCGGCTGGATGACCAAGTGGTAGTCGGTGAAGATCTGCGGCAGGTCGGCATTGCCGGATTCCAGCGTGACGACCAGATCGCCGCCCTTGTTTTCGATGCTCTTGATCGACTTCATGACGCCGAGCGCGCCGGATTCAGCCTTCTCGTCGCTATGGCGCTTCAAGGTGGCGACCACGTCGTCGGTGGTCATTTCCTTGCCGTCGTGGAATTGCACGCCCTTGCGGATCTTGAAGGTCCAGACCACGGCATCCGGCGAAGGCGACCAGGATTCGGCAAGCGACGGGATTGGCGCGCGGGTTTCCGGATGGGTTTCGACCAGCGTGTCGCCCCAGGTGCGCACGGCGCAGAACATGACCTGCGAGGTGGCCTTGGCGGGGTCGATGGAGTCAGTCGCAGCGCCGCCTTCGAGGCCGAGCTTGATGTGGCCGCCCTTTTTGGGCGTCTGGGCGGCGGCGCTGATTGCGAAAAGATGGCTTGCGGCCGTCAGCGTCATGCCCGCGGTCATGGCGCGGCCCATGAATTCGCGGCGGCTCAGGCCGCCTGCGGTCACCCTCCCGGCGAGATATTTCGTGAAGTCGTTCATTCCCCTGTTCCTCTTATCGTTGCGCGTTAAAACTGCATTCCCGAGGCCCGGTCAGGCGGCTTTCCTCTTCCGCCCCGTCGAGCCTGGATGTCATCGATGTTGGGAAATGTCCCGGTTGCTGCCGGCCTTTCCGTCCTTTCAGAGAGGGCGATTCCTGCGGCTGACTGCCGTCGGGTCCGCACCCGATTTCATTTCTCGCCCTCGGGCAAAGCCTTTCAGGGGATTAAGGTGCGTATCCCAGACATGCGCTGCATTCTAAGCGACATAAAGTGACGCCGATGCGACGATCCCTTCCGCAACGCAAAATGGCTGCAACCCAGGGTGACTTTCGCCTGCCTACGCGCGGGCGATCGCGTGGAAAAAGGCGCCGCTGACCAGGCCGCGTCTGCCGCCCGTTTTGCCGATCTCCCGGCCGCCGCCATCTGCGATCACCGCCAGTGGAATATCGGTTCCAGGCGAGAGCACGCTGGCATAGTGGAATTCATGACCGCGAATGACCATGCCTTTCGATCCCACTGGACCGTCGGCCAGAATCTCGGCCCGGCGATAACCGAGATTCATCTTGCGCTTCGCGAAGCTGGTCCGGTGAGAGAGAAGCCCGGTCATGGCATGGGTGATGCCGTCGGCATCCTCCAGGGTCTCACCAAGCACCATATAGCCACCGCATTCGCCATGGACCGGTTTCGTATCGGCGAACCGCTTCAGACCCGTCCTGAAGTTCTCAGCCGCCGCCAGCTTTCCGGCATGCAATTCCGGGTAGCCGCCCGGCAGCCAGCAGACATCGCAATCGGCCGCCGGCGCCTCGTCGGCCAACGGCGAGAAGGGAATGATCTCCGCGCCCCGCGCCTGCCATTCCCGCTTCACATGGGGATAGAGGAAGGTGAAGGCGGCATCCTGGGCCAGCGCGATCCGTTGGCCCGGCGGCGGCAGGGCTTTTTCCGCGGAGCCTGTGGGAATTTCGAAAGGCTCGGCGGCAGCGTGGATCGCGTCGAGGTCGAGCGAGGCTTCCATGGCATCCGCCAGCCGCTCGATATGCGCGTCCATTTCCGGATGCTCGCTTGCTTGCACAAGTCCAAGATGGCGTTCGGGCAGGATCAGTGCCGGATCGCGCAGGATCGCGCCGACGACGGGCAGGCCGATCGCCTCGATCGCGTCGCCGCCAAGTTTCTTGTGCCGCTCGCTGCCTGCCCGGTTCAGGAGGCAGGCGGCGATCTTCACCTGCGGATCGTAATGGGCAAAGCCGTAAGCGATCGCCGCAGCCGTCTGCGACTGGCCGGAGACGTCCAGCACGAGCAGAACCGGCAGGCCGAAAAGGCGTGCGAGATCGGAAGCCGCGCCGGAGCGGTTCTTCTCCCCCGGAATTCCGTCGAACAGGCCCATGGCGCTTTCGATCAGGATGAGTTCGGCATCGTCCGCCTGCTGTCGTGCCAGATGCCTGAGCAGGTCCGGCGCCATGGCCCAGCTGTCGAGATTGAGGCCCGGCAGGTGCGTCGCCGCCTCGTGGAAGCCGGGATCGATATAATCCGGCCCGGTCTTGATGCCCCGCACTTTCACGCCGCGGCGGGCGAAGGCGCGCAAAAGGCCGATCGTGACGCTGGTCTTGCCGGACCCCGAGCGTGGAGCGCCGATGATGAGGGCGCGTGCGGTCATCGGTTTTTCCCCAAAAGCACGGCCTGCATCGAGACGATCTTGCCGATGACGATCAGTGCGGGTGCAGTAAAATTCTGCCGTTCGACCTCCTTCGCAACCGTATCAAGCGTCGTGGTGAGGGAGCGCTCGTCGGGCGTGGTGGCCGCCATCAACACGGCGACCGGGGTTTCCGGCGGCAATCCGCCCTCCATCAAAAGCCTGGTGATCGTGCCGATCGTGCTGACGCCCATGTAGACGACGATAGGTTCGCCCGTTCTGGCGAGCGCCTTCCAGTCGAGATCACCCGGCGTGCCGGCGGCGTGGCCGGTTGCGAGCGTGATGGCACGGCTGACGCCCCGCATCGTCGCCGGAATATTGGCTGCGGCCAGTGCCGCGAGCGCCGAGGTCATGCCAGGCAGGATGCGGAACGGAACATCTTCCCTGACGAGCGCTTCGGCTTCCTCGCCGCCGCGGCCGAAAACGAAGGGATCGCCGCCTTTCAGCCGCAGCACGCGCCTGCCGGCCTTTGCGAGTTCGATGAGCTTGCTGATGATATCGTCCTGTGCGACGGACGGCTTGCCACCACGCTTGCCGACGAAGATCAGGTCGGTGGTCTTCGCCAGCGACAGCACGCCTTCGGAAACCAAGGCATCATGGACGATCACATCGGCCCTGCCGATAGCGTCCGCTACTTCCAAAGTCAGATAACGCGGGTGGCCGGGGCCGGCGCCTGCCAGCCAGACATGGCCGGGCTCGAACTCCGGCGCTTCGACGATCTTTTCAATGCGGTCATTCATATGCGAACCTTTGACCGGTGACGCTCGGCCCCGGCCGGGATATAGAAACGGCCATGGAAGCGGCCAAGAAAACAGATAACACGAACCTGCGCCGTGGCTGGACCACGGGAACCTGCGCGGCGGCGGCCAGCAAGGCGGCCTGTCATGCGCTCGTTTCCGGCAAGTTTCCGGACATGGTGGAAGTGACGCTGCCGGGCGGGCAGCGGCCAAGCTTCACGCTCGCGATGGAAGAGGCCGGCAATGGTTTCGCCAAGGCCGGCATCGTCAAGGATGCCGGCGACGATCCGGATGTTACCCACGGCGCGCTGATCATGAGCACCGTGCGCCGCGCCGCGCCCGGCAGCGGCATCATGTTCAAGGCCGGTCCGGGTGTTGGCACGGTCACGCGTCCCGGCCTGCCCCTGGCAGTCGGCGAGCCCTCGATCAATCCGGTGCCGCGCAGGATGATCGCTGAAGCGATTGCCGAGGCCGCGGGCGACGAGGCCGATTTCGAGGTCGAAATCTCGGTCGCGGATGGCGAGAAGATCGCCGAGAGGACGTTGAACGGCCGGCTCGGGATCCTGGGCGGCATCTCGATTCTCGGCACGACCGGGATCGTCATCCCCTTTTCCTGCTCGGCCTGGATTCATTCGATCTGGCGCGGCATCGATGTGGCGCGGGCTGCAGGCCTCGATCACGTAGCAGGCTCCACCGGCAACACGTCCGAAAAAGCCGTGCAGGCGCATCATAACCTGCCCGAGATCGCGCTGATCGACATGGGCGACTTCGTCGGAGGCATGCTGAAATACCTGCGTGATCATCCGGTGCGACAAGTCACCATTGCCGGTGGCATCGCCAAGATGACCAAGCTCGCACAGGGCATGCTCGATGTGCATTCCAAGCGCGGCCTTGCCGATCTCGAAGCCCTGGCCAAGGTCGCGGCGGAAGCCGGTGCGGACATCGATCTGGTGGCGCGGATCGCGGGAGCGAATACGGTTTTGCAAGCTTTCAGCCTTGCCGGTGAAAGCGGGCTTCCACTCGGCGACCGCATCGCCGCGCTCGCCTGGAATACGGCCGCCAAGGTGCTCGGGGATCCAGCGATTGCGCTGGAAATCCTGATCTACGATCGCGAAGGCCGGCTGGTCGGCCGAACCGCTTTTATGCCATCCGATCATTCGGAGCCCTTGTCATCCCGAGGCCAGCCGGGCCGGAAACGACGTACATAGTCGGCATTGTATAGCTGGCTTTCGATAAATTCTTCCGCACCAAGACCCCTGCCTACGAAGATGATCGCCGTGCGTTCAACCGATTCCGCCGCGATTTTCGTCTCGATATCGGCAAGGGTTCCGCGGATGATCCGTTCCTCCGGCCAGGAAGCGCGCACGACGACCGCCACCGGGCAACCGGCGCCGTAAAGCGGCGTCAGTTCCGCGACGATCTTGCCGAGCGCATGGATGGCGAGATGGATCGCCAGCGTTGCGCCCGTCTTCCCGAAGGCGGCCAATGTCTCGTCTTCGGGCATTTTCGACGCCCGGCCGGAAACGCGAGTGAGCACCAGGCTCTGCGCCACTTCCGGAATGGTCAGTTCGCGCTTCAGCGCCGCGGCGGCGGCGGCGAAGGAGGGAACGCCCGGCGTCAGCGTATAATCGATGCCAAGCTTTTCCAGCCGGCGGATCTGCTCAGCCACCGCGCTCCACACGGAAAGATCGCCGGAATGCAGCCGCGCCACGTCCTTGCCCGCCTCGTGAGCAGCCACGTATTCCGCCTCGATCTCGTCCAGCGATAGCGAGCCGGTGTCGATGATCCGCGCATCCTTCGGGCACCAGTCGAGCAGGTCCTTCGGCATGATGGACCCGGCATAGAGGCAGATTGGCGAGCGCGAAAGGATATCGCGGCCACGGACGGTGATGAGGTCTGCGGCGCCTGGTCCGGCGCCGATGAAATGTACGGTCATAGGTGATCATCCTTCGAGCGCGCCAACGCGCAGGTGGCTCCATCGGCGATCAGCCGGGAGACGATCAGCTCCGATCCTTCTCCCGCAGCGGCGAGTGCGGCCGCTTCCGAGAGGCTTGGCGTCGAGGTCTGCGCAAGGCTGTGCTTCGAGACGGTTTTCGTGCGTCCCCCGGCCCGTTTCAGCGCGGTTTCGCCGGGAACATGGAGCGGTAGCGACAGCTTGCCGGCAAGCTCGATGATGCCGGGCTCATGCTGCTTGATCTCGCCTGTTGCCAGTGCCGTCACTGATTCACGTGAAATACCGGCTTCCGTGCAGGCAGCATCCAGGGCCGAAAGCAGTGCTTCCGCCGATGTCCCTTTCCGGCAGCCCAAGCCTGCGACGATCATGGCTTCGTCCAACTCCACTGCACTACCGGCATTGCCGGTTTCCAGCCCTGCATCGACCCGATCGGCCCTGCACGCGACACTTCGATGCGGATAAGCTCGCCGCCGAGCCTTGCCTGTGCTGCGAGCAATACGGTCTCCATCTCCAGCGTCACGGCGTTGGCGACCAGCCGGCCGCCGGGCTTCATGGCGTCCCCGGCCGCATCGAGGACGCCTGGGTTGCTGCCGCCGCCGCCGATGAAGATCGCATCGGGAGTCGGGAGGCCTGCCAATGCGGCCGGTGCTTGGCCCTCTACGAGTTTCAGCGCCGGCACTCCAAAGGAAGCGGCGTTCCTTGCAATGCGTGCCGACCGTTCCGCATTGGCTTCGATCGCAATGGCCCTGAGCGATGGGTCGGCCAACATCCATTCGATGCCGATAGAGCCGGAACCGGCGCCGATATCCCAGAGCAGTTCGCCGCGCCGTGGCGCCAGTGCCGAGAGCGTCAGCGCCCGGATTTCCCGCTTGGTGATCTGGCCGTCATGTTCGAAGAGGGAATCGTCGAGCCCGAAACCACGCGGCAGGATTCGGGCGCCGGCCTCGGCCTCTACCTCTACGGCTACCACATTCAGCACATCGATATTCGGCAATGCAAATTCGATTGCCTGTGCAGAGCGAACACGTTCCGTCTCGCCGCCCAAGGCCTCCAGCACAGTCAGGCGAGACGGTCCGAATCCGGTACCGGTGAGCAGTGCTGCGAGCTCGGCTGGTCCTTTCTCGTCGGAGGTCAATGCAATGATCCGGCGGCCGGGATGGAGAAGCGGCCGGATGAGATCGAGCGGCCTGCCATGCAGCGAAACGGTTTCGATTTCCTGCAGCGGCCAGCCCAGCCGCGAGGCTGCAAGCGAAAAAGCCGCCGGCGCGGGATAGGCAATGAACTCTTCCGCAGGGATCTGGCGGGAGAGTGTTGCACCGACCCCGAAGAAAAAGGGATCGCCGGACGCCAGCACGCAGACCTTTTGGCCCCGCAGCGCCACGACATCGCGCATCGTCGCATCGAAAGGCGTTGGCCAGGCCCTCGCCTCGCCCGTAATCAGAGGCGCCGCAAGTTCCAGATGCCGCCTGCCGCCGAAGACGGTCGAAGCCGAGGAAATTGCATTCCGTGCATTTTCGCCGAGTCCTTTGACGCCATCCTCGCCGATGCCGACGATGGACAGCCAGCGGCTTTGCGCTAAAGGTTTCATCGTTGATTCAGGAGGCAATTTGAGACACTCCATCCTCATTCTCGGCGGCACTGCGGAAGCCAGGAAACTGGCCGAAAGCCTCGCCGGCGATCCGCGTTTCACCACGGAGCTCTCGCTTGCCGGCCGTACCCGCACGCCGGTGGAACAGCCCGTGCCGGTGCGGATCGGAGGTTTCGGAGGCTCGCAAGGGCTGGCCGCCTATCTCAGTGAAAAGGGCTTCACGATCCTGATCGATGCGACGCATCCTTACGCGGCTCAGATATCCCGCAACGCGGCCGAAGCGGCGAAACTGGCGGACTTGCCGCTGATTGCGCTCCGCCGTTCCCCCTGGCAGCGGCAGCCCGGCGACCGGTGGATCGAAGTCGGCAGCGTCGGCGAAGCCGCCGATGCGCTTGGCGAAACTCCGCGAAAGGTGTTTCTCACACTCGGCCGGCAGGAGTTGCGGCCTTTCGAAGCCGCGCCGCAGCATCAGTATCTCATCCGCAGCGTCGATCCCGTCGAGCCGCCGCTCGGTGTACCGCAGGCGAACTATCTCACATCGCGCGGACCGTTTGCGGAGGCTGACGAGGCGCAGCTTCTCGAGGAGCACGGCATCGATGTGATCGTCGCCAAGAACAGCGGTGGCCGTTCGAGTTATGGGAAGATCGCTGCAGCCCGTACGCTCGGTATCGAGGTGATTCTCGTGCGCCGGCCGAACCTGCCGGACGTGCCGTCCGTCGAAACCGTCGAGGGGATGCTGGCGTGGCTTGCTCATGTACCGGTGCCCTTGAAGTAACGGGGCGAATAGACGATCGGTTGCTTGCCATCGCGTTCGATGATCCGCGTTTCCGCCGTCCCGACGATGACGCAGGTCGCCATGTCGGCCATGCCGCTTTCCGCTTCCGAAAGGGGGACGACGTGGATCGCTTCGTCCGGCCGACCTGCGGCATGGCCGAAGATGACAGGCACTTCGCCCGGGAGATGCCGGCGCAGCAGAGCAAAGGCATCGCCGAGCTGGTGCGGCCGCGCCTTGCTGATCGGGTTGTAGAAGGCCATGACGAAACCTGCCTCTGCCGCAGCGATCAGCCGCTTCTCGATGATTGCCCAGGGCTTCAGGTTGTTCGACAGCGAAATCGCGCAAAAATCGTGCCCCAGCGGTGCGCCGGCCCTGGCCGCCACCGCCAGCATGGCCGTCACGCCCGGCACGACGGAAAAGTCGATCTCGCGCCATTCGGCCGGGCCTTCGTCGATCGCCTCGCAGACTGCCGCCGCCATGGCGAAGACACCGGGGTCTCCCCCGGACACGACGCAGACCCTGCCGCCCTTCGCCGCCATATCCAGCGCGGCTTTCGCACGAGCCAGTTCCTCCCGATTGTCCGAGGCGTGTCGGCGCTGGTCGGGCCGCAGATCCAGCCGGTCAATATACGGAAAATAGCCGAAGAAATCCTCAGCTGCCGTAACCGCGGCGTGCGCTTCCGGCGTCATCTGCTCCGGATTGCCCGGCCCGAGGCCGACGACAGTCAGAGACCCGGTCATTGTCCCTCTCCGGGGCGTGTCTTCCAGCCGGGGACCAGCACGATGGAGAAATAGGGCGCCGGGTTTTCGTCGCGTTCTTCCAGCTTCTGTGCCGCGCCGTTCGCCATGGTGCCGCGTTCGACATAAAGCGCGCCCGAAAGCTTTCCGACCGAAGCCAGCGCCCGGCGGATCTTCGGAAGGTTGCGGCCGACCTTCATGATGACGGCGCCGTCCGTGTTCGCCAGCCGTTCGGCCAGTTTTTCCTCAGGAAGCGTTCCGGGCAGCACGCTCAAGATGTCGTCGCCCTGCACCAGCGGCAGGCCGGTCATCGACCAGCAGCCGGACATGGCGGTAACCCCCGCCACGACTTCGGCCTGATAGCGATTCTGCAGCCGCAGATGCAGGTGCATGTAGGAGCCATAGAAAAGCGGGTCGCCTTCGCTCAGGACCACGACATTCTTGCCGGCGTCGAGGAGCACAGCGATATTCTCGGCCGATTTGTCGAAGAAGTCGGCGATAGGGCCTCTGTAGTCGGCCTCGTCCTTCTGCGTCTCGACGGTTACGGGATAGACAAGCGGCAGCTCCAGCGTGCCCGGCCGGATATGGGCCTCGACGATGGCGCGGCCGTTGCCGCTACTGCCCTTCTTGCAGAAGAAGGCGACGACGTCGGCATTACTAATGGCCCGCACCGCCTTCAGCGTCAAAAGTTCCGGATCGCCGGGGCCAGTGCCGACACCCGTCAGCCTGCCTTTGAGGATCGCCGCGTTCAAAGCCCTGCCCTCGCCAGCGCGTTGATGCAGGCCGCCGTCATGGCCGAGCCGCCCATGCGGCCGCGCACCACGGCATAGGGAATGCCGAGCCTCGATTCCATCAGCGCTTCCTTGGATTCGGCAGCCCCCACGAAGCCGACCGGCATGCCGATGATCGCCGCCGGACGAGGCGCGCCGGCGTCCAGCATTTCGAGCAGGCGGAAAAGCGCCGTCGGCGCATTGCCGATCGCCACAAGAGCACCCTCCATCTCGTCCCAGAGGTCGAGTGCCGCCGCGGAACGGGTGTTGCCGATCGTCTTGGCGAGTTCGATCGTGCGGCTGTCGCGCAGGGTGCAGATCACGTCGTTATCGGCTGGCAGGCGGGCGCGGGTGATGCCGTGCGCCACCATCTCCGCGTCGCAATAGATTGGCCTGCCGTCATAAAGCGCGCCGCGCGCCCGGGCGACGAAATCCTTGGAGAAGCTGAAATGCTGAGCCGCCTCGACAAGCCCGCAGGCATGGATCATGCGCACGGCGATTTCCGTCTGTTCGACGGAAAAGGCGGAAAGATCGGCCTCTTTCCGGATGATCGCGAATGACCGTTCGTAGATGGCATCGCCTTCGCGGATATAATCGTAGCTGTTCATGATCGTCCTGACATAACGGCGGCGGCAAGTCGCTCCGGCCCGAGCCGGGCCAGACAGGCCGCGGAATCCTCCCCCTCGCCGCGTTCGGTCCGAACGAGAGCGGCGATGCGGCGAAGGGAGGCGTTGGTATCGGCAAATGCAATCGCCGCAAAGGGTGAATCGGTCGCTTTCCCCTTTGCGATCAGCGAAAGGCCGTCGACCGTGCCGCAAAGGGTAAGCGCTGCGGGCTCCGGGTGGGCACACCCTTTCCGGCAGCCGGTAATATGCAGCTTGAACGAGCCGTCGAGCAGCCCGGCACATTCTGCTGCGACATTCGCGGCAATCTCGTGCGTGGCAATCGCCGCGGACCGGCAGGCCGGGCTTCCCGGGCAGGCGGCGATATTTCCGCGAGGATCGCTTGGAGCGGTGATGAAGCCTTTGCCGCCCGCGAATGTCGCCAAGGCCATGCAGGCCCGGCGGGGACCGAAGAAAAGAAGGGAATGATCGAACGCCGGTTTCAGGGTTCTTACTTCCAACCGCTCAGCCTCTTCGCAAAGCGCGACGAGATCTTCAGCCCGCGCCTGGCCGAAAGCCGGGCCGAGGCCGACGGCACAAAGATCATTTGTGGGAGCGAATACGCCGAACGGTGAAGCCGAAGGTGCGGGGCCATCGTTCAAGGGCATTCCGCCTGCGAGATCGCGACCGCGGACCTTGTTGCCCATCGCGGCGAGTTTTCGAAGCAGGTCCAGCGCAGCGGAAACGGCTTCCGTCTCCGGCAGAACATCGAAGATACGGCCCGCTGCTTCCGTGCCACCGAGCAGCAGTTTCCAGCGGATGCCCTCATCCGTCTGGACCGCGACTAGCCGGATATCCGCAAGAAGATGAGAAAGACGCAATTGGCCGTGTCCATCCAAGACAACGGACATCTTCGGCGCCAGGCCTTGGATGCCGCGTGCTTCTCGGCGGATCGCTTCGGCGAGCGGTCGTGGATCGGCGATCTCGGTTTCGTCCCGTCCGGCGAAGGGTGGCGTCTCGATCGCAAGACCGTCTCGCAGCGGCAGGTTCAGTGCGCGAACATCGGCGTCGAGCAAGGGGGCCGACGTCTCGTTCAAGCCCCGGACCTGCAGGTTGCCGCGGGCGGAGATATCGAGAATGCCGTTGCCGTGGCGGTGCGCCAGGCGGCAGAGTTCGGTCAGTCGCGCAGGCGAGATCGCAGCGGTCAGGGCGACGCGGGCGAGCAACCCATCGCCGGTCGTCATCGGCGTGGAAAGCGCGGGGCACGCGCCGCGCCGCATATCCAAAGCTCCGCGGTCCGGGAAAAACGCCGTCATGCGATCTCCCTCGTCAGCATTTCAAGTTCGGCATCGATTGCGTTTCGGCGGGGATGCCAGAGACCGCGCCGCAGCGCCGAACGGAAACGCTCGCCCATATGCTGCGCGCCTTCCGGGTTCTGCGCGAGCAGGAAGTCGCGGACATTCTCGTCGCCAAGATAGGCATCGTACGTCGCTTCGATCAGCGATTGCGGGATGGCATGGGTGGTCTCGGCAAAACCGATCAGTCGATCCACCGTTTCAACCAGTTCGGCCGCGCCGCGCGGGCCATGACGCATCTGGCCGGCGATGAAGCGTGGATTGATTGCCCGGGCGCGGACCACACGCGTCACCGCTTCGGAAATCGAACGGGCCTTCGGCCTCTGCGGATCGGTCGTGTCGAGGGCGATTACGTCCGCCTTGCCGCCGAGCGCTGCGACTGCAGCCGAAAAGCCGCCGATGAACGCCACATCGGCCGAACCGTCCAGAAGGTCGCGGCCGGGATCGTCGCCGGTATGGACCAGCAGATCGGCGCTTTCGATCCGTTCGGCGAACCGTCCCGGCACGGCCGAAGCTTCGCCATCCGCGCCGCTAAACGCATGGCTGGCGGCATCGAGATAGATGCGGCCGAGCTCCTCGCGCTCGCCCCAGGTGCCGTCCGCGAGCGTTTCCTCGATGCCGGAACCATAGGTACCGGGGGCCGAGCCGAAAATGCGCGGCGGCACATGGCCGAGTTTCCGCGCCTCTTCCGCGAGCGGATTGTCGCCCGGCGCTTCCTCACGGGTGGCGATTGCGCGCAAGGCGGCGTCGAGCAGAGCGATGAGTGCCGGGAACATGTCCCGGAAGAGCCCGGAAATCCTGAGCGTGACATCGACACGCGGCCGGCCGAGCTGTGCCGGCGGCAGGACTTCAATGCCGGTGATGCGGGCCGTCGCGGGGTCCTGTACGGGTTTTGCACCCATCAGCGCCAGAACCTGGGCCACCTCCTCGCCGCCGCTTCTGAGCGACGCGCTGCCCCAGAGATCGAAGACGAGACTCCTGGGCCAGTCGCCGTGGTCCTGCAGGTAACGCCTGAGAATTTCGTCGGCTGCCCGTTTCCCGAGTTCGAAGGCGGTCGGGGTCGGCAGAGTACGCGGGTCGCTGGCGAAGAGGTTGCGGCCGGTCGGCATCACATCACGACGGCCGCGTGCGGGGGCGCCGGAGGGGCCGGGGCGGATATGCTTGCCGTCCAGCGCGTCGATGAGCGCCTGCCGCTCGCTTGCGGCGCTTGCGACGCGCAGCGGGTCGTCATCACCTTCGGCCACCTCGCCAAAGACATGCTGGCCGTCCTTGATCGCAAAATCCTTGAGGTCGCAGAGAAAGGCGTCAATGCGGGCAAGCGCCGTATCCGGATCGTCCTCGCGGGAAATGCCGGCCTCGGAGGCCAGCCCGATCCCGCCGGCGGTCTCGACGATCAGCTTGGCCAGCCGGTCACGACGGCGGCGGTCGAGACCGTCGGCCTGCGCATATTCGTCGACCAGCAGTTCGAGCTTTTTCTGTTCGTCGGAGAGGCCTGCGCCTGTCAGGATGGGCGGCAGATGGCCGATCGTGACGGCGGCAATCCGCCGCTTGGCGACGGCGGCTTCGCCGGGATTGGAGACGATGAAGGGATAGATGACCGGCAGGCTGCCCGTGACGAGTTCAGGAAAACAATCCTTCGACAGCGCCACCGTCTTGCCCGGCAGCCATTCCAGCGTGCCATGCGCACCGACATGCACGATCGCATGGGCGCCGAGCGTATCGCGCATCCACTGGCCGAAGGCGGTCAAGGCATGGCGCGGAGGCAGGTCGGGGCTGTGATAATCAGCCCGGCGGTCCGCATTGCGGCCGCGATCCGGTGCCAGTGCCACGGTGATATTGCCGAAGGTGGCCGCGCGGAAGCGGAAGGCGCCGTCTTCCAGGTCTTCGTCTGTCTCAGGCAAACCCCAGGCGGTTTCGACCTCCGATGCCGGGGTATATTCGGAAATCGGCAGGACCCCGGATTTCCGGGCCAGCAGGTCCAGCAAATCGCGCGCATCATCCGGAATATCCGAAACAGAATAGCCGGCTACCGATAGACTGCGCAGCATCGAAAGCACGCTCTGAGGCGTATCCAGCCCGACGGCATAACCGGTGCGGCCCGGCGCGCTCGGATAGTCCGGCATCAGGATAACGATTTTTCGCCTGGCGCGAGATGCCAATTTCAGGCGCAGGAAGGCTGCTATACGCTCGGCGACCTGTTCGACCCGGTCCGGCTCCGCCTGATTGACGAGATGAGCGGATGTTCCGCCCGCCTTGAAAGAGATCGCACCGGCAAGAATACGGCCGTCGAGTTCCGGCAGGACGACATGCATGGCGAGATCGGCCGGATTCAGGCCGCGCCGGCCTTCCGCCCAGCCCTCGCGCCGCGTTGTGGCTACGACGACCTGAAAGACCGGCACGCCGGTGCGGTCGAAGATCGTGTCGCCGTTTTCGTCCGTGCCGCTGGCAAAGGCCGTGGTCGAGATGATCGCGGCGGGACGGAGATCGCTGATCGCCTGTTCGACAAAGGCGATCGCGTCCGCATCCTTCAGGCCGCTGACGAAGACCGGCAGCGGCGCAAAGCCGCGTGAGGCCAGCGCTTCGAACAGGGTGTCGATCGGCGCCGCATCGTTGGCGAGCAGCATGGAGCGGTAGAGGAGGATCGGCAGGCGCGGTGCATCGGGTGAATAACCGACGAGCAATTCGCTCGCCTCGACAATCCCCTGCCCCGGTTTATAAAAACCGGCCTTCGGCATCGGCAGTGCTTGCGGCAATGTCTCCGCTCCGCTCCTTGCCAACGTCGCCAGACGGCGTGCGAGAAGCCGCATATTGCCGGGTCCGCCCTCCCGGAAACAGGCGAGGATGCCGGCAAGGACGTTTTCCGGAACCGTCGAGGCAGCCGCCAGCCGTTCGTCGCGGATGCTGCATTCGCCGGGCAGCAAAGCGAGTGCGATTTTTTTCCGTCGCGCCAGCCGCGAAAGCTCCTCGACGCCGTAGGCCCAGCGGTCGTAGCCGCCGAGGATGCGAACGAGGATGACCTTCGCATGGGTCGCGGTCTTTTCCACCCAGAGATCGACGGACATGGGATGGCGAAGATCGGAGAGGTTGGTGAGGCAGAGGCTCGACTGGCCTTCGTCCCAGGCCGCAGAAATGCCGTTGAGGTCGCTGCCGGAAAAGGACAGCACCGCCACATCGCCCGGCGACTGGTTGAGATCGACCGGTTCGATCAGATCGTCGAGCGACGACGATGTCGTGGCGAGTATATGCATCCTTTTCTCTGACTGCTTCAGGCCGTCTTATGCGGCCAGCATCCTCTCGATTGCCGTGCGGTCGATGCCCTTTTCGCCGATGACGACGAGGCGGCTCCGGCGCGTTTCGTTCGCGCCCCAGGCGCGGTCGAAATAATGGTTCACGCGCGATCCTACCGCCTGCACCTGCAGGCGCATCGGCTTGTTCGCGACCTCCACGAAGCCTTTTATGCGCAATACGTTCTCCGCTTCCGCCGTTGCGGAGATGCGGGCGGCCAGATCGTCGGCATCGGTCACGGCCGACAGATCGACGACGAAACTGTCGAATTCGTCGTGATCATGGTCCTCTTCGTCGTCGTGATGGGTCTTGCGATTTTCGATGTCGTCCTCGACGGCAAGGCCGAGGCCGATCAGAATTGCCGGATCGATCGCGCCATTGGCGGCCGGCACGATCTTCACCGCTCGCGGCAGATGGGCTGCAACACGGTCCTTCGCAGCAGCAAGGCTGTCGGAATCGAGAAGATCGGTCTTGGTGAGCACGATCATGTCGGCGCAGGCGACCTGATCCTCGAACACTTCCTCGACCGGATCGTCATGATCGATCGAGCCGTCCGCCTCGCGTTGGGCTTCCAGCGCATCATGGTCATCGGCCACACGACCTTCCGCCAGAGCTACGCCGTCTACCACCGCAACCACGCCGTCCACCGTCACGCGCGCCTTCACATCCGGCCATTGAAAGGCCTGGACCAGCGGCTTGGGCAAGGCAAGGCCGGAGGTCTCGATGAGGATATGATCGACGCGCGGCTCGCGGGAAAGAATCTGGTCGATCGCCGGCACGAAGTCGTCGGCGACGGTGCAGCAGATGCAGCCGTTGGCGAGTTCGATGATGTTGTCCTCCGGGCAGGTCTCGATGCCACAGCCTTTCAGCACCTCGCCGTCGATGCCGACATCGCCGAATTCGTTGACGATGATCGCCAGCCGCTTGCCATCCAGTTTCTCGATCAGGTTGCGGATCAGCGTCGTTTTGCCGGCGCCCAAAAATCCGGTGACGACGGTGCAGGGAACGCGGTCGAAGGAAACGGTCATGATGGGATGTCCTCGTGATGATGGAATGGGGGAATACGCGCCGTCATGCCCTTGCCGCGCAGGCAGGCAGGACGGCCCCGAAGGGGAAGGAAACCGCGTTCGTCCTCGGCCAGCATCATGGCGCCGGCGACGATGTCGTCGACATTTTCGAGCGATAGATGGCCAAACACATAGGACCAGCCGTTGCGATGATTGAATGCGGCACTGGGACTCTTTTCACAATTGGCAAGACAGGTGACGGGCTTGACGGCAAGCGGCTTATCGGCCGCAGCTTGCTTGAGGGCAGCGATCATCGCGATCCCCGGACGTATGTCAGGATCGTTTTCGTCGCGGCAGTTCGTGCAGACGAAAATCGTCACATCCGCGGTTTCCGGGACATTGTCGGGATTGCTTTCGCGTTCGTCACTCATCGTCTGGCCGCGTTACCGCCGGGTAATCGAAATCGGGGCGCGGAGCAGGAAGGCAATACTCCCTGCGGTGAATGAGCTTGCTTCTCCGGAGCACCCCGCCCGGCGAAGTTTCTAGTCGAACGGCAGGTCTCCTGGCTCGCGGGTCGCCGCCATTTGCCTGCCTTCCCGGTTTCCCAGTGGCTCCTCGGCAGATGGCTCGCCGCCTACAGTTGCGGGGGCAGCCGCGGCATTGGGCTCAAAAAAGCCCGCACCGCATTCTCTCTTAGCCCTTCCCGTTGCCGGAAAAGGACCGTCTTCTCTCAACTAAGCCCGGTCGCAGGCTCGTGTCAATGGAGAGCAGCAGGCGTCGCAAAGGCGATTGCGGGGCTCGCGAATTCGTCTATAGTGACCGAGCCTACGGTGCCCGAAAGGGTTTTGAGGGAATGCGGTGCGACGATTTTTTCGTCAAACCCGCGGCTGCCCCCGCAACTGTAAGCGGAAAGTCTTCGCCCATGACGCCACTGGAGCAATCCGGGAAGGCGGGCGCAAGGCGCCTGATCCGCGAGCCAGGAGACCTGCCAAGGCGAAACGTGAACTTGAACGGCCCTCGGGTGGAGGGCGAAAGGACGAGACCATGGTAACGAATTCTGCCGCAAGTGCGGTCAGCGTTTCCGCTTCGAAGATCATTCCCCTCAGCATGACGGCTCTTCTGGGCCTTTTCATCGTCGGTTTTGTCGGCTTCTCGCATCTGGAAGTCGTTCACAACGCCGCCCATGACACGCGCCACTCTCTGGCGTTCCCCTGCCACTGAGATAGCTGGTCACCGAGAGGAATTCCCAAATGTCGCTGTTTCGCAACATCGTCTTCACGGCGGTGATCGCCGGACTATTGTCCGGTCTTCTGCTCACCGTCATGCAGAGCTTTTCCACCGTCCCGCTGATCCTGCAGGCGGAAACCTATGAAAATGCCGGCGCGGAGGCCGGTCATAGCCACAGCCATGATGCGGTTCCGGCAGCCGGCGCCCCCGCCGGACATAGTCACGATGAGGAAGCCTGGATGCCGGCAGACGGTTTCGAGCGCTTCATCTATACGGCCGGCGCCGACATGCTTGCCGGCATCGGCTTCGCCCTCGTACTGATCGCGGTCTCCGAAGCCCTGGGCGGCTTCGACGGATGGCGCGGCGGCCTGATGTTCGGCATTGCCGGTTTCCTGACCGTCAGCCTCGCTCCGGGCCTCGGCCTGCCGCCGGAACTGCCGGGCATGCCGGCTGCGGAACTCGGCCCGCGTCAGGTGTGGTGGATTGCGACGGCACTATGCACGGCGATTGGCCTTGGCCTGCTCGCCTACACGCGTTCGGCCGCGTTTGCTGCGCTTGCAATCGTCCTGCTGATCGCGCCGCATCTCGTCGGCGCGCCGCTGCCGCCAAGCCATGAGACGGCGGTTCCGATCGATCTCTATGCCCGCTTCGTCAACGCAGTCTACGCGACGAACCTGGTGTTCTGGGCGGTGCTCGGCGCGCTCGCCGGTATGATCCGCGGGCGCTTCCGTGCCGGCGAGGGCGTCGCCCCGCGTCCTTCCGCAGGGCTTGTCTCCCGGTGAAGGAGATCGATGAGGCGGCAGCCGAGCGCCACCGCGCCAAGATGGCAAACCGCAAGGCGGTGCAGGATGCCGAAGTCGCCGGAAAGACCCTCGAAAAGGGTCTTCTCATCGTCCATACCGGTCCCGGCAAGGGCAAGTCCACCGCCGCTTTCGGCCTCGCGCTCCGCATGCTCGGCAACAATCGCCGCGTCGGCGTGATACAGTTCATCAAGGGCGCCTGGTCGACCGGCGAGCAGCCGGCGCTGGCGGTCTTCGGCGACCGTGTCGTCTGGCATACGATGGGCGAAGGCTTTACCTGGGAAACGCAGGACCTGACGCGGGATATCGCCGCAGCCGAAAAGGCGTGGGAAAAGGCGCTTGCCCTGATGGCGGACGAGACGATCGGGCTCGTCATCTTGGACGAACTCAATATCGCGCTGCGCTACGAATATCTCGACCTCGGCAAGGTCATCGCGGCGTTGCAGGCGCGCCGACCGAACCTGCATGTGGTCGTTACCGGTCGCAACGCCAAGCCGGCGCTGATCGAGGCGGCCGACATGGTGACCGAAATGACGCTGGTGAAGCATCACTTCAAGGCCGGCGTAAAGGCCCAGGCCGGCATCGAGTTCTGAGGGATGCGCGCCCGCTCTCTCATGTTCCAGGGAACGGGCTCGGATGTGGGCAAGTCTCTGGTCGTGGCCGGGCTTGCCCGCGCCTTCACCTTGCGCGGCCTCAAGGTGCTGCCTTTCAAGCCGCAAAACATGTCGAACAACGCGGCGGTGACGGCGGATGGCGGCGAGATCGGCCGCGCCCAGGCGCTGCAGGCGCGCGCCGCGAAAGTGCCGCTCAGCGTCCATATGAACCCGGTGCTGCTCAAGCCGCAAAGCGAGGTCGGCGCGCAGGTCGTGGTGCAGGGAAAAGTCGAGGGCAATGCCAAGGCGGCCGAATACCAGCATCTCAAGCCCAAGCTGATGCCGCGGGTGCTGGAAAGTTTCGAGCTTCTGCGTGGCCGGGCGGATCTCGTGCTGGTCGAAGGAGCCGGCAGCGCCTCGGAGATCAACCTGCGGCAAAACGATATCGCCAATATGGGGTTTGCGCGCGCTGCCGACGTACCGGTCGTGCTGATCGGCGATATCGACCGTGGCGGCGTGATCGCCAGTCTCGTCGGCACGAATGTGGTGCTGGAGCCGGACGATGCGGCAATGATCCGCGGTTTCATCGTCAATCGCTTCCGCGGCGATTCGACGTTGTTTGCCGAGGGCATGGGGATGATCGCCGAACTGACGGGTTGGCGTCCGATCGGACTGTTGCCGCATTTTGCCGATGCCGCCCGGTTGCCGGCGGAGGATGCGCTCGGCCTCGATGGCCCGCCCATCCACAAGGCCGGAGGAAAAATCCGCATCGCCGTGCCGATCCTGCCGCATATCTCCAATTTTGACGATCTCGATCCGCTGGAGGCGGAACCGGATGCCGATCTTGTCCGCGTGCGGCCGGGAGAGGTCATTCCCGGCGATTGCGATCTCGTGCTGCTGGTCGGCTCGAAAGCGACGATCTCCGACCTACAGGCCCTGAAGGCGGCCGGTTTCGATATCGATATCGCAGCACATGTCCGCCGCGGCGGACGCGTTCTCGGGCTTTGCGGCGGTTACCAGATGCTCGGAGCAAGGATTTCCGATCCGGATGGTATCGAGGGGCCGCCGGGCTCGGTCGAAGGCCTCGGCCTGCTCGATGTCGAGACGGTTCTATCGGGCGACAAGCGGCTCGAAGCCGTCTCCGGAGCGACCTTCGACGGAATTTCATTGTCCGGCTATGAAATGCATATCGGCCGGACTGCGGGGGCGGATTGTGTGCGGCCATTCTCGGTTGTCGGCGGCAGTCCGGACGGTGCGATCTCTCCAAATGGCAGGGTCTGCGGCACCTATATCCATGGGCTCTTTTCCGACGACCGGCAGCGTTCGGCCTGGTTGACGCGGCTTGGCGGCACCGCATCGGCCTTGGATTACGAGGCGGGCGTGGATGACGTGCTCGATCGCCTCGCTGCCCATATGGAAAAGCATCTCGATCTCGATGGATTGGTTAAGCTTGCCAGATGATCCAGGCCAGCAGGCCGAAAAGGCCGATCAGCAGCGCGTCCGCCACGCGGGCGAGTTTCAGCGCGCGGCGGATGTCGTCGTGGGTGAGTTCCGAACGACCGCCCTGGCCCATGAACCGCGCTTCGATCATCTGTCCACCGTAGCTTCTCGGTCCCGCCAGAGCGATGCCAAGCGCGCCGGCCATCGCCGCTTCCGGCCAGCCGGCATTCGGCGAGCGGTGGTGACGGGCATCGCGGAACACGGCCCTGACGGCATTTCCGGGCGAAGCCTTGTCGATGAAAAGGGCCGCGATTACGAAGAGCAGTGCACTCAGCCGCGAGGCCGGCAAATTGATGAGATCGTCGAAACGCGCCGCCGCCCAGCCGAACGCTTCGTGCCGCGGGTTGCGGTGGCCGATCATGCTGTCGGCCGTGTTGGCAGCCTTGTAGGCCGCGCCGCCCGCCAGTCCGCCGATACCCATCCAGAAGGCCGGCGCCACGATGCCGTCGGAAAAATTCTCCGCCAGGCTTTCGATCGCTGCCCGGCAGACGGCCGCCTCGTCGAGCTTTTCGGGGTCGCGGCCGACGATCATCGAAACGGCTTTGCGGCCGGCCTCGAGCCCGCCATATTTCATCGCGTCGGCGACCGCTTCGACATGGCTTTCAAGGCTTTTCTGAGAGGGCAGGCTCGCGGCGGCGAGAACCAGCAGGATCAGTCCCAGCGGCAGCGCAAACAAGTTATATTCGATGATCAGCGCGACCGCGACCGTGACGCCGAGGAGGGTCAGCAGGGCATATATGCCCATCCGTCTGCGGGTGGCGAAATCGTCCGTTTCGCGGTTCCAATTGGCATCGAGCCGGGATATCAGCCGGCCGATCCAGGTCACCGGATGGCCGATCGCCCGGAACAGCCAGTCCGGGTAACCGAAGATACGCTCCACAATCAGCGCCAAGAATGCGAGAAGGAACATGAGCGGTGACAGGCCCCGGGGATGAAATTGGTGTTGGCGGTCGGATTCAGCACGGCGGCAATCTCGCCAGAGCGCGGGCGCTGTTTCCGCAGGCGCCCGAGCCGTGGATCGACCTGTCGACCGGCATCAACCCGCATTCCTACCCGCATTCGCCGATCCCCGGCAATGCCTTCGCGCGACTGCCGGAACCGGCTTTGGCACAGGAACTGAAGGCGACCGCGGCCAATGCCTATGGCGCGCCGTCGGCGGCGCATGTCGCGGCGGGGCCGGGCACGCAGATCCTGCTGCCGATCGTCGCCGGCCTTATCGGTGGACGGAAGGCGGCGGTTCTATTCCCCACTTATGCAGAGCATGCGCGTGCGGCAAAGATGGCGGGTTTCGATGTCAGTGAAACGGACGACCTGAGCCGGTTGTCGGAAGCCGATCTCGCGGTGATCGTCAATCCCAACAACCCGACGGGCCGGATCGTGCAGAAGGAGGATCTTCTTGCACTTGCGGACGCGATGCGCGCGAAGGGCGGTCTTCTGGTCGTCGATGAAGCCTTCATGGATGTGTCCGAAGCGAAAAGTGTGGCAGATGCAGTCGATCAGGGCGGTCTGGTCGTCCTGCGTTCCTTTGGCAAATTTTACGGCATGGCCGGCCTGAGGCTCGGTTTTGCAATCACCTGCCCGGATATCGTCCAAAGGATCGAGGATCGGCTGGGGCCTTGGGCTGTCTCAGGCCCCGCATTGCATGTGGCAGGTGAAGCGCTTGCCGATGAAGAGTGGCAACGGTCCAGGCGTCAAAAGCTGAAGAAGGATGCAGCGCGGCTTGATGCGTTGCTGGCCGAAACCGGCATTCCGGTCGTTGGCGGTACGGCACTGTTCCGCTTCATCCGCGACCCGAAGGCATCGGCGCTTTTCCGGCATCTTGGCGAGCGCGGTATCATCACAAGACGCTTCGAGGAAAGGCCCGACGATCTCCGGATCGGTCTTCCCGGCGAAAACGACTGGGTGCGCCTGGAAGAGGCGCTGAAAACTATTTAGCCGGCGAACAAAATCTGTCTCGCCAGGCTGGCTGGGCATTCGGTACCGGCAGGGCGGTTGCCTCGTAGACCCCGCGTGCCACGGCACGCGCCGTCACCAGCGTCGCCAGATGGCAGAGTTCGGCGAAGGCAGCCATATCGTCGAGCGGTTTCGCGCCGGTCGCGGCTGAAAAGATGGTATCTCCGTCGCCCGGCAGATGCGCTGGCAATACAGCACGCGCGAGCCCGTCATGCGCCATGATCGAAAGCCGATGCGCCTGCGCCTTGGTCAGCACGGCATCGGTCACTACGACGCCGATCGTCGTCGCCTTCAGGTTGACGCCCTTCAAGCGCAGGGCCGAATGGCTTTCCCCAAACTTTTCCGGCAGTCCGAAGCCGCCGAATTCGCCGTTCTGCTCGAAGGGAGCGGCCCAGAAATGCGGGCCTTCGGCGACCGTAGCCGAACCCATCGCGTTGACCGCCAGCAGCGCCGCGATCGTATGGCCGGCTGAAGTCCTTGCACTGGCTGAACCAAGCCCGCCCTTGAAGGTGGCTGTCGAAGCCCCTGCCCCAGCGCCCACCGTTCCAAGCGCGTACGCACCTTTCGCCGCCGCCTTGAAGGCGTCATGACCCATGTCACGATAAGGCGAATGCAGGCCCCAGTCCTTGTCGCCGCCATTCAACAGATCCATCAGGATCGCTTGCGGCACGATCGGCACACGCACCGATCCGACCTCAAAACCGCGGCCGATCTCGCGCAATCCCGCCTGCACGCCGCCCGCCGCATCGAGCCCGAAGGCCGAGCCGCCCGAGAGTACGAAGGCATCCACAGCCTGCACCGTCATGGACGGGTCGAGCAGCGCCGTGTCCCGTCCGCCGGGCGCGCCGCCGAGCACCGAGCCGGAGGCGATCGCCGGTTCGTCGAAGACGATCGCCGTCACGCCCGAACCGAGCGCAAGATCGGTGGCATGGCCGACGGCCACGCCCTCGATATCTGTCAGGAGGTTCAGTGGCCCGGCCATCGGCTTATTCGATATCGAACTTGACACCCTGCGCAAGCGGCAGGGTGCGGCCATAATTCAGCGTATTGGTGGCGCGGCGCATATAGGCCTTCCAGGCATCCGAACCTGATTCGCGGCCGCCGCCGGTTTCCTTCTCGCCGCCGAAGGCTCCGCCGATCTCGGCGCCCGATGGCCCGATATTGACGTTGGCGATGCCGCAATCGGAGCCGCGGGCAGACACGAAGGTCTCGGCCTCGCGCATGTCGTTGGTGAAGATCGAGGAGGAAAGGCCCTGCGGCACGTCGTTATGCAGCGCGAGCGCCTCGTCGAAGCTCGAATATTTCATCACGTAAAGGATCGGCGCGAAGGTCTCTTCCCTCACCGGGCCGGTCTGGCCCGGCATTTCGACGATCGCTGGACGGACGTAATAGGCGTCCGCCGCCTCGTTCTGATGCACGCGCTCGCCGCCGGTTACCTTGCCGCCCTCGGATTTGGCAGCGTCGAGGGCATTCTGCATCTTCTCGTAGGCGGCCTTGTCGATCAGCGGGCCGACGAGATTGCCGTTTTCGAGCGGCGAACCGATCGTAACGGACTGATAGGCTTTGGTGAGGCGCGGCACGAGGGTTTCATAGACGCTGTCATGCACGAAGAGGCGGCGCAGCGTTGTGCAACGCTGGCCGGCCGTGCCCATGGCGGCGAAGGCCACGCCGCGGAGCGTCAGGTCGAGATCGGCGGTAGGCGCCACGATCGCTGCATTGTTGCCGCCAAGTTCGAGGATCGAGCGGGCAAAGCGTTGCGCCAGACGCGGGCCGACCTCTCGGCCCATGCGGGTCGAGCCGGTGGCGGAAACCAACGGCACCTTCTCGTGGTCGACGAGGACTTCGCCGATCTCTCGGCCGCCGATCAGCACGGTCGAAAGGTTCTTCGGCGCCTTGCCGCCGTCGGCGACGAAACGGGCAACCGCCTTGTCGAAGATCGCCTGCGTGGCGAGTGCCGTCAGCGGCGTCTTTTCCGACGGTTTCCAGACCGTGGAATTGCCGCAGACGACGGCGAGCGCCGCATTCCAGGACCAGACGGCGACGGGGAAGTTGAAGGCGGAGATGATGCCGACCGCACCGAGCGGATGCCAGGTCTCCATCATGCGGTGCTCGGAACGCTCGGTGGCGATCGTCAGGCCATAGAGTTGGCGGGAGAGGCCGACCGCGAAATCGCAGATGTCTATCATCTCCTGCACTTCACCCAGGCCTTCGGAAGTGACCTTGCCGACCTCGATCGAAACGAGGCGGCCGAGCGCGGTCTTGGCGGCACGCAGCTCTTCGCCGAGCAGGCGGATCAACTCGCCGCGCTTCGGCGCCGGCACGAGGCGCCATTCGAGGAAAGCGTCGTGGGCGGCGTCGATCGCCCTTTTTGCGTCCGCAGCGCTCACTTCCGGCAGCCTGCCGATCTCGGCGCCGGTGATCGGCGAGCGGACGGAAAGCGTGCCGCCCGTGTGGCTTTCGGCCTTCACGCCGAGATCGCTCAGGATGTTTTTCACCTCAGCGGCGAGATCGAGAGTGGCGAGCGTCATGTCAGTCTCCGGTATCGAATGTCGGTCATCTTAGAAATCGGCAGCGGTTTTACAATCAGAACCGCTCGCCGGCAAAATGGGCGATCTGCGCGCCCGCTTCGTAATAGGCTTCCTTCAGCATGCGGAAGCCCGGTTCCTTCACGCCGGTCAGGGGTAGCGGCAGACCGGCTTCGGGTACTTCACCGAGAATGTGCCGGGCAAGCAGTTTGCCGAAACTCGTACCCGGGGCGATGCCGCGGCCATTATAGCCGGAAAAGCCGATGACGTTTTCTCCGAACTTGTGGAAGCGCGGCAGGGCATTGTCGGTCATGCCGATCTTGCCGTACCATTCGGCTTCGAACCCTACCTCTCCCAGCTGCGGAAAGATGCGCTTCAGAGAACGCCTCGCCCAGCGCTTGTGAACGACCGTGCCGGTGCCACGCAGCGCGCCGACCGAACCGAAGACCAGCCGTCCGGCCCGGTCCATGCGGAAGGAGGAGAGGATTTCCTTTGTATCCCAGCAACCTTCGCGGCCGGGCAGGATCGAGCGGCGCAGGTCGGCGCTCAGAGGCGCCGTGGCGAGGTTGAAATAGGGCAGATAGACCTGCTCACGGCGAACCTCCTCCCAGGGACCGATGCTGTAGGCATCCGTGGCGACGACGATCCAGTCGGCCGAAACCTCTCCGAACGCAGTCCTGACGATCTTTTTGCCGTTCGCTTCGCCGGTGCCGATTACTCCGCTGCCGGTATGCAGCTTCGCACCCGCCCGCACCGCGGCATGGGCCAGTCCACGGGCATAAGCGAGCGGCTGCAGCGTGCCGGCACGCATGTCCAGAAGCGATCCCGCATAGGCATTCGAACCGATGCGGCGCGCGGTTTCGGCGGCGTCGAGCAGGTTCACCGGCGCGCCGCGCTTCTGCCATTGGCGGGCGCGTTCTTCGAGCTCTCTCAGTCCTTCGGGGCCGACGGCACAATGCAGCGTGCCGTTCTTTTCGAGTTCGCAGGCAATGGCGTGCTTTTCGATCAGCTCCGGGACGAGAAAGGGGGCGTTGCCGAGGAATTCCAGGAGCTTTTCGCCGTAGCGAGGGCCAAGTTCCTTCTGAAAATCGTCGGGCATGACCCACATGCCGGCATTGATGAGGCCGACATTGCGGCCGGCCCCGCCGAAGCCGATCTCGGTCGCCTCCAGCAGCCGGACGCTGACGCCGGCTTCCGCCAGGTGCAGCGCTGCCGAAAGACCCGTATAACCTCCACCCACGATCGCGACATCGGCGGAAACGCTCTCCTCAAGCCGCGGCGTGGAAGGCGGCAGGGGCGCGGTCTTTTCCCAGAGGCCGTGAGAGCGGGGATCGTTCAGCATGATGGATTGTCCGGAAGCGTCACTCACCAACTCTTTACAGAGCACCGTTATCGATGAATATCGACATGTTCTCAACAGGTCATTCACTGGAGGAATGACATGCTGCCGCCCCGGCGCTTCCTTCCCTCGTTCTCGCTTCTGGCGGCCTTCGAAGCGGCGGCGCGCACCGGCAGCGTCACGGCGGCGGCCAACGAACTGGGCCTCACCCAGAGTGCGGTCAGCCGCCAGATCTCGGCATTGGAAAAGCAGCTCGGCGTGGCGCTGTTCCTGCGCGAGCGCCAGACGATCCGGCTGACGATCGCTGGCGACACCTATGCCCGTGAGGTGCGGGAGGCGCTGCGCCGCATCTCGAACGCCTCTCTCAATCTTCGGGCCAATCCTTCCGGCGGCACGCTCAATCTTGCCATCCTGCCGTTCTTCGGTACGCGCTGGCTGACCCCGCGGATCGCGCATTTCCTCGATGCCCATCCGGGCATGGCGGTGAATCTCATCACGCGGCTGGAACCCTTCGATTTCCGCTTCGATACGCTGGACGCGGCGATCCATTTCGGTGCCGCACGCTGGCCGGGTGCGGCGCTGACCTTCCTGATGGACGAGGAGGTGTTGCCGGCCTGCAGTCCGGAATTCAGGATACGGCATAACCTTGAGACGCCTGCGGATGTGCTGAAGGCGCCGCTCCTGCATCTCAATACGCGGCCGGATGCCTGGGAATCGTGGTTCACGAGGAACCGGATCGCGTTCGATGCATTGCATGGCATGCTGTTCGACCAGTTCATGCCGATGGTGGAGGCCGCTGCCGCAGGCCTCGGCGCCGCGCTCCTGCCGCGCTTCCTGATCACCCGGGAACTGGAGCGGGGGCTCCTCGTGCCAGCCGTCGATGCTGAGAAGATGGAGACCGGGCAATATTATCTCGCCTATCCGCCCGATCGTGCCACCTATCCGCCGCTTGCCGCCTTTCGGGACTGGATCGTGCGGGAGATCGAGAACGAGCGGCTTGCGGATGGCGGCCGCATCGGCCAATAGTCGGATATGACCATCATGATCGCAAAGGCGATCCGACCGACGGGAAGACGTCCATGAAACCCATTTTCGTCCAGCTTCGCTGCAAGCCCGGCAAGACCTATGAGGTTGCCGATGCGATTTACCAAACCGAACTCGTGTCCGAACTCTATTCCACCAGCGGCGACTGGGATCTGCTGCTCAAGGTCTATATCAAGGACGACGACGAGATCGGCCGGTTTGTGAACGAGAAGATCGCCTCCATTCCCGGTATCGAACGATCGCTGACGACGATCACGTTCACCGCATTCTGACAGGCCAATAAAAAAGCCGCCTGGACGGGCGGCTTTTTTAAAGGGGATTTCCGGAAGATCTTCAGACATGGACCGACGGCGCAACGTTGCGCGAACGGACAAGGTCGCGGATCGCGACGCGCACTTCGTCGGCGGAATTGAAACGCCGCTCATCGAGATCGATGACGTGGAATTTGACGGCGATGAACTTCAGCCGGTCTTCATCCGGAATGACGATACCGACGGGCTCCCCGCCGAATTCAATAACTTGCTTCTGCATGGCAGACTCCCGCGATGGCCGCTTGGATGCAGCTTTGGCGAATGAAATTTTCAGGAACGATTGAACCGAAAGAGTTACATTCGACAGCACGGAAGGGAGCGGCGATCCGTGCCGATCATTTTGGACGCACCTTCCCCGAAGGTGGCGACGAGAACAGATTTTAGCATGTCACTCTCCCTCAACGGTGTTGCGCAAAGCCGATCGGACTCACCCGATCGAATGATGATCAACTGTAAGCGAGTCTCGCAGAACGATCAACGAAAATCGGTATATCTAGAATTTTTTTCTTACCGATGACAGGAACAAGGCGGAATTGTGAAATTTCGTTCGCATATTCATGGCCAGCGTCCGTCGATGTTTAAATAGGTGGTGCTCGAGCCGGCGCAAGGACCGGCTCTGAAATTTCTCCCGAGGCAGGGCATCAACTTTCGCAGAGAAGCGTCTCCAGCCGGCTCGCAAACAGGTCGGCGCTTTCCTGGCTGAAGCAGAGCGGCGGTGCAATCCGCAGGTCGGCATGGCCGCCCAAACTGGTGAAAATGCCGTCGTGCCTCAATCCGTCATGGATGGCTTGGGCTGCCGCATCGTCCGCGAATTCAAGAGTCAGACGGAGGCCCATACCTCCCACCGAGCGGATCGTCCGATGGCGCGACGCCAGTTCCTCGATGGCTGATTTCAGGTGATCGCCGACAAGGCGGGCATTCTCCCGAAGCGCTTCCTCCTCGCAGACGTCGAGGATCGTCGCGGCGGCCGCGCAGGTCACCGGATTGATCCGATCCACGGCATCGCTGGCGGCGGCGATAGTCTCGCGCGTAAACAGGACTGCGACATTTTCATCGGGGAAACCGGCAATGACGATGTCGGGCGAAAGGTTCAGAGCCTCGAAACCCCAGACATGACGGCCGAGCCTTCCCCATCCCGAGCGGGTTTCCTCGACGAGCAGGAGGCCCTGGTTGCGGGCAAGCGCGTCGAGCGCATCCGGCAGGCCCTCGATGAGACGCGGGAAGCCGGCAAGCAGCAATCCGGCCTGGCTGCCTTCTTCGAGCTTCGTCTTGGCATCCAACGTGCTGTCGGCCCGGAAAGCTGCCATCGTGCAGGCCGCCTCCGGCAACAGCTCGGTCATGCAGACGATATCGCTCCTGCCGGTATGCGTCCGTGCGAATGTTTGGGCGCAATCCAGTGCCTCCTGATATCTCGGCAGGACAAGCAGGCTTTCAAGTCCCTTCGGTGCCAGATCCCGGAGACGCTGAACGAGGAGTTGTTCGGCTTCGGACGGGCCGGGGGCCGGGGTATCCAATACCAGACGCTGGCGGTAGGTGGCTGCCGCCACCTGCGGATGGCCATGGCCGATCAGGGGCGCATCTTCCGTCAGGTCCAGGCGAACACGGCCAGCGGCATCGAAGAGATATTCCTTCCAGCCGCGGACAGGCCGGTCGAGATGTTTCGGGGCCGGTGCATCCGAATCAAAACCGAGAAGAGCCGATGGCGAAGGGCACAGCTTCGACCATATGCCCGCTTGGTCGGCGGCGCAGAAGAGCGGCGGCACCAGGTCCGGATCCCGGCAGAAACGCAGGCGCACGCCGCCGACGGAGTTTTCCGCGCCGGCGACCACGCCGAGTGGGTCTCCGGTCTGGAGCTCCGTATCCTCGGCAAGCGCGCAATCGAGGCCTTCGACATGCAGCGTGAGGTCGCGGCCTGCAAAAACGAGCCGCGGGCCGGCGCTTTTGAGCATGCCCGCAAAAGGCGCGACCGCCGCCGTTCCGGCCGGCACGCAGGTGTCGATATGGAGCGAAAAGCTTTCCGGTTCCTGCTGCGGATCGGCGGAGCTCTTGGACAGGCGGTACTCGCCGTAGCGCGTGCTGCCGCGCCCGGTATCCCACGCGACACGTGCCAGCAGTTTCCAGTCGTTTTCCGGATCGGTCCAGTTGCCGCCGTAAAGCAGGGGGCTCGTCACACCGAGATCGACGAGCCGGATGCTGTCGGGTTCGATCTCGGGCAGGAGCCGGCCGATCTCCGGCAGGGGTTTCGTCAGTCCCGTCGTATCGAGGATTGCCGCCAGCATCAGCGCGGGGGAGACCGCGGCTGCCTTGTCGAGGATAAGACAGCGCCCTTCGGCCTCCAGCTGCGCCTGTCGATCTTCCGGAAACCGGGCGCGCCTGTTCTCCGCCTTGGCCGCGAGAATGCCGGTACGGACGACGACAAGAGGCCAAAGCGCTTCGAGCTCGGCAGGCATGAGCGGGTAGATGTCGTGATAGGCGCGGATCGCCGGCAGCAGGGCGAAGGGATCGCCATCCCGGTTCGAGAACAGATAGGCGCAAGTGGTGGCGAGACCGGCAGCCAGCCAGCCCCTCGATATACCGGTGAAATCCGTCACGCCGGTCGGCAGCCAGAGGCCGTCTGTTCCGTCGCCGACGACGGCTTCGGCATCGAGGTTCTGGTGGGCGAGGGCGATGCGCAGGCCGGGAGCGAGCGGCTGGATGCGCCGCAGCGACGTCACCATGGCCTTGGCGATCACGTCGCGGATACCCTGATCGGTGACGGCAGAAAGGAGGGCGACTGTCTGCGGCCCCGCCTTGCGCAGGTCGTTCTCCGGCTCACGCTCCAGCATCGGATGGTCGAAGCCTTCGAGGCTCCTGACAAGTGCGGCGGAAATCGCGCCGAATGCGGCGGCCCCCTCATCCGACAGTTTTTCGCCTGCAGGCGGCGACGTGCCTTCGATGAAGGTCAGCAGGCGGATGCGCCGCTCTTCGCCGCCGAGCGGCAGGACAATCGTGTCCGCGCCGTCCTTTGCGGCTACGGGTTCGGGGACGCGCGGCCCGTCGGGTTCGCGCAGGATATGGCGCATCAGCGCATGCTCCGCCTCGATCTCCTCCAGGGGCGCGTCGGCGGGCGCCAGCTTCAGGAGGTAGCGCATATGGCCGTTGTCGATCAGGAAATAGGGGTTCTGCCGTCCCTCGATCGGGAAGACCTGTCCGGAAAGCCCGTATTGCTCACGCAGAACCTCCTCCACCGCCTCCAAGGAAACGTCGGTCGACGATGGCTCTGGATATTCTGGCTGTATGTCGGACATGAACCTCTCCGGAAGGGGCGCTTCCGAAGAGGATAGCGCGGCAGAACCGCGCGTCCATAGGGCTTTTCGCGGGCTTCAGCCCATACGTTCGGAGGCGTAGGAGCCGGGGCTCGGCGGAAAGACCACAGTGCGGTTGCCGTTGATGAAGGTGCGGTGGTGGATATGCGCATGAATGGCGCGGGCCAGCACCTGGCTTTCCACGTCGCGGCCGAGCGAAACGTAGTCGTCGGCCGACTGCGCATGGGTGATGCGCACGGTATCCTGCTCGATGATCGGGCCTTCGTCCAAATCGGCGGTCACGTAATGCGCCGTCGCGCCGATCAGCTTCACGCCGCGCGTATAGGCTTGCTTATAGGGGTTGGCCCCCTTGAAGCTCGGCAGGAAGGAATGATGGATGTTGATGATCTTGCCGGACATCCTGCTGCAGAGTTGATCGGACAAGACCTGCATGTAGCGCGCGAGCACGATCAGCTCGGTCCCCGTCTGCTCGACGAGTTCCAAAAGCTGGGCTTCGGCCTGCGGCTTGTTCTCCTTCGTCACCTTGATGTGGTGGAAGGGGATGTCGTTGTTGACGACCAGTTTCTGGTAGTCGAAATGGTTCGACACGACGCCAACGATATCGATCGGCAGGGCGCCGATCTTCCAGCGGTAGAGCAGGTCGTTGAGGCAGTGGCCGAAACGGGAGACCATGAGGAGCACTTTCATGCGGTCTTCCGCATCGAAGATGTCCCAATCCATCGCGAATTTGCCGGCGATCGGTTTGAAGCCCTCGACGAGAGCCGGCCGTTCCGCACCCTCCTCGGAGAGGAAGCTGACGCGCATGAAGAACTTGCCCGTGTCGAGATCGTCGAACTGCGACGAGTCGATGATGTTGCAACCGTTTTCGGCCAAGAAGCCGGAAATCGCCGCGACAATGCCGCGGGTCGTCTTGCAGGATACTGTCAGGACATAGCTCTTCATCTAAAATCTCCCTCCTCCGCCACAGGTGGCCATTCCGTGTATACATAACGATGGCGCGGGACAATATCCAGCCCGAAAGTGAAAGGGAAAAATGCCTAATGCGGTCGCTGCTGTTCCTGGAATGTGTACAGCATTCGCCCGCCTCGTTTTCCATTTCAAGGCCGAGCTTAAAGCCGGCTGCTCAAAACTCCGTCCCTTTTGCGCCGTCCGGCTGCATATCACCGCCGCTTGAGTTCGCATCTTTTCGAAACAATCCGACTGCTGCCGATAAAATTGCGGATAATTCCTTAAGCCTTCGCGAGGGAGGCCTGGCGTATTGCTGGGGCACTGATCCGAAACTGCCGGCACGACCATGATGGACGCCCACCAGAAATCCTATCCCGCTCGGGAAACCCCGCCTTTCCGTTCCGCCTCGGAGCCGCTGACCTTCGATGGCACTGTCGGGCTTTTCACGCCACCGTCAGCAGATGCCATGCCGTCCGGCGTTGCCGTTCTTTTCGCCAGTCCCTGGGGGCTGGAGGAGATGTGCACCCGGAAATTCTGGCGGATCATTTCGGAAAAGCTTTCCGACCGCGGCATCGCAAGCCTGCGCTTCGATTATCCGGGCACCGGCGATGCATTGGACGAGGCGGATTTCCAGGGCGGTCTTTCCACGTGGTCCGACAGCCTCGTTTCTGCGGCCGGGCATCTCAAGTCGCTTTCCGGCTGCGATCGGATCGTGGTGATCTCGCAGGGGCTCGGCGCGGCCGTCGCGACGAAGGCGGCCGAAAGGCTCGAAGGCCTCGAAGCGGTCGTCTATCTCGCGCCGGTCGTTTCCGGCCGCCTGCATATCCGCGAACTGGCCATCTGGTCGAAAGTCGTGGACGAGAATCTCGGTCTTTCCGAAGAGCAGCGCGGCGCCGGCGTCTCCATCGCGTCCCTGACCGTACCGTTCGAAATCGCCGACGATGTCCGTAAGGTCAACCTCATGATGGTAGACCGGACGCCGGCCGCGCGCGCGCTGGTCGTCGGCCGGGCCGACCGGACTGCGGACAGGGAATTTGCCGCCCGCCTGCAAGCGCTCGGAGCGGATGTTTCCGAACAGGTTTTCGAAGGCTACGACCAGCTCGTTTCCAATCCGGTGACCTCGAAACTGCCGATTGGCGTGGCGGATAAGCTGGTCGATTGGATTGCCGCGCTTCCCGTTGAACGGCATTCTGTCGAACAGCCCGAGCCCATGACGGTCATACCGCTTGCCGGCGACGGTTTTGCCGAAACGCCGATTCGTTTCGGCTCCCACAAACGGCTTTCAGGGGTGCTCTGCCAGCCGCTGCACCGCCGCTCGGGTGCGACGGTGCTCTTCCTCACATCGGCCTATGATCGCCATGCCGGCTGGGGCCGGACGACGGTGACGATGGCGCGGGCGCTTGCCCGTTCCGGTATCGCCTCGCTGCGCTTCGACACCGCCAATGCCGGTGACAGCCCGCCGGTGCCGGGGGGGCCGGAGCAGGTGCTCTACGATTCGACCCAGATTGCCGACGTATCGGAAGCGATCGATTTTCTCGAAGCGCGGCAACTGGCTCCCGTCGTGACCGCCGGACGCTGCAGCGGTGCCTATCTCGGTTTCCAGGCCTCGCTTGTCGAGCCGCGTATCGCCGGCAATGTCTCGGTCAACCCCGCCGTCTTCCGCTGGCGGCCCGGCCGGTCGGTCGAGGATGCGATCATGAAGGGTACGCGCAGCCTGCAGGATTACGGCAAGCGTGCCTTGCGGGCGGAAACTTTCAATCGGGTTCTGAGAGGCGAGGTGGATGTCCGCGCCGCAGTCCGCAATATCGCCAAAGGGACGGGTAACCGGCTTCTGAACAGGTTTCTGCATGCCTTCCGCCATGTCCTGCCGGAAGGGCGGGCGATCTACGGCGCCTTCCGTAAGCTCCATCAACGCGGCATGCCCTTGTCGCTGATATACAGCGAGGGCGATCTCGGCTTGGAGCAATACGGCTTCTATTTCGGGCGCGACGGATCGGGCCTGGCGCGGTTTCCGAACGTATCGGCGACGATCATCCGCCATGCGGACCACAATCTGACACCGGATCACGCCCGGCAGATCTATCTCGACGCGCTGAGGGAAATGGCCTTCCGCTTCCCGCTGGACGAGATGAACTATTCAGAAGCGCGTGACGCGATCGCTGCCGAGTGAGCGGATCATGCCGCTCGGCCGGGCGTTCACGCCGGGCAATGCGTCGAGGCGTATCCGCTTCGTCATGCCAGGTGCCAGATGGAACCAGTTGTCATCGGCACGGTAACCGGCAGCATCGATGCTGACCGTCTGGGCGAAGACATCGGCCGAAAGCTCCAGCCGGAATCTGCCCTGATCCTCCATCAAGGCAGCATCGATTTCCGCATCGTGCATGGCATTCGCGCGCCCGAGCGGGAAATGAAAAGCCTCCGCGAGGAGCTTGCCCGTCTCCGCTTGCTTCAGGCGCGCCACCGTCACGTCATGGGAGGGCGGGCCAAAGCGGTAGACGTAATTCGCATCGAAGAAGGCGCCGAAGAGATCGGTGCAGGCGATGCTTTCTCTGCCGCGAGAGCCAAGCATCAGTTCACGCCGGCCGGAGACGACCGGCATCTTCCCGTCGCGCAGACAGGAAACTTCCAGCACGACCGGAAGGTTGGCTGCAGTTTCGTTGACGAGATGGACGTCGAGCCCGTTGGTGCCCTCGTCGGCAAACACGACCTGTACCGGCCGGAAGGCGCGCTTCAGCGCAAACCAGGCGAGCTTCGGCCGGCCGTCGACATCGACCACGCCCCAGCCTGGGCCAGGCATCACGTCCTGAAAGGCGAAGACGAGCGCACCATTGCATGTGGAGCCCGGCCGGCGCCATTCGGCGAACGTCGCCTCCATCACCTCGCCGGTGACGACGCGCGACAGCGCGAGATAGCGCCTGAAATCGCTTTGTCGAAGTTCTTCCGGGTCAACGCCGTAAAGGTCGCCGAGATAGTGGTCGCGCACGTCCTCGAAATCCCAATCCGCCCCGGCGTCACGCGGAATGCCTGTCTTGCCCGCGGCGAGTGTCTCGGTTTCGGAAAGGTTGGAGAAGGCGAGGCATTCGGCCGCGAAGCGGATATTGGCCCGCCGCGCGTCTTCGAGCGGTCGTTTATAGGCGCCGACGCCGTAATAATGGGCGATGCCGGCATTGGGGTAGAAAGGCAGGGTCCCGCCCGACGGAGAGTTGGGGACGTAGGGCAGGTCCGGCCGGCGCTCCGCGGCCATTCCCGCCAGGATCTCCTCGCAGAACGGGCCTTTCCAGATGCGTTCGGGCAGGCCGAGCATGGCGCCCTGCTGCCAGATTTCGCTGCCGCCGCAAAGCACGGTCAGAGAAGGTGAGGCTTGCGTCGCCGCCAGGAATCGGCCGACTTCCGATTTCACGTGAATCACGAAATCCGGGTCGGCGGCCGGATAATCGAAATTGGCGAACATGAAATCCTGCCAGACCATCAATCCCAGCTCGTCGCAGAGCGCGAAGAATTCCGGGCTCTCGTAGGTCGCAATGCCGGGAATGCGGATCATGTTCATGCCCGCATCCTTCGCGATCCTCAGCCATGGCTCGTAGGCGGCGCGGTCGCCCGGCAGTTTGACGATGTCGGCGGAGGTCCAGACCGCACCCCGGCAGAAAATCTTTTCGCCGTTGAGGATCAGGGCGAAGTCGTTGCCGCCCCGGCCGCGATCGACCGTGATGTTCCGGAAGCCGGTGCGTGTGAGCGGAAAATCCTCGCCTTCGATCCGAAGTGCCACATCGTAGAGCGTCGGCTCGCCATGCGTATGCGGCCACCAGGGTTTTATGTCGGGCAGATGCAATTCGGCGCAATAGCGTCCTTCGGCGAAGGTGAACGCGGTGTCCCGGCCATCACAGACGAGGCGGAATTCCCTGCCGGGACCTGCATGATCAAAGCTGACTTCAAGGAAACCTTCGCCGGCGGAAAACCTGGCTGAGACCGACAGGTGGGAGATCCTGTTGCTACGCTGCCGGATCAAGGAAACCGGCCGCCACGGGCCGGCGGCCTGCACCTCCGGGCTCCAGCCGGGCATGAAGCCGAGCGCCGTCGTGCGGATCAGCCGCAGGCCCTGATGGTTCATCAGCCGCGGCCGCCAGCGGGCGCGGGGGCCGGTCTTTTCCAGATGCGGTTTCAGCGCCCGAAAGCAGATCGACAGAATCTCGCTGCCAATCAGTTCGACCGGCACGTCATGGCTTTCGAACATGTTTTCGGAGGACAGGATCAACCGGTCGTCGAGAAACACGTTGGCGATGGTTGCGAGGCCGGCAAAGCGCAGGATTGCCGGACCTGCCGTCTCGCCGGCCAATGAGCGGCGATACCAGGCATCCTTGTCGATCAGCGGCTTGGGGGTGCCGCGGCCGAAGCGGCCGGCGGCTTCCAACGCGGCTGCCACGGTGCCCGGCACGATGGCGGGGATGCTTTCGAGATTGGAGGAGAGGTCGCCGGGGAATGCATAAGCACCCGGTTCAGTCAAAACCAGCGACCAGCCCTCGTCGAGAAGGCTGGTCTCCGCCGCGATGACCGAAAGAGCGCTCACGCGGCCTCGCGCGCCTGGCCGAGCGTCACGGCGAGATCGTCCATCAGGACGTCCCAGGCTTCCACTGCCGGGTCGAGTGCGGTCGCCAACGGCTCGAATTTCTTGCGCGTGACGGCACGGGCAAGCTGGAACTGCGTGGATTTTGCCACTTCCGAAATCTTCAGCGCCTGCTCCCGGGCTTCGGCAAAGGTGCGGCCGTTCAGCCAATCGAGATGGCTTGCCAGAAGCTCGAAATTGGCGCCGACTTGGCGCAATGTGTTGAAGGCATATTTGTGGAAGAAGCCGAAATCGCGCTCCGCCACGCGCTGCACCTGCACCGGAAAGACTTTTGCGAATGCCCGGATCGGGTTGCCGGCAGGGCGGCGGACATAATGCTGCCGCAGCAATTTCCACGCAGTCTCGCGCATCTCCTTCATACCCGGATAACCCGCCGGGAACTTGGCGAATTCCGTATAGGGCAGGAAGGGCAGGGCATCCTGTTCCACATTCATCTGGAACAAGCCGTCGAAATCCTCGCCGGACAGGTGGAAGAAGCCGCCGTTGTGGAAATAGTCGAGCTCGCGCTTTTCGAGATCGAGCCGGTTGATCGCCACCGTCGTCTTGCCGTGCTCCCGGTGATAGGTCACGCCATGCGTGTCCGGCAGGTAATAGCTGTCGAGCTCCAGCAGCGTCAGCCGGCCGCGGCCGATCTGCTCCGCCACATGCCGTTCCGGCCGGTCGAAGATCGCCAGTTCCGTCACGCGGATGCCGTAGAGCGCTTCGAGATCCTCCAGCGGAACCTTGAAGAAGGTGAACTGGTCGCCCTCGAAATCCTGGGTCAGCGTGAAGCCCAGCATGGCTTCCGGAACCAGGTTCTGCGCCGAAAGAACCTCGATCCACAGATCGACATAGCAGTTGGTCTCCGGCCACATGCGTTCGGCCGAATGCAGCGCATGCGGCCTGTAGCTCGCTGGGTCGAGAGCCGGAAACACCGCCGTCATCGGATCAACCCCAGAGCGTCTTGCGAACGTTTTCCGGCCAGGTTTTCACGTCGAGGCCGTGGGTGTGGAAGAGCGCCAGCGCGATGCGTTCCAGGCCGAAACCGACGCAGGCGGTGTGGGCAACGCTGCCGTCCTCCAGGTTGAGGCCCCATTTCTGGCCAAACGAATCCTGATGGTAGTTGAAGCTCATGCAGGCGGTCGGCTTGGCGGTCGAGGTGATCGGGATCAGCAGCTCGAATTTCAGGTTCTGGTCGCGCTGGTTGTTGACCAGCATCTTGCCGGCGCGGCCGAAGAAAGGGTCGTTGGCAACGTCGATCGTCACCTCGAGGCCGACCGACTTCATCATCTCGACGCCGCGATCCATCCAGCGCTGGCGGAAATCCGTCACGTGCTGTTCGGTGCCCATGCAGACATATTCCCGCATGCGAAAAAGCTGCTGGCGGGCCGGGTCCTTGGAGGGCTCATGGCGGAAGCAGTAGCTCTGCAGGTCGTAGAGGCTGCCGGTCTTCGGCAGCCGGCCGCGACGCGCGACGGTCGGGTAGAGCGGATAACAGGCAGCGGGCGTCAGCACGATGTCGGTCGCTTCCTGGCCCTTGGTCCAGTCGTCGCCGACTTCCATGCATTTCAGGAGGCTCATATGGTCGAGCTCGCTGCCGCAGAAGGAATGCACCGTGCCGGCGAGCTGCGGAAAGCTCTTCATATAGCCGCTGGCCTCGAAGAACTCGCGGTTCATGCCGGGCGGAAAGCGCATCGCTTCCGCGCCGTCGGCGCCACCGGCCTTGTCGATCAGCCGCTCGAAGGCGGCGATGACGTCCTCGAACTGGCCGCTGCGGCCGTAAAGTCCGTCGACACCGGTCTCGATCAGCAGGCCCGCATCGAACAGGCGGTCGAGAAAGGAAACTTGCATATCCATGGCTTCACCTCAATCAATCCATTTGAAGGGCAATCATTGACGGGGTGGGCGTCAGCCGAGAAGGCTGGTGTCCGGTTTCTGCACGAGCAGCATGGTCGACGTGTTGCCGAGGATGCGGTCGTTGGAAATCATCAGCTGGGCGGAATGGGCATCGCGCAGATGCCGGCCGAGGCTGTAGGGCGTGCCGTTCTTGTAGCCCATGATGCCGCAGATGATCATCGCCTGATTGATGATCGTCAGGATCGTCTCCGACGAGGCGAGCTTGACGTTGTTCATGGCGATCGAGAAGGCCATGGAGGAAAGCTGGTCGGGGTCCGCCTTGGCATCCTCATAAGCCTTCAGGCCCGAGAGAATGTTCGCCTTCAGAAGCTGCAGCAGGTTGGAGGCTTCCGCCAGACGGACGGCGCCGGGCGGCTGGGCGCTGCCGGATTTGCGGGCGGCAGCGCGCACGAAGGCCTGGGCTCGCAGGACCGCATCCGCGGCGATGCCGTACCAGACCGCGCTCCACAGCAGATGCGAGGTAGCGAGCATGGACTGCGCAGCGATCTCGGCGAACGGTTTAGGAAAAATCTGCACCGCCGGCGCTTCGCCCTTGAACAGGAAACCGTCGGAACAGGTGCCGCGCATGCCAAGCGTGTCCCAATCCACCGTCTTCTGAAGCTCATACTGGCTTTTCCTGAAGACGGTCATCACCTGGTCGCCCGGTGCGGCGTCGGCACGGGCGCGGGACGTCACCATGATCGCATCCGCATGGGCGCCATAGGAAATCACCGTTGCGTCCTTCGTCAGCCGGCAGGTATCGCCCTCGATCTCGATCGCGCAGATGGAGTTGCGCAGGTTTCCGCCGATGCCGGCCTCCGTGGTCGCCGAGGCGACGAGAAGCTGACGGGCGGCAAGCTCGCGCATGAAGCTCTCATGCCATTCGCTTGTCTCCCCATGTTCGACCAGGCTCGAAACCTTGATCTGGTGCATGGCGAAGACCATGGCGCTTGCGGCACAGGCCTGTCCCAGAACGGAGCAGATCTCGGCGATCTCCTGCATGGAGGCGCCTTCTCCGCCAAGGGCTGAGGGGATCTGGATGCCGAGCAGGCGCTCGGTCTTCATCGCCTCGGCCGCCTCCTTCGGAAAGCGGCCCTCGTGGTCGACGCGGTCGGCAAATTCGGCCGCTATTTCCGCGACGCGGCGAGCGCGGGCGCTCAGGCTCATGTCGGTTGCGACAGCGGCGAGGCTCATCACGCGGCCTCGCGGGCTTTCAGGATCTGGGAGACGGTCTCTTCGATCGCCGTGATGCTGGCGAAGGACTTGCGGTTCAAGAGGTTGTCCGGAAACTCGATGTCGAAGGCTTCCTCGATCGCCAGCATCAGCTGGACCGATGCGAAGGAGGAGAGACCCGCCACATAAAGATCGGCGCCGTTTTCGAGTTCGGTCACGGCGACAGGGAGGCCGCCAACCCGTGCAAGCAATTCGCGAATGGTCTCGTTCATCAGACATCCCCCAAAGGTGTTGCGTTCATCGCTGGGGAGATGATTTAGGTGGGAAAGCATAAGATTCCGGTAAGAAACCTGGTGAAATTAGGGCTGCGGGATTCGCTAAAATCCTACCGACCGCCGTGGGCCGGTGCGGGCTTGACAGCGAGGGCGGCCGGGTTTCTGATGACCGAATTCACCAGGGGGGTCCCGGCAAGGGGCTGAGATACTGCTGTGAGAGCGCAGTGACCCGTTGAACCTGATCCAGTTCATACTGGCGTAGGGACGGTGCGAACGCTTGCGGCTCATGGCGGGGATTCCCGTATCATCCGTCAGGCGTTTTTCCATCATTCCAACACCGGACTGGGTCTCCAACATCAAACCTTGGAGCCTCGCCCCATGAATATCGCACCCCCGAAACTCACGCCGGTCGTCACCACCGGCCAGCTTCCCGCCTCCACGAAAGTCTTCAAGCCCGGCACGATCCATCCGGATATCCGCGTGCCGATGCGAGAGATCGCCCTTCACCCGACCTCCGGCGAACCGCCGGTGACGGTCTATGACAGTTCCGGCTCCTATACGGACCCGGCCCACCCAGTCGCCATCGAATCCGGCCTGCCGCGTCTTCGCGAAAGCTGGATCAAGGCGCGTAGCGATGTCGAATCCTATGGCGGCCGCATCGTGAAGCCGGAGGACAACGGCTTTGTCACCGGCGAGCGCCTGACGCCGGAATTCCCCGTTCGCAACAGGCCCTTGAAGGCAAAAGGCGGAAAGGCCGTCACCCAGCTTGCCTATGCCCGTGCCGGCTTCATCACACCGGAGATGGAATTCATCGCTATCCGTGAAAACCTCGGCCGTCAGGCTGCCAGGGAAGCGTTGGTCCGCGATGGCGAAAGCTTCGGCGCCCACATTCCGGATTTCGTCACCCCTGAATTCGTCCTCCGCGAAGTCGCAGAGGGCCGGGCGATCATCCCCGCCAATATCAACCATCCCGAATCCGAACCAATGATCATCGGCCGGAACTTTCTCGTGAAGATCAACGCCAATATCGGCAATTCGGCCGTCACCTCCTCCATGGCGGAAGAGGTCGAGAAGATGGTCTGGGCGATCCGCTGGGGCGCCGATACCGTCATGGACCTCTCGACCGGCCGCAACATCCACAATATCCGCGAGTGGATCGTCCGCAATTCGCCGGTGCCGATCGGCACGGTGCCGCTCTACCAGGCGCTCGAAAAGGTGAACGGCATTGCCGAAGACCTCACCTGGGAGGTTTTCCACGACACGCTGATCGAGCAGGCGGAGCAGGGCGTCGATTATTTCACCATCCATGCGGGCGTGCGGCTCGCCTATATCCCGCTCACCGTCAACCGCGTCACCGGCATCGTCTCGCGCGGCGGCTCGATCATGGCCAAGTGGTGTCTGCATCATCACAGGGAAAGCTTTCTCTACGAGCATTTCGAGGAGATCTGCGATATCTGCCGCGCTTACGACGTCTCCTTCTCGCTCGGCGACGGCCTGCGTCCCGGCTCGGTCGCGGATGCCAACGACGCCGCTCAGTTCGCCGAACTCGAAACTCTTGGCGAACTCACCAGGATCGCCTGGGCGAAGGACTGCCAGGTGATGATCGAAGGCCCCGGCCACGTGCCGATGCACAAGATCAAGGAGAATATGGACAAGCAGCTCGTCACCTGCGGCGAGGCGCCCTTCTATACGCTCGGGCCGCTGACGACCGATATCGCGCCGGGCTACGACCACATCACGTCGGGCATCGGCGCCGCGATGATCGGCTGGTTCGGCACCGCCATGCTCTGCTACGTCACGCCGAAGGAACATCTCGGCCTGCCGGACCGCAACGACGTCAAAGTCGGCGTCATCACCTACAAGATCGCAGCCCATGCGGCCGATCTCGCCAAGGGCCATCCGGCGGCCCGCATCCGCGACGATGCGTTGTCCCGCGCCCGGTTCGAGTTCCGCTGGGAGGACCAGTTCAACCTGTCGCTCGACCCGGAGACGGCCCGCTCCTTCCATGACGAGACCCTGCCGAAGGAGGCACACAAGGTGGCGCATTTCTGCTCCATGTGCGGCCCGAAATTCTGCTCCATGCGTATCTCGCATGATATCCGCTCGGAAGCGCAGAAGGAGGGGCTGGAGGCCATGGCCGCGAAATACCGCGCCGGGGGCGATCTTTACATGCCGGTTAGGAAGGATTGAGGCGTTTATCTGCCGTGGAGTTGCCGTTTCATGGGGGCGAAGACCGTGCGCCCAGCCGATCTCCCCCCTTGAGGGGGAGATGTCCGGCAGGGCAGAGGGGGTATCCACATCCACCGGCACCGGTGGATGAAACTCAACCTCGTCCCAGCTTTATCAAGCACTTGACCTCTTTCTCATCCCCGCCCTCCGAACCCATGCCTACAATTGCCTCGTTTCCGCCGCCGGAGTGTTTCGCGAGACGTTCGCGGGCAGGCGGGAGCCGGCGCTTCCATCCGAACCGTAACGTGCGGCAAAGGTGGAAGAGGTGAAAGCCATGGGAGCGGAACAGGTAACCGGACTTCTCCCTATCAAGCCTCCCCCTGGCCGCCGGGCCAGGTTCGGTTGAGCCGTGCAAGTGGTGAGACTTCCCGAAAGGAAGTCGCAAACAAGACCACGCAGCGAGGCGAGATGATC
>Ga0164243_10000715_pt1 | contig 58441 bp, 52 predicted proteins | sample OricompcompostOP_FD_108781 | JGI IMG/M metagenome (GOLD analysis project Ga0164243, IMG submission 108781) | Organic Plus compost microbial communities from Emeryville, California, USA - Original compost - Organic plus compost (OP) | ecosystem: Engineered > Solid waste > Mixed feedstock >... | reverse complement strand
ATCGGCTCGTGACGGCCGCGCATGTTGAGGGTGTGCCAGACCTGGGCGAGTGCCAGCGTCAGGAAGCTGACCGTCGTCGTCGACGGGCCGTCCAGCGCTCGCCATCGCGCCACGGCGAGCGACAGGAACGTGCCGCCGGTGAGGGCCGCGGCGTGCAGCACGATGACCAACCACTGCGTTCGGCCAAGAATCGGCTCCTTGGGGTCGCGCGGCGGACGGTCGAGAATGTCGGGGTGTCCTTGCCCCATCGCCAGCGCGAACGCGGGGAAGACGTCCGTCACGAGATTCAAATATAGAATCTGCAACGGCAGCACCGGCAGCGGCAGCGACGATAGCACGGCGAGGCCGATGACGAGCACCTCTGAGAGGTTGCACGACAGGAGATAGGCGACGAAGCGGCGGATGTTGCCGAAGATGACCCGCCCCTCGCGCACCGCATTGACGATGGTCGGGAAGGCGTCGTCGAGAAGGATCATCGCGGCGGCCTCGCGCGCCGCGTCGGTGCCGCGTCGTCCCATCGCCACGCCGATGTCGGCCTGACGGAGCGCCGGTGCGTCGTTGACTCCATCGCCGGTCATGGCGACGACGTCGCCGGCGTTCTGATACGCCCGCACCAGCGCGAGCTTGTCCGCGGGCGCCACGCGCGCGAAGACATCGATGGCACGAAGCGCCGCGCCGCCTCGCGTGACGAGTGCGCCGATCTCGCCCGCCTCGGCGACCGCACCGTCGTGCTCGAGCAGCCCGACCGCGCGGGCGATGCTCCGTGCGGTGACCGCGTGATCGCCCGTCACCATTGCCACGCGAATTCCCGCGCGGCGGCAGTCGCGAATCGCCTCCGGCACGTCGGCGCGCGGCGGATCCTCGAGGCCGATGAAGCCGGCGAGCGTGAGGGCGTCGTAGGGCGGGGCGTCGGCGTCACTCGTCGTCCTGGACGCGCAGGCAATCACGCGCAGTCCTTGCTCTCCAAGCCGGCAGGCTCGATCCAGCCATTCATGGCGCATCGCGTCGTCGAGCGCGATCGTTCCGTCGTCGCCGGCCACCTGGGTCGCGCAGGCCACGACCGCTTCGGGCGCTCCCTTGACCGCGATCAGAAACTGATCGGCGCTCGCGTGAACCGTCGCCATCATCCTGGTATCGCGATCGAATGCGTGCCGCCGCACCGTCGGATGGGCTGCGAGCAGGTCGGCGCGGTTCAACCCGAAACCCAGCCCCGCGCGCAGCAGCGCGACCTCCATGGGATCGCCGGTTCCATCATCGTCGATCCGGTCGAGCCGTGCGTCGGTGCAGAGGACCGAGATCCGCAGCAGGTTGCTCGCCGCCGCGCGCGTGCTCGGCCCCTCGCCGGCGTCGACATCCCCCGACGCGGTGACCAGGCGCCGGACCGTCATCCGGTTCTCCGTGAGTGTGCCGGTCTTGTCCGTGAGGATCACCGTCGTGGCGCCGAGCGTCTCGACGGCGGATAGCTGCTCGATGAGCGCGTTCTGGCGGGCCATCTTCCACATCCCGCGCGCCAGCGCGAGCGTGGCGACGATCGGCAGCCCCTCCGGGATCGCGGCGACCGCGAGGGCGATGGCCGATTCGATGATGAGAAAAGGCTCATGGCCGCGGCCGAGGCCGGCCGCGCCGATGACGGCCACGATGGCGAGCGTCGCCCAGACCAGCTGCGCCGAGAGGCGGGCGAGCTTGCGCTCGAGCGGCGAACTGCCCGCGTCGGCCTCGAGCACCAGCTGCGTCACGCGCCCGAGCTCCGTCTGGAGCCCGGTCCCGACGACGACGCCGACCCCGCTTCCGCGCGTGACGACGGTGCCCTTGAACAGCATCGACGCGCGGTCGCCGATCGCCGCGTCTCTGGCGACCGGCGCGGACTGTTTGTCGGTGGGAACCGACTCCCCGGTGAGCGTCGATTCGTCGGCGGCGAGATGCGACGCCTCGACGATCCGAACGTCGGCGGCCACCGCGTCGCCCTCGGCGACGAGTACGATGTCGCCTGGAACGAGCGCGTCAGCGGGGACGACGACGTCGGCATTCGCGCGGCGTACGCGCACGTTCTGCGTGCCGAGCTCGCGGAGCGCCTCGATCGAGCGCGCCGCCTTCAGCTCGGTGACGAAGCCGATCAGCGCATTGAGCGCCAGAACGACGACGATCGCCGCGCCTTCCTCGATCTCGCCGAACGCGAAGGCCAGCGCCGCGGCCGCGCCGAGGAGGTAGACGACCGGTCCGACGAACTGGTGGAGGAGAACGCGCGCCGGGCTGACGGACCGCTGCCGCGAGATCGCGTTCGGACCGACGCGACTCCGGCGCTTTACAATCTCCTCATCGGAGAGCCCGGCGCCCGCCGATACCCGCAGCATCGCCAGAACCTCGTCGGCGGGGAGCGCGTGCGGGCAATCGATGGGCGGATCGGAGGACATCGCGGCGCACTCGGGTGATCGACCGCCGTGCCTCAACGCAAATGCGGCGCCGAGGGGCGCCGCATCTCACACGTCAGACGCCCTTTTCTTCGAGCAGGGCGAGGAACTGCCGCGGTTCAGTAATCTCTAACAGCCGCCCCGGAACATCGGGCTCCTTGCTGAACTGGGCGATCTTGCCAAGCACGGGCAGATACTGGTTCGACACCTCGAGCGGCGGCGCGACGATCAGGAAGAAGAAGTGGACCGGCTTCTCGTCGATCGCCTTGAAGTCCACGCCCTCGGTTTTGCGGCCGAACGCCACGCGGAGCTTGTTCACGACCAGCGAGCGGCAGTGCGGAATGGCGATGCCCCGGCCAATCCCCGTCGAGCCGAGATTCTCACGACGCTTCAACATCTTGAACAGCATGCCCTCGGACTTGTCGTCCAGCTTGAGCAGGCCAATGAGCTCGCGAAGGATGTCGTCCTTCGACGTGCCCGCGAGGTCGAGCTTGATGGCGTCTTCGCTGAAAAACTCTCGGAGTTCCATGCCGTTACCGATCTGAGGCGTCACTGCGGTTGCGCGTCGTTTGCGATGTGCGTCGAGACCAACCCGGGCGCGAATTGGCGCGCGAGTTTGGCAACCTATCCATGCCCGGAACGCGTGTCAAATGCTGATGTTGCTTGCACTTCGGGCTCCTCATTAACTTAATGGGATGAAACGCTTTCCGTTCCCCATCGACGCGGCCGTTCCGCTGTACCTCGCCCCGATGGCCGGCGTTTCCGAGTCGCCCTTCCGGCGCCTCTGCCGGCGCTTCGGCGCCGACGTCGTCGTAACGGAATTCCTCTCCGCCGAGGGCATCCGGCGCGAGAATCCCGCGACGGTCAGCAAGCTGCGGTTCGGGCCCGATGAGCGCCCCATCGGCGTCCAGATCTTCGGGGCCGACCCCATCGCCATGGGCGAAGCCGCCGCGTTCGTGACCGACGTCTTCGCTCCGGAGTTCATCGACATCAACTTCGGCTGTCCGGTCAAGAAGGTCGTCAAGCGCAATGGCGGCTCCGGGTGCCTCAAGGACCTCGGCCTCGTGGAGGACGTGATCCGCGCCGTCTCGCGCAGCACGCACCTGCCCGTGACGTGCAAGATCCGGAGCGGCTGGAACGAGGAGATGCGCGATCCCGTCACGATCGCCCTCCGGTGCCAGGACGCCGGCGCGCGCGTGCTCGCCCTGCATCCGCGCACGCGCACCCAGATGTACTCCGGCCACGCGCACTGGGACGAGATCGCCGCCGTCGTCGACGCGCTCGAGATCCCGGTCCTCGGCAACGGCGACATCAAGACCCCGCACGACGCCTACCGCATGTGGCGTGAGACCAACAGCGCCGGCGTGATGATCGCCCGCGGTTCGTTCGGCCAGCCCTGGATCTTCGACCAGGCGCGCGACCTGCTCGACGGCCGGCCGATGCGCCCCGATCCGAGCGTCGAGGAGCGCTTCGCCATCGCCCTCGACCATGCCCACATGGCGAACGACTACGAGCCTGATCGCAAGGGCGCCGCGCTGGAGTTTCGCAAGCACCTCGGCTGGTACTGCAAGGGGCTCCCGGGCTCGGCGGAGCTGCGCAAGCGCCTGCACGCGGTCACGTCGCTCGGCGAGGTCGAAGGGATCCTCGCCGACTATCTGGCCAGCCGGGAGCGCTACGTGACTGACGCGCCCGCCGAATCCGACGACTCGTTGGAGATCGCCGAAGTATGAGGCGTGATCACGTTCGCGACTTGCTGCGCCAGGTCGCGGACGGATCGCTCGACGTCGACCGCGCCATCGATCATCTCTCGTTCGAGCCGGTGGAATCGCTCGGCTTCGCGTCGATCGACCACCACCGCGCGCTGCGGCAAGGCTTCCCCGAGGTCGTGTACGGGGCGGGCAAGACGCCGGAGCAGATCCGCGAGATCGCGGCGCGCATTGCCGCACGCGGTGACGGCCTGCTCGTCACCCGGATCGACGCCGCCGCCGCCGCTCTCCTCGGCGAGTCGCTGCCCGATGTCGAGTTGAATGCCGTCGCGCGTACCGCGCACGTGGCCGGGCGCGAGGCTCCGCCGCAGGGCGCGGGGACGGTCGCCATCGTCACCGCGGGCACGAGCGATCTGCCCGTGGCGGAGGAAGCCGCCGTGACACTGGCGGCATTGGGCAACTGCGTGGCGCGTATCACGGACGTGGGCGTCGCGGGGATCCATCGTGTGCTCGCGCGGCGCGAGGAACTGTCGTCGGCGGCGGTCGTCATCGTCGTCGCAGGGATGGACGGCGCGCTGCCGTCGGTCGTGGGAGGCCTCGTGCGGGCGCCCGTGATCGCGGTGCCGACGAGCGTCGGCTACGGTGCGGCGTTCGGTGGCATCGCGCCGCTGCTCACGATGTTGAACAGTTGCGCGGCGGGGATCACGGTGGTGAACATCGACAACGGCTTTGGCGCGGCGGTGGCCGCGTCGCGGATCACGCACCAGGAGTCGAGGCACGCGACATGACGTGTTTGTTCCCACTCCCGTGCATTCATTCGTCGTCACGCTTCTCGCGTTAGTCGCCGGTTCGGCGGCGACCGCGGCGCTGTTCCGAGCGTTCGCCACTCGGCGCCGCAACGCGCCGCCGCCGACCGTCAATCGTGTGGCGGCGCATCTCGCGTCGCCGGCCGGAGCGGCGCACCTCACGCCGGCGCGCGCTTTCTCGCTGCAGCGCGAGGCGCAGGCCGTCGTCGAGAAGCGCGAAGCGACGCACGACCTCGCGGTCCTCGATCGTCTCCTGCGAGACATCCGGGATTCGACCGGCGCGGATGAAGCGATCTTCTGGCGCTGGATAGAGGCGCGGCAAGCGCTGGTGCCCGGCGCGTGGTCGACCGAAGACGAGGGGCGCCCCGCGTACTTCGACATGCGTGCGTGGGGACCGGTCGTGCGACAGAGCGCGGAAGAGCGCGAGCTGCGCCAGATCGGCGACGTGGGCGAGCCCGTGCGGATGGCCGCGGCGCCCATCTCGAGCGCGTCGAACATCTACGGCGTGTTGACGCTCACGGCGAATCAGGGGCTGCGGCTCGATCGCGACGCGATTCGGTCGTGGCTCCCGCGGTTTGCCGCGCAGATCATGTCGTTCCTCGAGCTGTTCGATCTGCGGCGCGAGTACGGACGCCACATGCGCCAGAGCGGCGCGCTGCTGGACGCCGTGCAACGGCTGCACGGCCATCGGAGCCCCGAGTCGCTGGCGAAGGCGCTCTGTGAGACAGCGCGCGAGGTGACGTCGGCGTCGGGCGCGGGACTCGTGCGCTGGAACGACACGCAGCGCCACGGCGTGGTGCAGGCCACGCTGCCGGACCAGGGAGTCGAGGCCGGCTTTCACGTGACGGCGAGTACGGCGGTCGGGCGGGCGTGCGAGTCACGAACTCCGCTCGTGTTCGAGGACGCGCAGCTCGCCACGATCGGCGAGGACGCCTACGGCGGTCTGGCTCGGCCCATCGGCTCACTGGCGATCGTGCCGATCAGCGGCGAGGACCGGACGATCGGAGCGTTGGTGGTGGAGGGCGACCACCCAGGCGATATCGGCCAGCTCGAGATGCGGAACATCGGGTTGCTGGCGGCCCTCGCGCGCGGGCCGCTGGAGATCGTCTGGGAGATCGAGGAGGTGACGCGCCGCGCCCGGACCGATTCGCTGACCGGTCTGGCCAACCGCCGGCACTTCGACGAGCAGTTGCGGCGGGTGATCGCGGAGACGGATCGGTTCGGCGGGGCGAGCTCGCTGGTGTTGATCGACCTCGACCACTTCAAGTCGATCAACGATCGGTTCGGTCATCAGGCCGGCGACGCGGTGTTGCGGCACGTCGCGCAGTTGATGCGCGACGCGGTGCGAACGGTGGATCTGTGCGCGCGGTACGGCGGGGAAGAGCTCGCCTTGCTTCTGCCGCAGACGGGTCGGGACGGAGCGGTCGAGCTCGCCGAGCGTTTGCGTCAGATGCTGGAGCAGCGGCCGGTGGCGCATGACGGTGCGTCGATCCGGGTGACGGCGTCGTTCGGGGTGGCGACGTATCCGGCCCCCGTGCCGTACGGGGATTGGGTCGTCCCGGCGGCGGACAAGGCGTTGTACGAGGCGAAGGCGACAGGTCGAAACAACGTGAAATCCATCGATCCAAAGGAAGTCACGCCAGCGCTTTACAAGGCGCAATAGGGACTGAGTGCAAGCTGGGTTGGCGTTGCGTTTCGCGCCGAACCGGCTAGATTTGGTGGAACGGGGGCGACTGGCTTCGACGGGGTAAGTGAAGCCGTGGCTGCGTGCCCAGGTCGTGGGGATCCTGGTAAAACACTCCGCAAACTTCCAACTGCGAACAACAACTTCGCCCTTGCCGCGTAACCTTTAAGGTTTCGCCTGCAAGTGCCTGAGAGGAAGCCCGCCCGGGGCGTTTTCTCAGGTATCGGAAAACCGGGATGGCTGACGCGAGTGCCTCTGGCGCGCCGGCGAGATCAAGGGGGCTGACTCGCGAGTGGGTGGTCTGCCGACCAGCGCGCGGGGACATCCAATGGCGGACTACGCACGTAGTGGCTGTGGTCGATCTATTCTCGGACCCGGGTTCAATTCCCGGCGCCTCCACTCGAGAAGCATCGATAGACGCTGAAGGGCATCCAGAAATGGATGCCCTTCAGCGTTTCCGGATCCTCCGACCCTCGTCGGTCAGATGGTCGCCGCCGGCGCGTCCCAGCGCGCCCCATCCGCGGTCAACGGGTCGATGATCGTTCGAATCTCCTCGACCACATCGGCCGGGAGCCCCGCCCGCCGCGCATGCTCGCGCACGACCTCCGCCGACGGCGCGATGTACACACAGGTGATCTTGTCCGCCGTGATGTAGCTCTGGACCCACTGAATCTGCGGGCCGAGATCGGCCAGCACCGTGCACGAGGTCTTCGACGCGGCCGCCAACTGGTCGCCATCGAGGCTGCCCACACCGGGCATGTTCCGTTCAATCAGGAAGCGTGGCATGATCGCGATACTCCAGGTTTGTTGAGTGGTGACATGAATGCGTGAAGGATGAGAGACGTTCGGCGCACTACAGCGCTTTGGCACATCTGACCTCCGGATTCCACATCGCGAAGGCACCGGAGGGATTGGCGCGCCACGCCCAGATGTGCAGCGCCCAGACGCCGAGCGGTTCGTTGCGCATGAACGGCACGCCGAGCAGGGTCGGAGCGTCGCTGCCAGTCCACCTGTCGAACGGCACGACATAGTCGACGCCCACGAGCTCCATCGTCCCGTCGGCCTGCGGCTCGTACATCACGAGCTCCGGCTCGAGCAGCTCGATGGTGCCGTCCACGAGGTCCGGATTGAGGTAGTGAATCCCTTGCCCGCCCGCGTCCGACGCGGCGCAGCCGGCGGGATATTGCGCGGTGTAACCGGCGAGCTTCGCCCTATCCAGATTCTGGTAGAGAGCGGTCGCGCTCCGCACGTTGGCGATCGCGATCGCTTGCTCGGCCGTGGGCGCGCCACCGTGCTGGTGGTCGTCGTCGTGGTCGCTGAAGATGCCGAACACGGAGCCGCTGCAGGCGGCGGTCACGAGAACGGTCGCGAGCGTGAGCGTTCTAAGAAGACGCATTTGTAGTCTCTGTAGATGGTTTGTCGAGCGTTGGCGGCCAATCACGGCGCGCGGTAGAAGAAGTACTCGGCGGTGTAGGGCACGCTCACGACCTCGCCGGAGCGGCCGGGAGTGCTCGGCGCCAGACCCCCGGTGGTGTTGACGCGCTGGATGTACTTCGCGCCCTGGAAAACGCCGGGCTCCGTCGACGACCTGCCGCTGAGCAGCAGCCACGGGATCGCGTTCGCGTCGGGGCGACAGCTCCCGACCACGCTGCCCGTGACCCGGCTGCCCTCGACGCCCTCCCAGGTCGGTCCGGAGTAGTGGATGGCGACGGCGTTCGCACCGCGGTCGTCGCTGGTCAACACCGCCGACGGCGACACGAACACCCATGCCGTGTCGTTCCAGCGGTAGATCTGCACGCCGGTCGCATACAAATGCGCGGCGACCGTGCTCGCCGGCGTGGTTTGAAGGTTCGTGCAGCCGCCGAGATTGGCGGCGGAGGCGGGGGGACTGGTCGGCGCGTCGGAGCAGGCGATGATGAGCACCGAAGCGGTCAGCGCGCCGACCCAGCGCGCGAGGCGGTGCGTCGTCGATCGTGTCATTGGGGATTCCTCAGGGAGAGCTTTTCGAAGTGATGGAAAGGCCAGCATCCCAGTACTGCGCGATCCGCCGCGAAACCGGACATCCGGTTTGCTCGTACGCCCGGACCGCGCCATCTTCGAGGCCACCACCTCCACCTCGATCGCCAAGAGTCCCCGGTGTCATCGTCCGCCAACGATCGCCATCAGCGTCTCGACGCCGCGTTCGACGCGCTGCTCGACCAGCCGAGCCTGGAGCAGTCGGCGTTCGTGGATCGCATCGCGGCCGGCGACCCCACGCTCCGCGCGGACCTTCTCGATCTCCTCCGCGCTCATCGCCGGCCCTCGGTCCTCGATCGCAGCCTGCCGACGGACGCGTCGTGGGCCGGCGAGCCGTCCGAGCAGAGCGATGCGCCAGCCGCCGGACGCGTCGGCCCGTTTCGCATCGAGCGCGCGATCGGCGAGGGCGGTATGGGCCACGTGTTTCTCGGCGTGCGTGACGACGGTCAGTTCGCGCAGCGCGTCGCCATCAAGGTCATCCGCAACGCCTCGGGCGGCCTGGTGCGACGCTTCCTCGAGGAGCGGCGCATCCTCGCGAGCCTCGAGCATCCTCACATCGCGCGACTGATCGACGGCGGCATCACCGACGACGGGCTCCCGTACTTCGCGATGGAGTACATCGACGGCGAGCCGATCGATCGCCACTGCGCCACGGCGAAGCTCGATCTCGACGAACGACTCGGGCTGTTCACGCAGGTCTGCGACGCGGTCAGCTACGCCCACCGCCACCTGGTGGTGCACCGCGATCTCAAGCCGGGAAACATTCTCGTCACGACGAGCGGCCAGGTGAAGCTGCTCGACTTCGGCATCGCGAAGCTCCTCGACTCGGTCGACCGCGAACGGATCGACCTCACCCAGACCGGACTCCGCGTGATGACGCCGGAAGTCGCCGCGCCCGAGCAGTTTCGCGGCGAAGAGGTGAGCACCGCGACCGACGTCTACGCGCTCGGCATGCTGCTGTACCGCCTGCTCACCGGCGATCGCCCGTATGATCTGCGCGACAAGTCGCTCTCCGACGTGGCGCGACTGGTGTGCGAGACCGACCCACCGTTGCCCTCGACGCGGGCCGCCGAGAGCGAGCGACGGCGCATCGCCGGCGATCTCGATCTCATCGTGATGACGGCGCTCCGGAAGCAGCCCGAGCGCCGCTATCAGACCGCCGACGCGCTGGCCGAAGAGCTGCGCCGGTTCCGCGACGGTCGCGCCATCCTCGCGCGGCCGGACACGCTCGCGTATCGAACGCGCAAGTTCGTGGGGCGGCATCGCGTCTCCGTCGCGCTCGCGACAGTCGCCGTCGCCGCGCTGACGGTCGGCGCGGGGCGCGAGCGCGTTCTTCGCGCACGCGCCGAGGTCGAAGCGCGAAAGGCAACCGAGGTTCAGGATTTTCTCGTGAGCGTCTTCGACGTCCCGGATCCGTATGCGTGGGACGAACCAGAGCGCGGCACGATGAGCGCGCGCCAACTGCTCGACCGCGGCGTGCACCGGATCGATTCGACGCTGGTCGACCAGCCGGAGGTCCAGGCGGAGCTTCGCACGACGATGGGCCGGGTCTACGCGAACCTCGGTCTCTTCAGCGATGCGGCGCCCTTGCTGCAACGCGCGCTGGCGCAACAAACGCGGTTGCGCGGCGAGACCGATACGAGCGTCGCACGCACGATGGACGCGCTCGGCTCCGTCCTCACTCGGCTCGACCGGCACGACGACGCCGAACGCATGCTGAGCGGTGCTCTGGCCATCCGGCGGCGGTCGCTGGGCGAGCGGAGTCCGACGACCGCCGAGAACATCACGCACCTCGCCACGCTCTTCGAGGAGCGCGGGCGCCTTGCGTCCGCCGAATCGCTGCATGCCGAGGCCCTGGCGATCCATCGCGGACTCCGCGGCGACAGCAGCGCCGAGGCTGCCGGCAGCATGAACGACCTCGCGCTCGTCAAATACCGTCGCGGCGCGTATGCCGACGCTGAACCGCTCTATCGGCGCGCGCTGGACATCCAGGTGCGTCGGCTGGGCGAACGGCATGCGTCGACGGCGGCGACCATGCACAACCTCGCCCAGACGCTCGAGCAGCTCGGCCGCTCGGATGAAGCCGAGCAGTACTATCGTCGCTCACTCGCCGCGAAGCGCGCGGTGCTCGGCGATCTACATCCGAGCGTGACGATCGGCATGAACAACTTCTCGCTCTTCCTGGCCAATGTCCGCGGCGAGGTCGACGAGGCCGAGACGATGGCGCGCGAGGCGCTGCGGCTCGATCAACAGATCTTCGGCCCACGCCACACGTATGTCGCGGAAGGGTTGCGCAACCTCGGCTTCATTCTCCGTGCGAAGGCCGAGTTCACGCGGTCGGACTCGGCGCTGCGCGCCGCGCTGGCGATCGATCGCGAGTTGCTCGGCGAACGGCACGAGCGGATGGCCATGCTCTACTCGCAGCTCGCGACGACCCGCTATCAGCTCGGAGACTCGCTCGACGCCATCCGCCTTACCCGTGAGTCCTTGTCACGCTTCGCCGCGTCGCTCGGGCCGACGCATCCGAACACACTCACGATGATGACGAACCTGGCGCGGCTGCTCGTCGAGGCGGGGAAGCCCGCCGAGGCCGAGTCGCTGGTCGTCGCGGCACGGGCTGGATTCGATTCGACACGCGCATCGGACCGAACGACGGCGCTCGCCGCTGAACGCGTGCTCGCCGCCGCTTTCGTCGCTCAGGGACGCACGGACACCGCGCTGGCGCTGCTGGATCACGCCCTCGCCGGGACGCGTTCGGCATTCGGCGACGGCAACTATCGGACGGCGCACGTGAAGATCACGTACGGGTCGGCGCTCGTCGCGAGAGGACGATATGCCGACGCGGCGCCGCTCGCGCGCTCCGCGCTTGCGTCGCTCGAGCCCGTGCGCAAGGCACAACCGCGCCTCTACGCTCAGGCGTCGGCGTTGGTCGCACGCGTCGACGCGGGCGCCGGCCGATGAGCGCCGACGAACGCGTCGAGATCGGGGAGGTGACGCGGCTGCTTCGCGACGTGCGTGGCGGTGACGCCGACGCGCGGGAGCGGCTCTTCGCGCTGATCTACGACGATCTTCGCGGCATTGCCCGGCGGCAGTTGCGGCGCGAGATGTACTCCCGCACGATCGAGCCGACGGCGCTGATTCACGAGGCGTACCTGAAGATGGTGGGCGGTGTGAGCGCGCCGATCGATGCAGGCGACCGCGCCCATCTGCTCTCACTCGCCGCGCGGGCCATGCGGCAGGTGCTCGTCGATCAGGCGCGGCGGCGCATTGCGGCGAAGCGCGTCGACGGCTGGAATCGCGTGACGCTCTCCGATGCCGGTCCCGCGGACGGTCTCGGAGCGGATGAACTGCTCGCCCTGAACGACGCGCTCGAGCGACTCGACGAGCGGCAGCGGTGCATCGTCGAGTCGCGGTACTTCGGCGGGATGGAGGAGCGCGAGATCGCCGAGGCGCTGGGGATCACCGAGCGGACCGTGCGACGCGATTGGGTGAAGGCCCGCGCCTGGCTGAATCACGCTCTCCAGGGCACCGCGTAGCCCAGAGCTACTGGCGGTGGTACGACATGCCGGCGCGCGCCGCCTGTTCGACCGCTACCACCATTCCCGGCACGAGCTGCACCTGCGGGAGGATGTGTTTGCGAAGGTCGGCGTAGACCGCCTTGCCGTCCAGACCGCGCTTTGCCGCCAGGAGATCGGAGAAGATTCCGAGCGCGTTGTTGCAGAGGATGAACGTTGCGCCGCGCCGGTGCAGTGCTTCGATCCCGGCCTGCGGGAGCGTGAGCCCGAGAATCTGCGGCTCGGCGCGCCACGGATTCTTGATCGCGGGCCGCCCCGTGTCCGGGTCGTTGGTCTCGAGGAATTCACCGAGGCGATACTTCTCCCACGCGGCGTCGTCGAGCCCGTAGAAGGTCGTCGCGCCGTAGAACGTGAGCACCGCGTCGATGTCCGCGTCCTTGACGCCGAACGCCTTGTTGTACGTGTCGTAGTAGTTCATCACGTGCACGAGCGGGACGCCGCCATTCGCCGTCGGCGTGTCGAAGAACTGCTTGTGCTTCGCCTTGATGCCGAGGAGCCAACGACTGCTCGGCTCTTCGGCCGTGGCGGTGGAGTGCGTGGTGCCGTCCGCCGTCCTGGCGCCGAGCGGCTGAGCGCGCTGCAGCGAGAGAGCGAAGGCGATGGCGAGGACCGGCACCGAGGCGCCGACGAACGCGGCGCGTCGAACGAGTTGAGACATGTGAATGCTCCGAAGTGGTGAGATGGGCGAGCGACCTTGCTCGCCTCACCACCTATCTGCGCGGGATGTCCGGAAACCGGACATCAACGCGCGGAGCTTCAGATGGCCTCCGGCCGTTCCGGGCGTGACGGCAGCTCGAGGCCGCGATCCGCCGCGCGCACCACCTGCTTCCGCTTGAAGATGAACTCCGGCGCCATCGCCACGCCGATCACGGTGATCGGAATGATCTGCTGGGTCTGAATCAGAAAGGCGACGGCGATCGCCTGATCCTTGTCCATCCCGAACGCGACGGCGATCAGCGCGTACGCCGCCTGAAAGACGCCGACATTCCCGGGAGTCGCGCGTACCGCGAAGCCGAGATTCACCGCCAACAGCGCCGCGACGGTGCCGACGAGAGGGAGGTTGAAGTCCGCGGCGCGCGCCGTCAGCGCGTAGGTCCATACCTGGAGCGCCCACACGGCGACGGACAGCAGCAGCGCGGCGACGAATCGGGGGCCCGTCGAGATGCCGCCGATGGTGTGCATGAACCGCCGGAAGTACTCGGAGACTCTGGCGCGCCAGCCGACCACGGTCTCGGCCGCGATGTACTCGCCCGCTTCGGGGCGCCTGATGAGAAAGATCAGAAGCACGAGAACCGCCGCGAGCGCGCCCCAAGCGACGGGGCGCCACTTCGCGATCTCGCGCGGCAGCTCGAGGAACGACGCCGACAGCGCGAGCAGCACGACGTACCCGATCAGCTCGAACATGCGCTCGAGCGCGAGCGTCGCGAGTACCTTGGCACTCGGCACGTGCGCGGCGCGCGCGACGAACACGACGCGGGCCGCCTCGCCCCCGTTCGCCACGAGAATGTTGTTCAACCCGGCGCCGGCGAACGTCGCCTTGATGGCCAGCCAGAGCGAATCGGCGCCGGCCGGGCGCAGAAAGACCCACCACCGAAGCCCCTTGAGCACGAGCGACGCGAGGTTGACGACCGCGGCGGCGACGAGAATCAGCCAGTTCGCGTCGACGATGCTCTGCCAGGTGCTGTGCCAGTTCACCTTCCGGGCGAACAGAACGAGCGCGGCGATGATGATCGCCGACAGCCCCAGGCGAATGAGACGCGATGCAGTCTTGCTCATGCAGTTGTGGTCAGGCGGGCTCGAAGAGGTCGAACTGAAATCCCTGCGCCAACAGACGATCCACGATCAAGGGCACCGCGCGTGCCGTCTGCACGCGATCCCCGCGAGGATCATAACCGTCGCCGTCATGCAGGAGCAGAATCGAGCCCGGCCGAGCGCCGTTCACGGTCCGGTCCGCGATGACCTCCACGCCGGGCCGATCCGAATCCCAAACGCCGAGCGACCAGCCGACCGTCCGCTGGCCGAGGGACCGCGCAATCGCAGTGACCCACGGACTGCGAAAGCCGTGGGGCGCACGGAAGAAGGCGGGATGCACCCCGGACGCTGCCCGGATCCGCTCCGTCCCCATGGTCAGATCCTGCCGAACGTAGGCGGGAGACTTGAAGTGGAGCTTGCGATGAAAGTAGCCGTGATTGGCCACGGTGTGGCCTTCCTCCGCCACGCGGCGCACGAGGTCTGGCCACCGCTCGGCGTGGCGGCCGAGAACGAAGAACGTGGCCTTCACGCCGCGTTCGCCGAGGGCGTCGAGGATGAGCGGCGTGGCGTCGGGGTTGGGGCCGTCGTCGAACGTCAGCGCGACGCGCCGGCCGGCGCCGGCGAGACGCGTGATCGGCCGGCCGAAGAGAGGACTGTTCCGATGAAACGCGCCGTGCGCCGCGCCGCCCGCGAGGGCGATCGCGACGCCGAGACCTTCGACGATCATGCGTGGACGGCGACGTGTCCGAGAACGTTCTGATACACGTTCAGCACGCGCGACGTGACACTCGCCCACGAGTATGCGAGGGAGTTCCGGCGGCCGGTCGTGCCGAGCTGGATGGCGAGGGCAGGGTCGTCGAGCACGCGCACCAACTGGTCGGCCAGGGCCTCGCGATCGCCGCAGGGATGCATGAGCGCCTCACGGCCATTCACGACGACGTCACGGAAGCCGAGGATGTCGGAACAGACGACGGGCGTTTCGCACGCCATGGCCTCGAGGAGCGTGATGCCGAACGATGCCTTCGTGGTCGGACAGGCGTAGACGGAACTGTGCGCGTAGTAGCTCGGACGTCCCTCGAGCACCGAGCCGACGAAGACGATGTCACGATCGCCGTTCGCCTGCTTGTAATAGTGCTCGCGGAGCGGCCCGTCGCCGACGACGACGAGGCGCGCCTGCCGTCCCTTGAGGCCGCGCGACTTCACGCGGCGGAACGAATCGATGAGCGTCGTGAGTCCGTTGCGCGGATCGAAGCGGCCGAGGAAGAGGATCGTCGGCACGTCGCGCGTCAACCCTGGAGGGGGAGGAGCGTTCGGATGAAAGACGTCGGTGTCGATGCCGTTCGGAATGATCTGCCAGTCGGCGTCGAAGTAGCGATTCAGCGCGACGGTCGTGCTGTGCGATACCGCGATTGGCGCCGCGAGCATGTCGAGGCGCTTCTGGAAGAAACGACGCCCGAGCGAGTAGCCGAGCGACCGGTCGAAGTAGGTGTGAAAGGTGCCGACGACCGGACAGTCCGCCTCCTCAATGGCGAGCAGGGGCAGCACGGGCGTGAGTGGCGAGTGCACGTGCACGATGTCGTACTTGCCCTGTCGCAGCACGCGGCGCATGTCGCGGCGGAGATTCCATCCGAGTGTAATGCGCGCCTGTGAGCCGTTGGCGTAGACGGGTTGGCTCCGTCCCAGTCGGATGACGTTGGGCTGTTCCTGCGCGCCGGGAATGTGCGACGTGATGACGTCGACGTGGTGGCCGCGCCGGCGGGCTTCGCGAGCGAAGAAGTGCACGTGCTCGCACACGCCGCCGAGGTGCGGATAGTAGTACTCCGTGACGAGCGCGATGCGCAGGGGACGCTCATCGGCCGGAAGGAATTCCAGGTCCGGCAGGTTCGGCAGCTCGGGATGATTACGACGCGAGCGCCGAAGCGTTCGCAGCGGAAGAGGCTGATTCAAGAGCGGCATGGGCTGCGGCTAAGCGTGCGATTGGGACCCGGTAGGGGGAGCAGGAGACGTAATCGAGGCCGATCGAGTGGCAGAATTGTACGGAACGCGGTTCGCCACCATGCTCCCCGCAAATTCCGACCTTCAATGAGGGGCGAACGCCCCGACCGGCGGACACGGCAAATCCAATCAGCTTGCCTACACCGTTCCGATCGAGCACCTGGAACGGATCGTCCGGAAGTATACCACGGTCGACGTACGTGGGGAGAAAGCGGCCCGCATCATCGCGACTGAGCCCAAACGTCGTCTGGGTCAGATCATTGGTCCCAAAGGAGAAAAATTCGGCGTGAACGGCTATCTCATCCGCGGTGAGAGCGGCACGCGGCAACTCGATCATCGTGCCGATCGTGTACGCCACGTCCTCTCCCATACCCCCGAGAACCTGCTTTGCTACGTCCTCGAGGATGCCGCGTTGGTTGTCGAACTCGGCAGCCGTCGCGACCAGCGGAATCATGATCTCAGGACGGACGTCGATCCCTCTTCGTTTCGACCGGATGGCCGCCTCGAAGATCGCCCGGCCCTGCATCTCCGTGATCTCAGGGTAGGTGATGCCGAGTCTACACCCTCTATGACCCAGCATCGGGTTCGTTTCACGCAAAGATTCCACAATACTCGAGAGCTCCGCGCGCTGCAGTCCGAGTGTCCGCGCGAGGAGCTTCGACTCTTCACCGCCATGTGGAAGGAACTCGTGCAGCGGTGGATCGAGGAGGCGAATCGTCACGGGCAATCCGTTCATCGCCTCGAAGATCCCCTCGAAGTCGGCGCGCTGCATCGGCAGCAGCTTCGCGAGCGCCCGCCGCCGCCCGGCCTCGTCGCGCGCCACGATCATCTCCCGCATGGCGGTGATGCGATCGCCCTCGAAGAACATGTGCTCCGTGCGACACAGCCCGATGCCCTCGGCGCCGAACGCGCGCGCGATCCGCGCGTCGTTGGGCGTGTCGGCGTTGGCGCGCACGCGGAGACGCCGAACGCCGTCCGCCCAGTGCATCACTCGTGAAAACGCGCGATACGCCGGCGCGCCGTCGGGTTTGCGCATCCCGCGAATGACCTGAACGACTTCACTCGGCGTCGTGGGCAGGTCGCCGCGGTACACGCGGCCAGTCGCACCGTCGACCGTGATGTAATCGCCTTCGGCAACCGTCTCGTTGCCCACGGAGAAGCGCCGATGCTCGACGTCGACGTACATGTCCTTCGCGCCGACGACGGCGCACTTGCCCATGCCGCGGGCGACGACCGCCGCGTGGCTCGTCATGCCGCCACGGGCCGTAACCACCGCGCGCGCCGCGACGATGCCGTGAAAATCCTCCGGCGTCGTCTCGTCGCGCACCAGGATCACCTTGTCGCCCGCCGCGGCGCGCTGCTCGGCGACGCCCGGGTCGAACACCGCGATGCCGCTCGCCGCGCCGGGGCTCGCCGGCAGCCCGACGCACAGCGGCTTCGCTCGCACGTCGGCGGCGATCACTGGGTGCAGCAACTGATCGAGTTGATCGGCGGCGACGCGGCGCACCGCCGTCGGCTGATCGATCAACTGCTCGTCGACCATGCCCACGGCGATGCGCACCGCAGCGGCCGCCGTGCGCTTGCCGGTGCGCGTCTGCAGAATGAACAGACGACCGCGTTCGACGGTGAACTCGATGTCCTGCATCTCCCGAAAATGACGCTCCAAGCGGTCCTGTGTCTGTAGGAGCTCGGAGTACGCGTCGGGGAGGCGCGTGGCCATCTCGTCGATGCTGAGCGGCGTGCGAATGCCCGCCACGACGTCCTCGCCCTGCGCGTTGATCAGAAATTCGCCATAAAACTTCTTCTCGCCGGTCGACGGATCGCGCGAGAACGCGACGCCCGTACCCGAATCGTCGCCGAGGTTGCCGAAGACCATCGAGACGATGTTGACGGCCGTGCCGAGCGTCTCGGAGATGCCGTTCACGCGACGGTAGTCGACGGCCTTCTTGAGCGTCCACGACCGCCACACGGCCTCGATCGCGCCCCAGAGCTGCACAGTGGGGTCCATCGGGAACGACGCGCCGGTCTCGGCGCGGACCATCGTCTTGTATTCGTCGACGAGTGCGCGGAGCGCTGCCTCGGGCAGCTCCGCGTCGGTCGCGACGCCGCTCGTCATGCGCTTGAGCGACAGCAATCGCTCGAACTTCGCGAACGGGACGCCGAGGACGACGTCAGAATACATCTGGATGAACCGGCGATACGAGTCGTACGCGAAGCGCGGATTCGCGCTCGCCACCGACAGCCCCTCGACCGTCTCGTCGTTCAGGCCGAGGTTGAGGATCGTCTCCATCATGCCCGGCATCGAGATCGCCGCGCCCGATCGCACCGAGACGAGCAGCGGATTGGCGGGATCGCCGAAGCGCTTCTCGGCGACGCGCTCGAGGCGCTCGAGCGCGGCTTCGACTTCGGTGCGCAGGGTATCGGGCGTCGTCCGCGTCTTCAGGAAATCGATACAGAGCGACGCCGCGATCGTGAACCCGGGCGGCACCGGCACGCCGAGGTTCGTCATCTCGGCGAGGTTGGCGCCCTTGCCGCCGAGGATGGTCTTCATGTCCTTCGTGCCTTCGGCGGAACCCGCGCCGAAGAAATACACCGATTGCTGGCCAGCCGGAACGTGAGCGGCCATCGCGCGACTCAGTGGCTCAGCAGCCGCATCCGAACCGGAGCTTGTCGGGGTCGGTCGGGGGAAGCGTGGGGTAGTCACCCGAGAAGCATGCGTGACAAAAGCCTTCCGGGCCAGCCGGGACCGAGGACAACATGCCGTCGAGCGAGAGGTAGCCCAAGCTATCCACGCCGATGTCGCGGGCGATCTCGTCGATCGAGTGGTTGGCGGCGATCAGCTCGTCGCGCGACGGCGTATCGATGCCGTAATAGCACGGTCCGGTGACGGGCGACGAGCTCACCCGCATGTGCACCTCACGGGCCCCCGCCGCGCGCACCAGCGCCACGAGCCCGCGCGTGGTCGTGCCGCGGACGATCGAGTCGTCCACCATCACGACGCTCTTGCCCTCGAGCACTTCGCGCACCGGATTGTACTTCACCTTCACCTTCGCATCGCGCCCGGCCTGCGTGGGCTGGATGAACGTCCGTCCGACATAGTGATTGCGAATGAGCGCAAGCTCATACGGGATCCCGCTTTCCTCGGCGAAGCCCAGCGCGGCCGAGTTGGACGAATCGGGGACGCTGAAGACGAGATCGGCCGTCGGGGCGGGATGTTCCTGGGCAAGGCGGCGGCCGAGCGCGCGGCGCGCCCGGTCGACCGAGCCGCCGTAGACGCGGCTGTCAGGGCGCGCGAAGTACACGTACTCGAACACGCACCGCTTGAGCTCCTGCTTGGGCAGTGGGTGGAACGACTGCGTGCCCTCTGGTCCGACGGACACGATCTCGCCCGGCTCGACATCGCGGATGGTCGTCGCGCCGATGATGTCGAGCGCGCAGGTCTCCGACGCGAACACCGTCGCGCCGCCGAGCGTGCCCATGGCCAGCGGACGCCAGCCACGGGGGTCGCGCGCCGCGAGCAGCGTGTCGCCGATCGCGACGATGAGACTGTACGCGCCCTCTATCCCCTGAAGCGCATCGGCGAGACGAGCCGCTGGCGTCGCCTCGGTCGAACGGGCCAGCCGGTGGACGATCACCTCGGAGTCGTTCGTCGACGAGAAGATCGAACCCTGATCCTCGAGCTGGACCCGAATCTCGGCGGCGTTGGTCAGGTTGCCGTTGTGCGCCAGCGTGATGTACCCGCCCTTCGACCGGGCGACCACCGGCTGCGCATTCTCGATCGTCGACGACCCCGACGTGCTGTACCGCGTGTGTCCGACCGCCGAGACGCCTGGAATCTTCGCCAGCTCGCGCGCCAGGCTGTCGCTCAGCGTGCCCATGCTGCGCACGGCGTGCGCGGCTCCCGTATGGTCGATCGAGACCACCCCGACCGACTCCTGCCCACGGTGCTGCAGTGAGTAGAGGCCGAGTTGGGCCAGGTGGATCGCATCAGGATGTCCGTGAACGCCGAAGATACCGCACATGAGAAAATTGGGGTGCAGACTGGAGGGAGTGCTGTTTTGGCTAGTCGCGGGAACAGCGAAAGAGAGAAACGGGGTCCGAGGTCACAGGTCCGAGGTCACAGGGGCCGGCTACCGGCCCGGCGATCGGCACCTGTGACCCGAGCCCGTGACCATGCAGCTTCACGTCGTCGTCGCGGCGGCGGACATGATACGTGGAATCGCCTCGTGGTAAGCGTCGTCGAGCCGGTCCAGCGCCGCGCTGAACTGTCGGTCACCCAGGGAAATCTGCAACGGCGTGCCAAGGGCGCCGACCTGACCGACCCGACGCGCCGGAACGCCGTGCTTTTCCGCGATCGCGAGCACCGTGTCGGGCATCGACGTGGACAGCACCACGCGCCCCTGCGCCTCGCCGAACAGCACGGCGCGCGCCGGAAGGTCGCGCCAGGGCGAGAGATCGACCGTCGCGCCGATTTGCGCATTGCGGTCCATGATGCAGCACTCGGCGAGCGCGACCGCGAGCCCGCCGTCGGCGCAGTCGTGCGCCGAGCGGACGACGCCGCCACGGATCGCCTCGAGGAGTGCTTCGATCAGCGCCTTCTCGGCGCCGAGGTCGCAGGGCGGAGGACTGCCGGCGGTGACGCCGTGGATCCGCGCGAGGTACTCGCTCGCGCCGATGTGGTCGGTCGGCTCGCCGAGGAGAACGATCGCGTCGCCCTCCTGCTGGAACTGCGCGCGGGTGACGTGCGCGACGGAGTCGATGAGCCCGACCATCCCCACGACCGGCGTCGGGAAAACGGCGCCACGGGGATTCTCGTTGTAGAGCGAGACGTTGCCGCCGGTCACCGGCGTGCCGAGCGCCTCACAGGCCTCGCCCATGCCGCGCACGGATTCGCGCAGCTGGAAGTAGACCTCGGGGCGCTTTGGATTTCCGAAATTCAGATTGTTGGTGATGGCCATCGGTCGCGCGCCGGTACAGGCGACGTTGCGCGCGGCCTCGCACACGGCGATCCGGGCGCCGACGTGCGGATCGAGCTGCACGTAGCGGCCATTGCAGTCCGTCTTCAGGGCGAGCGCCTTGTCGGTGCCGCGTACGCGCACGACGGCGGCGTCGCCACCCGGGCCGATCACGGTGTTCGTGCGAACCGTCGTGTCGTACTGGCGGTGCGCCCAGGCCTTGGACGCGATCGTCGGCGAGGAGAGCAGTTGCTCGAGCGTCCAGACGGGGTCGCGCTCTTCGGGGCGCTCGGGCGTCGCGGCGACATCCTGCGCGCGGAGCCGGATCGTCTCTTCGCTCTCGCGAGCTTCCGGCGTGTACGTCGGACAATCGGTGACGAGCCGGATCCCCGGGAATTCGGCGACGATGCGGTCGCCCTCGGTGACGCGGTACACCGGCTCGGCGATGACCTCGCCGATCACCGCGGTCGTGAGATCCCACTTCGTCAGAATCGCTTCGACCTCGTGCTCGCGGCCGCGCTTCGCGACGACGAGCATGCGCTCCTGCGATTCGCTGAGCAGGATCTCGTACGGGGTCATGCCCGCTTCGCGGACTGGAACCTTGGTGGTGTCGATCGTGACGCCCACGTCGCCGCGTGCCGCCATCTCGGCGGACGACGACGTGAGACCGGCGGCGCCCATGTCCTGGATCGCGACGATCGCGCCGCTGCGGATCAGCTCGAGGCTTGCCTCGAGGAGCAGCTTCTCGGTGAACGGGTCGCCGACCTGCACGCGCGGCCGCTTGGCGTCGCTCTGCGCGGAGAGGTCCTCCGACGCGAACGACGCGCCGTGGATGCCGTCGCGCCCCGTGCGAGCGCCGACGGCGATGATCGGATTTCCCACGCCCTGGGCGACGGCGCGAATGAGCTCGTCCTCGCGCAGCAGCCCCACGCACATCGCGTTCACGAGCGGGTTGCCCTCGTACGCCGGGTCGAAGGCGATCTCGCCGGCTACCGTCGGAATGCCGACGCAGTTGCCGTAGTCGCCGATCCCCTTGACGACACCGGCGAACAGGTAGCGGACGCGCGGCTCGTCGAGCGAGCCGAAGCGCAGCGAGTTGAGCATCGCGATGGGCCGCGCGCCCATCGTGAAGACGTCGCGCAGAATGCCGCCGACGCCGGTCGCCGCGCCCTGATAGGGCTCGACCGCCGACGGGTGGTTGTGCGATTCGATCTTGAACGCGACCGCCAGACCGTCGCCGATGGCGATGACGCCGGCGTTCTCGCCCGGCCCCTGCAGCACGTGCGGCGCTTTCGTCGGCAGCGTGCGAAGCAGCGGCCGCGAATGCTTGTACGAGCAGTGTTCGCTCCACAGCGCGCTGACGATGCCGAGCTCGGTGAAGGTCGGCTCGCGGCCGAGCATGTCGACGAGACGCTGATACTCGTCGGTGGTGAGGCCGTGCTCGGCGATCAACGCCGGGGTGAGAAGCGGGTCGCCCGGACGGGCCTCCACGCGCTGACTGAGTGGCATTACGGACGCGGACGGTGGAAGAAACTGAGAATGTCCTGCATCATGCGCGTGCCCGGGTTCTCGGTCGCGACGCGATTGAGCAGGTCGATTTCGCCCTGGTCGAGCCACATGCCGTGGCAGTCAGGGCACACGTCGATCTTGATGCCGCCGCGGTCGCGCTCCTCGAGGCTCGCGCCGCACTTCGGGCACTTCATGAGGTGAGATTGGCGCTCGGCAGCCGTGAGGTTGGCCTCGTGCTCGGCACGGAGCTTCTGGATCAGCTCCGCGTCCTGGCGCGCGAAGTACTCGTCCTCGTTGTGGCTCGGCTTGTCATAGACCGGTTTCGACATGCGACGGCGGGGTTAGAGGTGAATGCGGTGGGAAGCGCGGGGGACTCGCACGGAATCGCGGTCAGACGCCGGCGCGGGAGAGCATCGACTCGAAGACGCGAACGCCATCGGCGGAGCCGAGAAGCGAGTCCATCGCGCGCTCCGGATGGGGCATCATCCCGAGCACGTTGCCCGCCTCGTTCACGATGCCGGCGATGGCATGCATGGCGCCGTTCGGGCTCCAGAACTCGTCCGCATCGCGCGGACCGCCGATGTAGCGGAACACGACGCGGCCTTCGCCCTCGAGACGCGCGAGCGTCTCCTCATCGGCGGTGTAGCGGCCGTCGCCGTGCGCGATGGGGATGAGCAGCTGCTCACCCTTCTCATAACGATTCGTGAACATCGTGTCGGCATTCTCGACGCGGAGGCGCACGAACTCGGCGATGTACTTGAGGCTCGCGTTTCTCAGGAGCGCGCCGGGCAGCAGCCCGGCCTCGCAAGCGATCTGGAATCCGTTGCAGATACCGAGCACCGGGCCGCCGCGCCTGGCGTGCGCCACGACGTCGGCCATGATCGGGCTGAAGCGCGCGATCGCGCCGGCGCGAAGGTAGTCGCCGTAGCTGAAGCCTCCGGGGAGGACGATGACGTCGCTGCCCTGGAGGTCGTGGTCCTTGTGCCAGAGGTAGGTCGCGGTCTCACCGAGCTGCTCGACGACGGCCTGGTAGGCGTCGTAGTCGCAGTTGGAGCCGGGGAAGGTGACGATGCCGAACTTCATCCATCGCCCTCCACGCTCGCGATCTCGTAGTCTTCGGTGACGGGGTTGGCGAGGAGCTTCTCGCACATGGCGCGCGTGGCGTCGCGAGCGGTGCTCTCGTCCTTCGCGTCCAGCTCGACGACGATGTGGCGGCCGACGTGCACGTCGCGCACGTCCGTGAAGCCGAGCGTGTGGAGTGCATCGGCAACCGTGCGCCCCTGCGGGTCGAGAATGCCGCGGCGGGGCGTGATGTGCACGGCGATGCGATATCGATTCATTCGGCGGTACCGGAAGGGTCAGGAGATTCGGGGCGCGGCGGGCCCGGAGGAGTATCTCCTCCGCCGCCGGCGTCGTTGGATTCGGATGCAGGGCCACCTTCGACCGTGGCGGCCGCGTCGCCCTCGCCGCGCGCGCGCGACCCGCGGCCGCGGCCTCTGCGACGGCGGCGTTTTCTGGCGCGCGTCGCGCCGTCGGCCGAGGCGGCGGCTTCGTCGCCCGACGGCTCGGTGTCGTTCTCGAGCGCCGCGTCCGTGTCATCGAAGGCGTCGTCGGGAACACCGGCGTCATCGAGCCGGTTCTCGACCGCGACGCTCGGCGCGACGCTCGGCGCGATGCTCGCCGCCAGATCCGGCGCCGGCTCGGCGCGCGCCCCCTGGCGTGGTTGTTCGGCCTGCGACGGCTCCTTGCGCTGCGGTTGGCGCGGCTGGCGCTCGCGCGGCTCGGTGCGGCCTTCGCCTTTCGACTCGCGCGGCGCTTCGCCGCGTGGTGACCCGTCGTCGCGTTTCGCCTCGCGCCGGGATTCGCCCCGACGGCTCTCGTCGCGCTTGCCTTCGTCGCGTTTGCCGTCGTCGCGCTTCCCCTCTTCGCGGCGCTTGCTCTTGCGCTCCTCGCGCGTACGAGAGCGCTGGCGACCTTCGCGACCTTCGCGGCCTTCGCGAGCTTCGCGACGGCTCTCGCGCACACCACGATCCTCGCGGTCGGCCTCCTCGGCGTCCTCCAGCGCTTCCTTGCCGATGTGCGGGCGATCGTAGGCCGAACGCAGCTCGTCTTCCTGGTGCAGCTCCGCCTCGCGCTCCCAGAAGATCTCGTCCGGCGTGGACGAACGCCCGAGGAAGCCGATGATCACCCAGTTCACGACGCCGTAGATGACGTACGCGAGCAGGGCCGGGAAGATGAATTCCTGCCGGCGGAAGACCACGAGCAGGAGCGCGGTGATCACCATCAGCGTGCTGAGCACGCGCTTGATGCTGTTGAATCCGATCGCCGGCATCGCCGGATACGGCACGTCGCTGATCATCAACGCCGCGAGGATCGCCATCAGACCGCGCAGCAGGTTGTGCCACGGGAGCTGCGCGAGCGTCGTGCTGTTGGTGAACAGAATCACCGTCTCGTTGTAGAGCGGCGTCTGAGCGAACCAGTAGTAGGTCGCCAGGGTGAGTCCCGCGGCGGGGCTCGGGAGACCGTGGAAGTGGGTCTTCTTGCGTCCCGCCTGCTCGACATTGAAGCGCGCGAGGCGCATGACCGCGCACGCCGTGTAGATGAAGACGAGCAGCCAGTCGAGGTTGCCCTGCGTGCCGACGGGGCGGCCGAGGTAGACGATCAGCGCGGGCGCGAGCCCGAAGGAGATGCAGTCGACGAGGGAGTCGAGCTCCTCGCCGAAGCGGCTGCCCGTGCCCGTGGCGCGCGCGACGCGGCCGTCGAGCGCGTCGGCGATGCCGCCGAGGACGACGAATCCCGGCGCGGCGGCCAGATCCTGGTGCAGCGCGAGAATGATCGCGTAGATGCCGCAGAAGAGGTTGAACAGCGTGAAGCCGTTGGGCAGCATCACGACGGCGCGGCGCACGCCGCCCTGCTGCCCGGAGCGTCTCCGTCGAAACGCCATCATTGCGCGACGAGCTCCCCGAGCACCGTGACGCCGGCGAACGTCACGTCGCCGACCTTCACCCGCAGCCTGGTCGTCGTCGGCACGAAAACGTCGACCCGCGAGCCGAAGCGAATCAGCCCCATGCGATCGCCCTGTGTCACACGGTCGCCCTCCCTGGAATCGGTGATGATGCGGCGCGCGATGAGTCCCGCGATCTGCCGCACCAGAATGGTGTTGGAGCCGGATTCGATGCCGACCGAGGCCTGCTCGTTCTCGAGGCTCGCGTCGTCGGCCGCGGCGTTGAGAAATTTGCCCGGCTTGCGCTCCACGAAGCGGACGGTGCCGCTCACCGGATAGCGATTGACGTGTACGTTGAACACGTTCATGAATATCGAAATGCGAATCGCGCGCGACTTCATGAAGGTCGGCTCGTCGACCTCCGTGATCATCACGATCTTGCCGTCGGCCGGCGAGATCACCAGCCGCTCGCCGCGTTCACCCGTTCGCACGGGATCGCGGAAGAAGTAGGCGACCCACAGCGCGATCACGATGAGCGCGAGCGCGAGCAGCCACAGCGGCCACGAACGCCGCGCGAGCGCGAGCCCGAACGTGCCGAGCGCGAGCAGGGCGGCGATCAGGATGAAGCTGAGTCCTTCGCGGGCAAAGTTCACGACAGCTCCGTGAGATCGAGCTCGGATCCGGTGAGACGGCGGTAGGCGTCGAGGTAGCGGGCGCTGGTCGCTTCGACCACGGCCGGAGGGAGCGTCGGCGGCGGCGCGTCGCCATTCCACCGCCCCTGTTTCCGCTCGCCCTCGAGGTAGTCGCGCAGCGGCTGCTTGTCGAAGCTCGGCTGCGACCGTCCGGGCGCGTAGTGCTCGGCCGGCCAGAAGCGGGAGCTGTCGGGGGTGAGCACTTCGTCGATCAACAGAATGCGCCCGTCGCTCGCGCGGCCGAACTCGAACTTCGTGTCGGCGATGATGATTCCTCGCTCGGCGGCGATCGCCCGCCCGCGCTCGTAAACGAGCCGGCTGAGGCGCTCGAGCTCAGCGGCGACCTCGGGGCCGAGCAGTTCGGCGACGTGCGCCGGCGTGATGTTCTCGTCGTGGCCCGTCTCGGCCTTCGTGGCGGGACTGAAGAGGGCGGGCTCGAAGCGCTCGCTCTCCCGAAGATCGGGCGCGAGCTTCTCTCCGGCGAGCGTGCCCGACGCGCGATACTCCTTCCACGCGGAACCGGCGAGGTAGCCGCGCATCACGCACTCGACGGGAAAGACCGTCGTGCGACGACAGAGCATCGACCGGCCGGCGAGGGGGGCGCGGTGTCCGGCGAGCGACGGCACTTCGCGGACGATCTCGTCGACGTCCGCGGTGATCATGTGGTGCGCGACGCTCGACTCGAGCTGCCGAAGCCACCACGCGGTCACCTGGGTGAGCACCGCGCCCTTGTAAGGAATCGCTTCGTTCATCACCACGTCGAACGCGCTCACGCGGTCGGTGGCCACGAGCAGCAGGCGCTCGTCGTCGACGATGTATACCTCGCGGACCTTGCCGCGCCGGAGGTGCGTGAGCGGCAGCGGCTCGAGACGCGCGACCGTCATACGCGGATCTCCTCGGCCGCGTCGTCGCGCGACGCATACCGCGCGAGGATCGGGTCGATGACCTCGTCGAGAAACTCGTCGACCTGCTGCGGCGCGCGGCCCACGAACCGGTCGGGCTGCAGTGCCGACTGCAGGTCCTCGAACGACACGCCGAACGATGCATCGGCGGCGAGGCGGTCGAGCATGTCGTTCTTCTCGGCACCGTCCTTCATCGCGCGCGCAGCCTCGATGCTGTGCTGGCGAATGCGCTCGTGCGCTTCCTGGCGGTCGCCGCCGGCGCGCACGGCGCGGACGATGAGCTCCTCGGTCGCCATGAAGGGCAGCTCGTCGAGCAGGCGGCGGCGGATGCGCGCCGGATGCACCTCGAGGCCGGCGGCGACGTTCTCCATCAGGATGAGAATCGCGTCCGTCGCGAGGAAGCTCTCCGGAATCACCAGGCGGCGGTTCGCGCTGTCGTCGAGCGTGCGCTCGAAGAACTGCATGCCGTGGGTGAGGTTCGCGTTCGGCTCGAGCGTGATGACGAAGCGCGCCAACGAGGCGATGCGTTCGCTACGCATCGGATTGCGCTTGTAGGCCATCGCCGAGGACCCGATCTGTTCCTTCTCGAACGGTTCCTCGATCTCGCCAACCGATTGCAGGACTCTGATGTCGCCGCTGAACTTCATCGCGCTCGACGCGACGCCGGCGACGGCGCCGAGCACCTGCGCGTCGATCCGGCGGGTGTAGGTCTGTCCGGAGACCGGGATGGACGCTCCGAAGCCGATCTTTCGCGTGACGAGCGCGTCGAGCTCGCGCACCTTCGCGTGATCCCCGCCGAACAGCTCGAGAAAGCTCGCCTGGGTGCCCGTCGTGCCTTTGACGCCGCGACAGGGCAGGGTGGCGATGCGATGCTCGAGGTCCGCCAGGTCGAGCACCAGATCCTGCATCCAGAGCGTCGCGCGCTTGCCGACGGTGGTCGGTTGCGCGGGCTGCAGGTGCGTCGATCCCAGCGTGGGCTCGGCGCGCCATGCGCGCGCGAATCCGGCCAGCGCGCGCAGCACGCGGACGACCTTCTCGCGGAGCAGCTCCAGGCCGCTTCGCATGAGCATCAGATCGCCGTTGTCGGTGACGAACGCGCTCGTGGCGCCGAGGTGGATGAAGGGGCGCGCCGCCGGGGCGACGTCGCCGAAGGTGTGGACGTGCGCCATCACGTCGTGGCGGAAGCGCTTCTCGTATTTCGCGACGGCGTCGAAGTCGATGGCGTCGAGGTTGGCGCGCATCTGCTCGATCGCTTCGTCGGGAATCGGGATGCCGAGCTGCTGCTCGGCCTCGGCGAGCGCGAGCCAGAGGCGGCGCCACAGACCGTGGCGCGTCTGCGGCGACCACAGCTCGAGCATGGCCTTCGAGGCGTACCGCTCGGCGAGCGGCGAGGAATATCGGTCGTGCGCCGTCATCGAACGGCGAATTGGGTCATGTACAACTGGCCTTGTCGTTCAACGACGAGCTGAAGGTAAGTCCGGCCACCATAGTAATCGATCGCCTTCGCCACGTCTTGTGCCGTGCCGATGCGAGCGTTGTTGATCTGCAAAATCACGTCGCCCTGCTGCAATCCGGTCTGGTCGGCGATGCCCGGGCTGATGCGATAGATGAGCGCACCGGTTGCCGCTCTCAGGCCGCGCTCGGAGGCGATCGCCGGCGTGACGCTCACCAGCTCGAGCTCCCGAAGGACCTGCACCTTCGGCGCGGTGACCTCCGGCAGGTCGGCGACGTTCACTTCGACGTCGAGCTCCCGGAGGCCGCGCTTGATGTGGAGCTGCGCGGGCGAGCCGACGCGCAGGTCGAGCAGCGCCGCCTGCCAGTCGAAGGGATTGCGGATGGTCCGCGTGCCTTCGCGGAGAATCACGTCGCCGACCTTGAGCCCTGCTTCCGCGGCCGGCGACCCGGGGGACACGCTCCCGATCACGGCGCCCTGTGCGATCACGTCGCGCGTGTTGGTCGACCGCACCTGGCGGAGCTGCACGCCAATCCATGGACTGCGGATCGAGCCGTGGCTCAGCAGGTCGTCGACCACGCGCGCCACCCGATTGATCGGGATCGCGAAGCCGAGGCCCACCGAGCCGCCGCTCGGAGAGAAGATGCTGCTGTTCACGCCGATCACTTCGCCGTCGGCGTCGACGAGCGGTCCGCCCGAATTGCCGGGGTTGATCGCCGCGTCGGTCTGGATCATGTCGAAGTACGACGCGCCGCCTTCGTTCGAGCCGACCAGGTTGCGCTGGGTGCCGCTGATGACGCCGACGCTCACGCTCGGCTCGGAGTTGCCGAAGTAGAAGCCGTACGGGTTGCCGATGGCGACCGCCCATTCGCCGATCACGAGGTTGTTCGAGTTGCCGAGCTTCACCTCGGGAAGGTCCTTCGCGTCGATCTTGATGACGGCGATGTCGTTCGTTTCATCCTTGCCGAGGAGCTTCGCGGGGTAGACGGTGCCGTCGCGCATCATGACCGAGATCTTCGTGGCGCCCGCGACCACGTGTGCGTTCGTGACGATCACGCCGTCCTTGCGCACGATGAACCCGGTGCCGAGCCCCGCCTGGGTGCGCGACTGCGGCCGTCCGCCGAAGATCATGTCGAACGGGTTCATCGGCGCCTGTTCCTGCACCTCGGTCTGCACGGTGACGACCGACGGCGAGACCTTCGTGACCGCGGCGGTGAGCGCGTTCTGGCGGCTCTGCGAGACCTGCATGTTCGGCGAGACCACGACGCCGGACGACTGGGCGTTCGAGCGCTCGGGAGAGCGCGAGCAGCCGATGACGACGGCGGCGGCAAGGGCGTGCCAGGCGCGACGCGTCATCATGCCGCGTCCAGGTAGAGCGCGGCCGGATAGGTCACGCGATCGAGAAAGAGTGCGTGGGGCGGGGCCGGCGGGGAGACTTCGCTGTTGTCGGCCGCGGCGAGAAGCCGCGGCAGGTCGCCGAGGGGCCGTCGGCCACTCGCAATGTTGAGCATCGTTCCGACGAGAAAACGCACCATGTGATGGAGGAATCGATTGGCCTCGATCTCGAACACGTAGCCGCCCGGGCGATCGACCCAGCGTGCTTCGTGGACGCGACAGCGGTGATCGTCGTGGGCAGGCGCCGTGCCGAGCACCGCGAAGCCCCGGAAGCAGTGCTCTCCCGCGAGATGAGTAGCCGCCGCATCCAGAGCGCCTCGATCCAAGGCCTGCTCGAATGCCAGCTCGTACCGCTCACGAAACGGAGAGTGTGCTGCTTCGTCCGTGCCGACGTAGTAGCTGTAGCGCCGGCTCACCGCACTGTACCGCGCGTGGAACTCCGGGTGCATCTCGACCGCGCGCGCGACCCACACATCAGACGGCAGCACTGCATTCAACGCGCGCCGCAGCCTGGGCACTTCCCATCGATCCGACACGCGAACTCCCACCGCCTGGCCTCGCGCGTGTACCCCCGCGTCCGTTCGCCCAGAGCCCAGCGCCGCGATCGGACCGCCGCACAGCCGCGCGAGTGCTCCTTCGAGCACGCCTTGCACGGTGCGTTGTTCGGGCTGCCGCTGCCATCCGCTGAATCCAGCTCCGTCGTAGTGCAACACGAGCTGCACGGTCCGCTCGGCCATCGCTGGAAAGCTACCGAGGCTGTGGGATGTGTCAACCAATCCGATGGCCCGCGACACGACCGTTCCGAGCACGAAAGCGATTGACACGACACGACCTAGACGGCCATCTTGCCCGCGCATGCCGCCGCGCACGCTCGCTTCTCTCGCCCACGCGCTGACGGTTTCCGCCAATCCGGACGGGGCTGTACTGGCCCTTGGCGAAGCCCTCGCGGAAGTCGATCGATTCGCTCAATTGGCGCTCATTCAATTCGATGAGCGGCATCTGATGCTGCGCGATCGCGCGACGGTCGCGGGCGCCCGCATTCACCACGTGGCGCTCGACACCACCTTCGATCACCTGCCGGCGCGCCAGCGTGTCGTCATCGAGGCCGGCGGCGACTTCGTGGAGTTCGCCGACGCAAGCGACGAGTTCGCGCGGCTGTTCCAACTGCCGCCGTTTCCCGAGCAGGGCTGGTTGAGCGTTCGCGGGCTTCGCTTCGACGGACACCTCAGCGCGCTGCTCGCGCTCTACGAGCCCCGCAAGATGTTCGGCGCGCGGACGGTGGATCGCTTCGTCCCGGCGATCGCGCTCTTCGAGCTGGCGTATCTCCGCTTTCTCGACCGCACGGCGCGCGACGAGGCGGTGCGGACGCTCGAGGACGTGACCGAGCGCGTGCACGGCGAATACGAGCGCCGGCTGGCGGAACTCGAGGAGCGACTGCTGCACGCGAGCAATTCCGCGCTGACCGCCGATTCCGCGCGCGTCGTGGCGCTCGAGCGCGAGCTCGCGCAGGCGACGGACGACACGCGCCGCGCCCTCAAGCGCGCCGCCGCCGTCGACGCGACGGTGACCTCGGCCGTCGAGCAGTTGGAGAAGGCACACGTGGAGTTGCACCGGCGGAGCGAATCGCTGCGCCAGAAGACGCGCACGATCTACCTGCTCGATCGCGTGCTCACGCTCGATGCGTCGACCGACGACCCGCGGCAGCTCGCCGACGGCCTCCTGGCGCTCGTCGGCGACGACATGCACGCGCATCGCTGCTCGTTGATGCTGGTGACGCCGGACGGCGGATCGCTGTACATCGGCGCGGCGCGCGGCGTGGCCCCCGGCGTGACGTCGGGGACTCGCGTCGCGATGGGGCAGGGAGTAGCGGGGCGCGTCGCCGCGTCGCGCGAGCCGCTCCTCGTCCGCGACGTCGCCGACGCCAAGTCCCACCCGTTGCTGCGGGATCAATATTTCACGACCGGTTCGTTCATCAGCTTTCCACTGGTCTACCACGACGAGTTGATCGGAGTCGTGAATCTCGCAAATCGCGCATTGCACGGACTGTTCGGCGAGGAAGACGTCGATCGAGTGCGCATCCTCGGCCTCGTGATCGCGCTCGTCGCGTCGCACGCCCGCCTGCCGGAACGCCTCGTCGAAGCACTCAGTGTCCGCTAGCGCAGCGCCCAACGCCCTGCTCGCGACGGTGCGGCGACTCGCGGCCGGCGAGCGAGCCGACCCCGACGAGTTGAGTGCCGCCTTCGACGTCGTCTGGGCGGGCAACGCGACCCCCGCGCAGATCGCCGCGCTCCTCATCGGGCTGCGAGTCAAGGGCGAGACTCCGAGCGAGCTCGCCGCGGTCGTGCGGTCGCTGCGGCGTGCAATGGTCGCGCTCCCGGCGGATCGCCCGGATGAACTCGTGGATACGTGCGGCACCGGCGGCGGCACGATCAACACGTTCAACATCTCGACCGCGGCGGCATTCGTCGTCGCGGGCGCCGGCCTGCGCGTCGCCAAGCACGGCAACCGTTCATTCACGACCCAGTGCGGCAGCGCGGACGTCCTCGAGGCGCTCGGCGTCTCGATCGAAGCGCCCGTCGCCGTGATGGAACACGCTCTTCGCGAGGCCGGGATCGTCTTCATGTTCGCGCCGTTGATGCATCCGGCGATGAAGTACGTCGGTCCGGTGCGGCGTGAGCTCGGCGTTCAGACGATCATGAACATGGTCGGTCCGCTGGCGAATCCGGCGCGCGCGGGGCGGCAGGTCGTCGGAGTCTCCGATCCTCGCCGACTCGAGCTCATCGCCGGCGCGCTCGCGGAGCTCGACACCGTTCACGCGCTGGTCGTGCACGGCAACGGAATGGACGAGATCTCGCCATTCGCGCCGACGGACGTGATTGAAGTGCGCGGCGGCACGACGATGCGGTGGACGATCGACCCGCGCGCCCACGGCTTCGGCGACGGGGAACCCGCCGACATCGCCGGCGGACCGCCGAGCGAGAACGCCGGCGCGGTGGCCAGAGTGCTGCGCGGCGAGGGAAATGGTCCGTCGACGGCGGCTGTAGTGCTCAACGCCGCCGCGGCGATCTACGCCGGCGGCGGGGCTCCGAGCTACGACGCGGCGGTCGCGCGCGCCCAGGAGGCGATCCAGTCGGGGAGCGGGCTCCTGGCCCTCGAGCGCCTGAGGGCAGCGTTCAGCCGGTGACGATCGCGCGGCCGTTGCTCCGACTGGACCAGGCCGAGGATCAGTACTTCCGCATCACCCCGACGACGATCCCCTGAATCGCGATGTCGTTCTCGTGGACGTAGATCGGCGCCATCGTCTCATTGGCCGGCTGTAGGCGGATCCGCCCGTCGCGCTCGCGATAGTACTTCTTGACCGTCGCCGAGTTGCCGTTGAGCATGGCGATCACCATTTCACCGTTGTCCGCGCGCTGGCGCTCGTTGACCACGACGAAGTCGCCGTCGCGAATCTGCTCGTCGATCATCGAGTTCCCGCGGACTCGCAGGACGTAGTGGTTGCCCCCGCGGCCGATCATGGCGTCGGGCACCGCATAGGTCTCGTTCGCCTCGATGGACTCGATCGGATAGCCGGCGGCGACCGTGCCGAGCAGCGGCAATTCCACCGCGCGAGGCGTCACCTCGGTAGGCAGGATCTCGATCGCGCGGCTCTCGTTGTAGTTCCGCTTGATGTAGCCCTTGCGCTCGAGGTTGGTGAGGTGCTCGTGCACCGTCGCCAACGAGTTGTAGCCGAAGTGGTCGGCGATCTCCTCGAAGCTGGGCGCGAAGCCGTTTTGCTCCGAGTAAGCGTCGAGATAGGTTAGTATTTCGCGCTGGCGCTTGGTGAGCGGCATAGGCTGACACCCGTTCAGCTTGGCAAGTTGGCGGTCGGGACGGCTTACCGAATAAGCCCCGAACGAGACTATATCCGAAGAAGGACCGAAGTGCAAGCTTCTCCTGTCTGGACCCCGCCGGGTGGAACGCTCGGCGGCATCGTTGCCGAGGCCCGTCAGCGGGCCGACGCTCTCGGAGCGCGTCGCGCGGAGCTCGCCGCCCGCCTGGGCGATCTGCCCGCCACGCCGAGCTTCGCCGGCGCACTGATCGCCGATCGCGTGGGCGTCATCGCCGAAGTGAAGCGGCGGTCGCCCTCCAAGGGGTGGATCAACGCGGACATCTCCGCGGTCGACCAGGCCTCGGCCTACGAGAAGGGTGGAGCGGCCGCCATCTCCGTCCTGACGGAGGAAGCGCACTTCGGCGGATCGAACGCCGACCTCCTCGCCGTCCGCGAAGCCGTCGGCATTCCCGTTCTGAAAAAGGACTTCCACGTCGACCCGGTTCAGCTCATCGAAGCGCGCGTGCTCGGCGCCTCGGCCGCGCTGTTGATCGCTCGCGCGCTGTCGCCCAGCGACCTGCCACGGCTCATGGACACCGCCGCCGAGATCGGATTGGGCGTGCTCGTGGAGATCCGCGACGAGGACGAGCTGCGCCGCGCGCTCGACGCCGGCGCGACGACCATCGGCATCAATAACCGGAACCTCGAGACGCTGGTCATCGACCCGGGCACCGCCGAGCGACTGCTCGGCAGCATTCCGGCCGGGATGGTCGCGGTGGCGGAGTCCGGCGTTCAGAGCGTGGGCGACGTCGAGCGATATGCGCGTGCGGGGGCGGACGCGGTGTTGGTCGGGTCGGTGGTGTCGGCGGCCGACGACCCCGTGTTCGCGGTCCGCGCACTGAGCACCGTCGAGCGGCCTGGCCGTGGGCGTTGAGATCAAGTTCTGCGGCCTCACGCGCCGTGAGGACGCCAATCATGCCGTTGCGCTCGGAGCGTCGTACGTCGGGGTGATCTTCGCCGGAGGGCCGCGTCTGGTCACGCCCGACCGGGCCGCCGGGGTGCTCCGCGACGTGCCGGCGACGGTCAGGCGAGTGGGCGTGTTCGGCGACCAGGACGACGCGGCGATCGCCCGCGCGGTTGAGACGGCGGCGCTGGACGTGGTTCAGTTGCACGGCGGGTGGGACCCGGAGCGCGTCCGACGCCTGGGACTCCAGCTCGAGCGCGACGTCTGGCCAGTGGTGCGCATCGAGGGCGCGCTGCCCCCCGATTGGATCGCGGACGCGTTCGCGCTCGGAGCGCGCACGGTGGTGGACACGCTCGTCCCCGGGCAGCTTGGCGGGACGGGCGTTGCGCTGCCGTGGGTCGAACTGTCTGGACGATTGGCGACGGCCCGGCGGCGCGGTTCGCTCGTGCTGGCCGGCGGGCTGAATCCGGACAACGTCCCGGTGGCGATCGGCGCGCTCGCTCCCGCCGTCGTCGATGTTTCGTCCGGCGTGGAGTCGGCGCCGGGCATCAAGGATCATGGTCGCATGCGCGCGTTTCGCGATGCGGTCGCACATTCGGCAATCGAGATATGACTGCAGCTGCGGCACCTTCGGCGGATCGTTTCGGCACCTTTGGCGGACGCTACGTACCCGAGACGCTGGTCCCGGCGATCGAGGAGCTCGCACGGGCGTACGACGCCGCGCGAGTCGACCCGAGCTTCGTTGCGGAGCTGGATCACATGCTGGCGCACTACGTGGGACGGCCGTCGCCGCTCACCGAGGCGCCGCGCTTCTCCGAATACGTCGGGGCGCCGGTCTGGCTCAAGCGTGAGGATCTGAACCACACCGGCGCGCACAAGATCAACAACGCGCTCGGACAGGTGCTCCTCGCGCGGCGAATGGGCAAGACGCGCATCATCGCCGAGACGGGCGCGGGGCAGCACGGCGTGGCGACGGCGACGGTGTGCGCGCGCTACGGCCTGCAGTGCATCGTCTACATGGGCGAGGAGGACATGCGGCGCCAGTCGCTGAACGTCTTCCGCATGCGGCTGATGGGCGCCGAGGTCGTGGGTGTGTCGAGCGGGACGCGCACGTTGAAGGACGCGCTCACCGAGGCGATTCGCGACTGGGTGACGAACGTGAACGACACCTACTACGTGATCGGCACCGTCGCCGGCCCGGCTCCATATCCGCGCATGGTGCGGGACTTCCAGTCGGTGATCAGCCGCGAAGCGCGGGCGCAGATGCTCGAGCGCGCGGGGCGCCTGCCCAAGAGCGTGGTGGCGTGCATCGGCGGTGGATCGAACGCGATGGGCGCGTTCCACGAGTTCGTTCCGGATACCGACGTCGAGTTGATCGGCATCGAAGCAGCCGGCGAGGGACTCGACACGGGGCGCCACGCGGCGTCGCTCACGCGCGGCAGCCCCGGGGTGCTCCACGGGTCGCTCAGCTACATCCTGCAGGACGAATCGGGCCAGGTCCATCCGGCGCACTCGATCTCGGCGGGGCTGGACTATCCTGGGGTCGGGCCTGAGCTGGCGCACCTCAAGGAGACGGGGCGGGCGACCTACGCCGCCGTTACGGATCGGGAAGCGCTCGAAGGCTTCCGGCTCCTGAGCCGTCTCGAGGGGATCATCCCGGCGCTCGAAACGTCGCATGCTGTGAGCTGGATTGCGGCAAATCGCGGACGCTGGGCGCAGGATGAGCCGGTGCTCCTCTGCGTCAGCGGACGTGGGGACAAGGATGTCGCACAAGTGAGTGAAATGGGTATCTTCGGTCCGTGACCGCTCCCTCCTCGTCGTCGATCGGCAACGATCCCCTGACTCCCGAAGCCGCCGAACCGCCGTTCTCCCCGACGCTCGTCGTGGAGCTGATCCGGCTGCTCGGCAAGGCGGCACGCGCAAGCCAGCTCTATCTGCCCAACAACCCGATCTACCAGGGTGCGATCAACGCGCTCCGCGGTGGTTTCGCGACGGTGTGGACGGAGACGGACTCGCTGTCGCTCACGCTCACGGAGCAGGAGATCCGCTGGTTCGACGTCGGGGTCTCGGATCCCGCGCACACGGGCAAGTCGTCGGACAACCTCGCCTGGCTGTTCTACAAGGACGGCGTGCGCGAGCTGACGATCTCGCGCGGCTTCGAGGAAGAGGAGGTCGTTCACTTTCTGGCGATCGTCCAGCGCGCGAGAAAGGGCGGCGCCGACGAGGACGATCTCGTCGCGATGCTGTGGGAAGCGGACTTCAACTTCCTCGCGTATCGGTACGTGGATCTCCTGTCCGAGGGAGGCGACGGCGCGGAGCTGTTCGACGGCGCCGGAACCGGCGAGCCGCGGGAGCCCGCACCCGATCCGAGCGCCGTCCGCCAACGGGCGGAGCAGGCCGTGGAAGAGTCGCGCGCATCCGGGATCGTGACGGTCTCCGACTTCGACGCGACGCTCTACTTCCTCGACGAAGGCGAGATCGAGTACCTGCACAGCGAGATCGTGCGCGAGTACGCGATCGACCTGCGCGCGAACATCGTCTCCACGTTGTTCGACATCTTCGAGTCGCAGGCGGACGCGGAGATTCGCGCGGAGGTGCTCGAGGATCTCCACGCGCTGATGGTGCACCTGCTCACGGCAGGACAGTTCCGCGGCGTCGCCTACCTGCTGCGCGAGTCGCGCGCGACGCTCCAGCGCAATCCCAACCTCCCGCCGTCCCTTCGGGCGCGTCTGGAGGATCTCCCCGAGCAGCTCAGCGCGCCCGACGCGCTCTCGCAGCTCCTGCAGGCGCTCGATTCGCCGCTCACGCTGCCGCCGCAGGATGAGCTCATCAGCCTGTTCGACCAACTGCAGGCGACGGCGCTCTCGACGGTCTTCTCCTGGCTGGGCAAATCGCAGAACGCTCGGCTGCGGGAGCTGCTCGAGGCCGCGGCGGGCCGTCTTGCCGCCGCCAACAGCGGCGAGCTCGTACGGCTCATTCAGACCGGCGATCCGGACGTCTCCGCCGAAGCGATTCGCCGCGCCGGTGCGCTGCGCGCGCAGGCCGCGGTGCTTCCGCTCGGCCGCCTGCTGGGCGACGGCGACGTGGTGCGCCGACAGTTGGCCGTGCAGGCGCTCACCGACATCGGCTCGGCGGGAGCGCTCCAGGCGCTCGAGCGAGCGTTGGAGGATCCCGATCGCGAAGTGCGGATCACGGCGGTTCGCGCCCTCGCGAGCAAGAACTATCGGCCGGCGCTCCCGCGCCTCGAGGCGGTGGTGAAGGGGAAGGCGCTGCGCGACGCGGATCTGCGCGAGAAGATGGCGTTCTTCGAGGGGTTCGGCGCACTCTGCGGCGACGCCGGCATTCCGCATCTCGATTCGATCCTCAACGGCAAGGGCTTCCTCGGCCGCCGTGAGGATCCGGAGCTGCGGGCATGCGCGGCGATGGCGTTGGGCCGGGTGCGCGGCCCGCGGGCGATCGAGGCGCTCAAGAAGGCATCCGACGAGAAGGACGTCGTGGTGCGCTCGGCGGTGAACAAGGCGATGCGGTCGGCCTGACGATGACGCTCACACCGGCCGGGTCGCGCCCAGTCACTCCGCCGCACGGACATCTCGACGCGACGGACGCGTTCGTCCGTCGTGCCGGACGGCAGCTCATCTTCGCGATGTACGGCGCCCTGCGCGCGGTGAAGCTCTATCCGGTCGAGAACGCGGCCGTGCAGAAGGCGCTCGCCGAGCTGACCGCGCAGACGCGTGAGTTGATCGACGGCGACGGCGAGCTGGAACTGCGCATGTCGGGAGAGTTCATCTTCGTCAATCAGACGCGGCTCCGCCTCGATCTCGACAACTTCGCGAGCTTCAGCCATCTGCTCGCGCAGTTCCGCGCCGCCGGCATCGGCACGATGCAGGTCACCGAGCCGATCGTGCCCAAGGATTGGCTGATCTTCCTGTCGCTGCTGCAGGCGCCCGGCTCGGACGATCCCACGGAGCGCCTGCTGCAGCTCGAGACGCGCCTGGCCGAGGCGCACGTCGCGGCGTTCGCGTTCGCGCCGCCGTCGGAGGCGGGGTCGGCGAACACCGAGAAGGCGAAGGAGCGCGCGAAGCGCACGTATGCCCAGTCGGTGGCCGCCACGCGCGACCTGATGTCGTCGGTGCGCATGAAGGGCAGCCCGAACATCAAGAAGATCAAGCGCGTGGTGCAGGGGATCGTCGATCAGATCCTCACCGAAGAGACGTCGCTGATCGGGCTGACGACGATTCGCGACTACGACGAGTACACGTTCACGCACAGCGTCAACGTCTGCATCTTCTCGGTGGCGCTCGGCAAGCGGCTCGGGCTGAACAAGCTGCAGTTGTACGATCTCGGCATGGCGGCACTCTTCCACGACATCGGGAAGTCGCGCGTGCCGCAGTCGGTGCTCAACAAGACCGGCGGCCTCACCGACGAGGAGTGGCGCCTGATCGCGTCGCATCCGTGGCTCGGCGTGCTGGCGCTGTTCCAGGTGCGCGGCGCGCAGGAGCTGCCGTATCGGTCGATGATCGTGGCGCACGAGCACCACATGAAGCGCGATCTCACGGGCTACCCGAAGGCGATCCGCGAGCGGCACCTGAGCATGTTCAGCAAGATCGTCGCAGTGGCCGACGCGTTCGACGCGGCCACGTCGCGGCGCGCGTACCAGACCGTCCCGTACACGCCGGCGCAGGTGATGGCCGAGATGCGGGACAATCCGCGGCGCGGCATGGACCCGGTGATCGTGAAGGCGTTCATCAACCTCACGGGCATCTATCCGGTCGGCACGCTCGTCATCCTCGACACGTTCGAGCTCGGCGTCGTGCACGCGGTGAATCCGCTGCAGGACATGCTGTCGCGCCCCATCGTGCGCATCATCAGCGACGCGCAGGGCAACCTGCTGCACCCGGGCGAGCTGTGCGACCTCGCGGATCGCGACGCCGACGGCGTGTTCCGTCGTACGATCATCAAAACAGAGAATCCTGAACGTTATGGCATTCGCGTCGGTGACTACTTCGTCTGACACCATCGCGCGGCGCTTCGCCGATCTGCGGGCGTCGGGCCGGCGCGCGCTCGTCCCGTACATCACCGCCGGACACCCCGACGCAGCGCGCACGATCGATCTCATCCAGGGCCTCGAGAGTGCGGGCGCCGACGTCATCGAGCTCGGGCTCCCGTTCTCCGATCCGATGGCCGACGGACCCATCATCCAGGCCAGCTCGCAGACGGCGCTGGCCAACGGCATGACGTTCGACGGCCTGCTGGAGCTCGTCGCTCGGGCCAGGCCGCGAATTCCGCTCGTGCTGTTCAGTTATCTGAACCCGGTGCTCGCCGCCGGGTCCGATGCGCTCGATCGCGCCGCGCAAGCAGGCTTCAGCGGTCTGCTCGTGACCGATCTGCCGGTCGGCGCCGACCCCGACCTCGAGGCGCGGATCGGCGACGGGCCGCTCGCGTTCATTCGCCTGGTCGCGCCGACGACGCCCGTCGATCGCATGAGAGAGATCGCCGAACACGGCAGCGGTTTCGTGTATCTCATCAGCCGGCTCGGCGTGACCGGCGTGCGCGACGACCTCCCGGCCGAGTTGCCGGACACCGTCGCGCGGCTGCGGCAGGCGACGACGCTGCCCGTGTGCGTCGGCTTCGGCGTCTCGCGTCCCGAGCAGGCGGCGACCGTGGCGCGCATCGCGGACGGCGTCGTGGTCGGGAGTGCGATCGTTCGGGCGGCCGGCGAGAGCGTCGACACCGCCGTGTCGCTCGCGGCGTCGCTGCGCACCGCGATCGATCGCGCCTGAGCGCGTCCATGCGAGAGGGCTGGTCATGACCGCACCGGTCGAAATCACGCTCCAGGCCATGCGGTTCCATGCGCTCGTGGGGATTCTGCCCACCGAGCGCGTCACCCCACAGCCGATCGAGGTCGATCTCACAGTGATGGTCGGCGACGGCGAGGGGGTCGTCGACTATCGCGATCTCTACGCGATCGTTGCCGGTGTCCTCGCCGGCGCGCCGATCGACTTCCTCGAGCAGATCGGCGAGCGCGTGGCGACGTCGGCGCTCGCGCACAGCCCGCGGGTGCAGAACGTTCGCGTCGCCGTGCGAAAGCCGCACGTCGCGCTCGGCGGACCGCTCGACTACGCGGAAGTCGTGGTCCGGAAGCACGCATGACCGACGTCGCGTACGTCGCGCTCGGGTCGAACCTGGGCGATCGGGCAGGGTATCTCGCGCGCGGCCGCGCCGCGCTCGCTGCGCTGCCGGGCTCGCGAATCGTCGCGGAATCGTCGATCGAGGAGACGCTGCCCCTTGGCGGTGCGGACCAACCGGCGTATCTCAATCAGATGGTCGCGCTCGAAACGTCGCTCGCGCCGCGAGAGCTGCTCGTTCAACTGCTCGCCATCGAGCAGCGCGAGGGGCGTACCCGCGGGGTGCGGTGGGGGTCGCGCACGCTCGACCTCGACATCGTCGCCTACGCGCACTCCACGAACGATGAACCGGACCTGCACGTGCCACACCGCGAGCTGCCGAACCGCGACTTCTGGCAGCGCGAGTTGGCCGAGTTGAGAAAACCATGACGATCGCCGTGTCGGAGAGCGTGGGCGTCGTGCTGCCGGAATGGGCGCAGGTGACCGACAAGCGGCGCCGGCACATCGAGCGCGTGGTCGCGCTGCTCGACCAGTGGGCCGACGCGATGCGTCTGGTGCCCGAGGAGCGCACGGCCTGGCGGTTGGCCGGCATCTATCACGACGCGCTCCGCGACGCGCCGGAGTCGCTGTTGCGGGAGCTCGCCCAGGATCCCAACCGCGAAGCCGAGGTGCTCCATGGTCCGGCGGTGGCGAACCGTCTGGCCGCGAATGGTGGGTGGTCGAGCGGCGTGCTGAGCGCGATTCGCTATCACACCGTCGGGTCGCCCGACTGGGATCGCACCGGGCGCGCGCTGTACATGGCCGATTTCCTCGAGCCCGGGCGGGCCTTCGCGCGCCGCGACCGCGCGTTCCTCGCCGCGCAGGTGCCGACCGACTTCGACGGCGTCTTCCGGCAGGTGCTGCGTGCGCGACTGGAGTACTCGCTGCGCGAGGGCCATTCGCTCTTTCCGGAGACGGTCGCGCTGTGGAACATCGTGCGTTGAAGCGGGCGCGCGGCGTCGTCGTCATTCTGCTCATCGCGGTCGTGGCCGGGGGCGCCGCCGTCTGGCAGTTGCGCCGTGCGCCGGTCACGCCCGCATCGAAACCGATCCCGACCAATCGCGACGCGATGGCGCCTTCCGGCGTGCGCGTCCGCGTTCAGGTGCTCAACGGCACGACGGTGCGCGGACTCGCGCGACGCGCCACGTTCGTCCTCCGCGACCATGGCTTCGACGTCGTGGAGACCGGGAACCAGAAGTCCGAGACCGACACCACGCTGGTTTACGACCTGACCGGCCACCCCGAGTGGGCGCGGGCGGCAGCGAAGCTGTTCACGCCGTCGCGCGTCGTGTCGGCGCGCGACAGCTCACGCTACGTGGATATCGCTGTCGTGTTGGGCGCGTCGTGGCGCGCGCCGGCCGAGCCGTTCTACCCGTAGCTGGCCGCACGCCGCGGCGATGTCGATGCCGCGGCTCTTGCGCACCGCCACCTCGACGCCCGCCTTCCGGAGCCACCGCGCGAACTGCGTGATGCGGTCGGCGGGGGTCGGCGTGAAGCCGCGCGCGCCGCCCGGATGCAGCGGAATCAGGTTCACGAACGCGCGGCATTCGCGCGCGAGGTTGCCGAGCTGGATCGCGTGCTCCTCGCCGTCGTTGACGCCGCCGAGCATGACGTACTCGAACGTGACGCGCCGATCGAACACCTTCGCCGCCTCGATCACGTCGGCGAGCGGATACTTCGTGTTGATCGGCATCAGCTCCTGCCGCAACCCGTCGTTCGGCGCGTGGATCGAGATCGCCAGGCGGAACTGCTCCGGACGCTGCCCCAGCGCGACGATGCCCGGCAGCACGCCGACCGTCGAGATCGTGATGTGGCGCGCGCCGATCCCGAGCCCGTCCGGATCGTTCAGCGTCGTCAGCGTGGGATCGACCGCCTTCCAGTTCATGAGCGGCTCGCCCATCCCCATGAACACGATGTTCGTCACGTTGATCGGGCCGTCGGGGAGCATGCGCATCTCGCGCACCTGGCCGGCGATCTCGAACATCGTGAGGTTGCGCGTGAAGCCCATTGCGCCCGTCGCGCAGAACGCGCACTGGAGTGCGCACCCCGCCTGCGACGAGATGCAGAGCGTCACCCGGTCGCCTTCGGGGATCGCGACCGTCTCAATCGCCTCGTTGTCGTGAAGGCGAAAGAGAAATTTCTGCGTTCCGTCGCTCGACTTCTGGCGCGCGGCGATCTCGAGCCGCGGAAGCGTGAACGCCTCGTCGAGCTGCTCGCGCAGCGGGAGCGGCAGGTCCGTCATCGCGGCGAAGGTCGCCGCCGGATTCTGCCAGAGGTGCTTCACGATCTGCTTGGCGCGATACCCCGGCTGTCCGACGCGCGTGAGAAAGCCGGCGAGCTGTTCGCGCGCCGCCGCGGGCGTCATGTCGAGCAGGTTGATCTTCTGGGGAGTCACGGATGCAGCGTTGGTTGAGCTGAAAAAGCGGAGAGCGGGCAACAGGCAAATCTACCCTCGCCGCCGCCTGGAAATGTCGAAGCTCGCCCCTGAACCGAGCGCCGGCGGTGGATCGACACGCTCGGGTTGCACCGTTCGGACCCCGAATCCGACGCGCCGGGCTCCGACGCTCATGCGACGTGGCGCCGCCGACTCCGAAGGCAAAGCACGACATGAACTTGAGCGAATCGCTGAACGCGCGATGGAGACGGTCGAATCACTACCATCGCCGACCCGCCGCACGTAGCATTCGGTGATGACCATGGACCAACTCGCAACGACGCTCCGCACGCATCTGTGCGGCGCGCTGCGGCCGACGCATGTCGGCAATACCGTTCGGCTCGGCGGCTGGGTGAACAAGAGCCGAGATCTCGGAGGCCTCACCTTCGTCGACCTGCGCGATCGCGCGGGAATCGTCCAGGTCTCATTCAACCCCGAAACCTGCTCGCCCGAGGTCTGCGCGCTGGCCGCAAAGCTCGGTCCCGAGACGGTCGTGCTCATCGAGGGAGAAGTCGTCGCTCGTCCGGAAGCCGTGCGCAATCCCGAGCTCGCCACCGGCGACGTCGAGGTGCAGGGCAGGTCCCTGCGGATCGTCGGCCCCGCCGTTCCGCCGGCCATTCCCGTGGCGCGCGCGCGTAACGAGAATCTCGCCGCCGAAGAGCTGCGGCTCCGCCACCGATTCCTCGACCTCCGTCGCGCCGACCTCCAGCAGAACATCATTCTGCGCCACCGGCTCATGCAGGTTACCCGCGGCTATCTGAGCGACCGCGGCTTCTTCGAGATCGAGACGCCCATCCTCACCAAGCCGACCCCAGAGGGCGCCCGCGACTATCTCGTGCCGAGCCGCGTGCATCCGGGCGAGTTCTATGCGCTGCCGCAGTCGCCGCAGCTCTATAAGCAATTGCTCATGGTGTCCGGGTTCGACCGCTACTTCCAGATCGCGCGCTGCTTCCGCGACGAGGACCTGCGCCAGGACCGCCAGCCCGAGTTCACCCAGATCGACATCGAGGCGTCGTTCATCACGGCGGAAGACGTGATGGGTCTCGCCGAAGGACTGGTGCGCGCCCTCTGGCGGGAAGCGGGGCAGTCGGTTCCGGACGCGTTCCCGCGGATGAGCTACGCCGAGGCGATGGAGAAGTACGGCATCGACCGGCCCGACCTTCGCTACGGCCTCGAGATCTTCGACGCGAGCGACGTCTTCCGGGGCGCTGATTTCGGCATCACGAAGTCGGCGCTCGAGGCGGGCGGCCGGGTGCGCGGCATCCGGATTCCCAACGGCGCCACACTCTCGAGAAAGCAGGTCGACGAGATCGAGGCCGACGCGAAGAAGGCGGGCGCGCTGGGGCTGCTTCGACTGAAGTTCACGAATGGCGCACTCGAGGGCCCGGCGGCAAAATTCCTCGGCGAAGGCGCGGCCGAGCAGCTCGGCATGGCCGAGGGCGATCTCGCGCTCTTCGTTGCCGGCCCCGACCGCATCTCGAGCCCGTCGCTCGACCGGGTTCGACAGGAGGCGGCACGCCGCATGAACCTGATTCCGCCCGATGCCTCGAGCTTTCTGTGGGTCACCGACTTCCCGATGTTCGAGAAGGACCCGGATACCGGCGCGCTGGGAGCCGTCCATCACCCGTTCACGGCGCCGCATCCGGACGACGTGCACCTGCTCGAGAGCGCGCCGGAGCGCGCCCGCGCGCTGGCCTACGACTGCATCTTCAACGGGACGGAGCTCGGTGGTGGCAGCGTCCGCATCAGCGATCCAAACCTGCAGGGGCGCATCTTCCAGCTCCTGGGCATCGACGAGGCGACGGCGCAGGCGCGTTTCGGCTTCCTCCTCGAGGGGCTGCGGGCCGGCGCGCCGCCGCATGGCGGAATCGCCTTCGGCTTCGACCGGATCGCGATGAAGCTCGCGGACGCGGGATCGCTGCGCGACGTGATCGCGTTCCCCAAGACGACCGCCGCGCGCGCGCTGTTCGAGGGCGCTCCGTCGGAGGTGCCGGTGCAGGATCTGGACGACCTGCATCTGCGGGTCGAGCGAGACTTATCGTGAGCGCGCAGTGAGCGACGAAACGACAACCCAGCGCCTGAACACCGAAGGCGCCGATCCGCTCACGCTGGCCGGCGTGAACGACGCGAACCTGGTCGAGCTGTCGCGGCTCGGCGGCGTGCGCGTCGCGCTGCGCGGCGATACCCTGACCATCACCGGGCCGGCGGAGTTCGTCATTCGCGCGTCGGGCATCGCCGAGCGGATGATCGAGGCGGCACGGCAGCGTCGCGACCTCACGCCGGACGACGTGCTCCGGATGGGCGACGCGGTGGATCGCGGCGGCGACGAGGACGGCGACGACGGCGCGGCGAACAATGGCGGACCGCGCATCGCGCTGCCCGGCATTCGCAAGGTCATCCAGGCGAAGACGCCGGGACAGGCCGAGTACATGCGGCAGATGCAGGAGAGCGACATCGTCGTCGGCATCGGCCCCGCGGGAACCGGCAAGACGTATCTCGCCGTCGCGGCGGCGGTCGACGCGCTCACCCGCAAGCGGGTGCGTCGCATCGTGCTCGCGCGGCCGGCGGTCGAAGCCGGCGAGAGCCTCGGCTTTCTTCCGGGCGACATGCAGGCGAAGGTCGATCCCTATCTCCGGCCGCTGTACGACGCACTCGACGAGATGATGCCGTTCGAGCGCATCCAGCGCGCGCTCGAGCAGCGCGTGATCGAGGTCGCGCCGCTGGCGTTCATGCGCGGCCGCACGCTCGGCGACGCCTTCGTGATCGTCGACGAAGCGCAGAACGCGACGGCGATGCAGATGAAGATGCTGCTCACGCGCCTCGGCGTGAACTCGAAGATGGTCATCACCGGCGACAAGACGCAGGTCGACCTGCCGAAGCGCGAGGATTCCGGGCTGTTGCAGATCGAGCGGATCCTGCCGGGCATCGAGGGGATCGCATTTCACTATTTCAATGAGACGGACGTCGTGCGGCATCGGCTCGTGCGCGAGATCGTGAGAGCGTACGCGACCGACGCCGGAGAGTAGTCACCGTGACTGACGGCGACCCGAGTAGTCGGCCTGGAGTGTTCGCGGCGTCGGTGACGCGCCGCCCGTGGCCGTTTCACGCGGCGCGCATCGGCGTCGCCGTCGCGCTGGCGCTCCTGACGTACGTGCTGTTCCAGACCGCGCCGGCGGTCGACCTGCCGATCTACGAAGTCGGCTCGGTGGCGAGCGACAACGTCATCGCGCCGTTCGCCTTCCGCGTGCTGAAGACGCCGGAGGAGTTGGAACGGGAGCGCGCGTCGCTCGCGAACGGAGTCGAGCCGGTGTTCGCGTTCAGCCCCGCCGCGCTCGACTCGTCGCGGCAGCTTCTGACCGGCTTCGCCGGCACGCTCGACCAGGCGGTCGGCGAGAACCCGGCGAACGCCGTCGCCGCGGTGCAGCGCGCCGGAACGGCGTGGGGCATCACGCTGACGCTCAATCAGGCCGCGTATCTCGCGAACAACCCGCGGCGCCGCGCGCTGGTGCAGGCCATCGGCCGCGTGTTCGACCGCTGGTTGGCTGCGGGCGTCGCGGCTCCGGGAGTGCTCGACTCGGTCCATGGCACGGTGGTCGTGCGCCGCGGCACCGAGGAGGTGCGCCGCCCGATCGACAGCGTCACGACGTTCAACATGCTGATGAGCCGCGCGCGGCTGCTGCACCCCGATCCCACCTCCGCGACGGCCGACTCGCTCTATACGCGGCTGATCGCCACGTTCTTCCGCCCGACGATCGTCTTCGACCGCGCGACGACCGAGCTTCGCCGGGAAGACGTTCGCCGGTCCGTGCCGCTGGCCAAGTACAACGTCCTGGCCGGCGAGAAGATCATCGGCGCGAACGAAGTGGTGGGGCGCGAGCAGAACGAGAAGCTGCGCGCGCTGCACGACGCGGCGAACAGCTACCGCGGCACGGAGCGCGGTGCGCGGCGGATCGTCGGCGCCGTACTTTTCGATTTCCTCATCGTCGCGCTGCTCGGCGGCACGCTCATTCTGCTGCGTCCGGCGATCTACACGAACTTCCGCTGGCTCACGACAGTCGCCGGGACCGTCGCGCTCGTGCTCATCGGCGGAGCCATCATCGCGACGATGCGCCCGCTGCGGTCGGAGCTGGTGCCGATCGCCATCGTCTCCGTGCTCTTCAGCGCGCTGTTCGACCGGCGGGTGAGTCTGGTCGCCTCCGTGCTCGTCGCGACGCTCGTCGCGGGGCAGAGCGACTATCGCGGGACGAACGCACTCTACATCGCGCTCGTCGGCGGGTCCGTCGCGGCGCTCTGCGTCGGCGAGATTCGGCGACGCAACCAGTCGTACCAGTGGATCCTCGCGATCGCCGGAGCCTACGTCGTGACCGCGGTCGCGATCGGTCTCACGCTCGATCATCCGTGGCCCGACATTCTCACCTCCGCGGGCTTCGGCGTGGTGAATGCGGTGGCGTGCGTCGCGCTGGCGGTCGCGCTGCTGCCCATGGCCGAGGCGTTCACCGGGATCGAGACCGACCTCACGCTGCTCGAGTGGTCGGACCTCAACCGACCGCTGATGCAGCGGTTGAGCCTCGAGGCGCCGGGCACGTACGCGCACACCATCGCCATCGCCAACCTGGCGGAGGCGGCCTGTCGCGCGATCGGCGCGAACGCGCTGCTCGCCCGGGTCGGCGCCTACTACCACGACATCGGCAAGATCGCCAAGCCGCAGTACTTCGTGGAGAACCAGGCGAAGGGCGGCAACCCGCACGACGCACTGCACCCCGGCACGAGCGCGCAGATCATTCGCAATCACGTCGAAGCCGGCCTCACGCTGGCCGCCGAGCAGCGCCTGCCGCATGCGCTCCGCGCGTTCATCGCCGAGCATCATGGCACCGGATCGATCAGCTACTTCCTGGAGAAGGCGCGCAAGAGCGACGGCCTCGTGGGTGACGAGGAGGAGTTCAGCTATCCCGGTCCGCTGCCGCAAAGCGCGGAGACGGCCGTGGTGATGCTGGCCGACGGCATCGAGGCCGCGACGCGCGTGCTCGCCGAGCCGACGCACGACAAGATCCGCGGCGTGGTCGATCACATCGTGCGCCAGCGCATCGACCAGGGACAGCTGCGCGACGCGCCGCTCACTCTCCGGCAGCTAGAGCTCGTGAAGGAGGAGTTCACGCGCGTGTTGAGCGGCATGTACCACAGTCGCATCGACTATCCGGCGACGGCCGGCGGCGTCACCTCGCAATTCCGCAACGCATGAGCCTCGACATCAGTGTCTCGACGAACGGGCTGCGCACGGGGGTGAGTTCGGCCAGGATCGTCGACGCTTCACGCGCCGCGCTTCGGGCCGAACGCGTCGGCGATGCGCTCGTCTCCATCACGCTGCTGGGCCGCGCCGCGATGGCGAAGCTCAATCGCGAGCACCTCGGGCATCGGGGCGCGACGGATGTGATCTCGTTCGGTTTCACGCGTGCGACGGAGGCCGATCCGGTCGTGGGCGACATCTACATCGCGCCGGAAGTGGCGCGCGAGAACGCGCTGAGCCGCGGCGTTCCCGTGCGCGAGGAGATCGTCCGGCTCGTGGTGCACGGGACGCTGCACATCCTCGGCTACGAGCACCCCGAGTCGATCGACGCCGCGGAACGCGAAGCCTCGCCGATGTGGAAGCGCCAGGAGCGCATCGTGCGCCGCCTGGTCGCACGAACACGCCGATGATGGAAAGTGCGCCATGGGTGATCGCTGCCGTCGCGATTCTCGCGGCGGCGCTGTTCGCGTGCGCCGACAGCGCGCTGCTGGCCGTTCACGCGAGCGAGTCTGAGCCGCCGACCAGCGCGGGGTTCGCTGAGCGCGATCGCGCGCATCGCGCGCTGTCGATGGCGCGCGTGCTCGGCTACATCGTCGCCGGGGCGGCGTTCGCGCAGGCGCTGCGCCTGTCGGATCTCGAGGGCTTCCCGCGAGTGCTCGCGGTGACCGTCGTCGCGATCGTGGCCTGCACGCTCTCGGAAGGCGTCGCCCGCGCGATCGGCTATTCGAAGGCCGCGGGCGTCCACGCGGGGCTCGCGCCGGTCGTCCGCGCGGTCTCGTTCGCGCTCCGGCCGGCGGTGACGCTCGGCGCGGCGATCGATCGCACGCTGATGATGCTCATCCCCGTCGTCTCCGACGAGGACGAGCGCGAAGCGTCGGCCGAACAATTCCTCGAGGTGGTGGCGTCGGAAGCGGAGGTCTCGTCGGCCGAGGAGGAGCTCATCCACGGCGTGTTCTCGCTCGGGGAGACGGAGGTGCACGAGATCATGGTGCCCCGCGTCGACATCGTCGGCATCGAGGACGTCACGCCGTGGTCGGAGGTGCTCGACCGCATTCGGAGCTCCGAGCACGCGCGGTTCCCGGTCTATCGCGAGACGATCGACGAGGTGACGGGCATTCTCTACGCCAAGGACGTGCTGCCGGCGATCCTCTCCGACGAGGAGCCCGCGGGCGGCTGGCTCTCGCTCGCTCGAGCGCCGTCGTTCATCCCGACCTCCAAGCGGATCGACGCACAGCTGCGGGAGTTCCAGGCGACGCGCGCGCACATCGCCATCGTGAGCGACGAGTACGGCGGCACCGCCGGGCTCGTGACGATCGAGGACATCCTCGAGGAGATCGTCGGCGAGATTCGCGACGAGTACGACGTCGAGACGCCGGACATCGAGCAGGACGGTTCGACGCGCTTCTGGGTCGCGGGACGCCTCTCGCTCGACGAATTGTCGGAGCGGCTCGACGCGAACTTCGAGGTCGAGGACGTGGCGACGGTGGGCGGTCTGGTGTACACGCTGTTCGGGCGCGTGCCCAAGGCCGGCGAGTCGATCACCCACGCGGGCTTCCGCATCGTCGTCGAGCGAGTGCGCCGCCGGCGGGTCGAGCGCGTGTACTTCGAGCGCCTCACCACGGCGTCGGCGGCTGGAGGTGCGGAATGACCTTCAGCGTCCCGCTGCTCGTCTCGCTCGTCGTGGTCGCGGTGCTCACCGCCGCTGGCATGGCGATCCGATCGGTGAGCCGCATCTGGCTGCGCCACTGGGCCGAGCTTCAGCTTCGCGGTTCCGCGGCGGCGATCACGTACCTCGAGCGGCCGCACCGGTTGCTCACGGCGGCGAACGTCGGCGTGGCGCTCACGCTGCTCGTCGCCGGTCTGTTCATCGGGGCGGCGGAACACGGCACGGCGAAGGTGGCGTGGTCGACGCTCGCCTTCGCCGGCTTCGTGATCGTCGCCGGACAGTTGGTGCCGCGCGCGATCGCGCGGCGCTGGCCGTCCGTCATCGCGCCGATCGTCCTGCCGATCCTTCGGCTCACCGATCTCGTCGCCACGCCGATCGTCGTCGTCGGCCGCATGATCGCCGGCCTGTTCGTTAAGGAGGAGACACCCTCCGCGCCCGCCGCCGAGCGCGACGCCATTCAGGATCTCTTGCGCGAGGGGGAGCTCGAGGGCGTCGGTCACCGCGACGAGATCGCGATCATCAGCGGCGTCGTCCAGTTCAGCGGCAAGGTGGTGTCGAGCGTCATGACGCCGCGCGCCGAGATCTTCGCGCTGGAGAAGGGCGTCGACCCGCACACGCTCGCCGCGCAGATCGCGCAGACGCACTACAGCCGCGTGCCGATCTACGACGGCAGCCTCGATCAGGTCATCGGCATGGTGCACGCGTTCGACGTGTTGAAGAGCCACGGCGAGATGCCCGAACGCATCCGCCCGGTCGCGTTCTCGGCCGCCAACGCGTTCTGCAACGAACTACTTTTCCGCATGCTGCGCGAACGACTGCACCTGGCGATCGTCCAGGACGCGGGCCACACCGTGGGGCTCGTGACGCTCGAGGATCTGCTCGAGGAGCTCGTCGGCGACATCCGCGACGAGCACGACGAACCCGAACCGCCGCGGGTGGCCCGGTGAGCGCGCCGGCCACGCCGGCGTCCGAACGCGAAGCCAGGCTCCTCGCCGATTTCGACGCCGGCCACAAGGCGGCGCTCGCCCGCGCGGTGAGCATCGTCGAGAACCATCGGTCCGGCTTCGACCGCCTCCTGGCGCGCCTGCATCCGCGCATCGGACGCGCCCGACGGATCGGGCTCACCGGCCCACCGGGCGCGGGCAAGAGCACGTTGACCGCACAGCTCGCGTCCGCCTATCGCGCTGCGGGATCGACTGTCGGCGTGATCGCCGTCGACCCCACGTCGCCGTTCACCGGGGGCGCGCTGCTCGGCGACCGCATTCGCATGGAAGCCGTGGCGCTCGACCCCGGCGTCTTCATCCGCTCGATGGCAACGCGCGGCTCGCTCGGCGGGCTGGCCGCCGCGACCCGCGACGTCTGCGACGTGCTCGACGCATTCGGCGTCGATCGCATTCTCATCGAGACGGTCGGCGTCGGCCAGAGTGAGCTCGACATCGCGCGCACCGCGGATACCAGCATCGTCGTACTGGTGCCCGAGTCGGGCGATTCGATTCAGACGCTCAAGGCCGGATTGATGGAGATCGCCGACGTGTTCGTCGTGAACAAGGCCGATCGCCCCGGCGCCGACCGGCTGCGCCACGAGATCGAGTTGATGCTCGGCCTGCGCGGCGGCGAGACGCTCCGCAACGTCCCCACGCATCCCGGCGCCGCGCTCGGCCGCGCGCTCACGCGCGAGGAACGGATGGCGATGAACCCCGCGCACGCCGCCCGCGTCGCCGCGAACGACCACCATCCCGCCGCGTGGACGCCGCCGGTCCTCCGCACCGTTGCCGCACGGAACGAGGGCGTCGCCGAGTTGATCGCGGCGACCGACCGGCACTTCGAGTATCTCGAGACGAGTGGGAACCTCGGCCGTCGCCGTCGCGCGCGGCTGCGGGAGCGCGTGGTGGATGTGGTCGAAGCGCGCGTGCGCTCGCGCCTCTGGACCGACGCCGGCACCAACGCGTGGCTCGACGCGCAGCTTCCGGCGCTGGAGACGGGCGCGACGAACCCGTTCGATGTGGCCGACGCGCTGCTTCAGCGCAGCGCGCCGCTCCTCGCTACGCCCACTTGCTGATGATGGGCGACGGCTCGTACGACGAGAGCCGATCGAGCAGGACGGCCGGATCCGTCTCCACCGAGAGCAGCGACCGCGTCGGCAACTTCACGAAACGCTCATTGACCGCACGATCGAGAAACGCGGCGAGCGGCTCGTAAAAACCGGCAACGTCCAGCAGCGCGACGGGCTTGCGATGCAGGCCGAGCTGCGCCCACGTCCACACCTCGAAGAGCTCCTCCAGTGTCCCGATGCCGCCGGGGAGCGCGACGAACGCGTCGGCCAGCTCGGCCATCGTCGCCTTGCGCTCGTGCATGCTCGTGACGACGCGCAGCTCGCTGAGCCCCGCGTGGGCGATCTCGCGCTCCACCATCGATCGCGGAATCACCCCGATGACCTCTCCGCCGGCGGCCAGCGCCGCATCGGCGACCACGCCCATCAACCCGACGCTCGCACCGCCGTACACCAGCCCCATGCCGCGCTCGGCCAACTGCCGGCCGAGCGCGCGGGCGGCGGCCGCGTACTCCGGCCGGCCGCCGAAACTCGATCCACAGAACACGCAGACACGCATCGTCTGCGCTCAGGCCAGCGAATCGAAGTAGGTCTCCATGCGCCGCCGCATGGCGGCGTCCGGCACGCGTCCGCGCGCGGCGTTCATGTCGTCCTCGAGGTAGTCCACTCGACCGATGCCGGGGATCACCGCCGTCACCGACGGATTGCCGATGATGTACTTGAGGACCAGCTGTGGCCAGGTGGTGGCATCGACGTCCTTCGCGAAGTCGGGCAGCGGCTTGCCCATGACCTTCGAGAGCACGCGGTTGCGGCCGAACGGACTGTTGATCAAGACCGCCATCCCCAGATCCTTCGCGAGCGGAATGATGCGCTCCTCCGCGCTCCGGTTGTCGATCGCGAGATCGATCTGCACGAAGTCGTATCTGTAGGCTTTCATCGCCGCCTCGAGATCGCCGTAGCGATTCTTCATGCTGCTGGTGATGCCGGTGTACCGGATGCGGCCGGCCTTCTTCCACTCGTCGAGCAGCGGCGCCAGCACTCCGGGGCTCGAGACGTTCCACACCTGCATCAGATCGATCCGGTCGGTGCGGAACCGGCGCAGCGACTCCTCCATCATCGCGACCGCGGGCGCACGATCGGTCGAGCCGCGCAGATAGACCTTCGTCGCGATGAAGTACTTGTCGCGGTTCCCGAGCTCCGTGATCAGATCGCCGGCGACGACCTCGGCCTGGCCATACGACGGCGACGTGTCGAGTACGCGGCCGCCCAGCTCCGGAAACCGTTTCAGCGTGTCGCGCAGCGGCGGAATCTGGTCGGGGGTCGGTCGCTCGTAGGTCACGGCCGTGCCGATGCCGACCACGGGCAGCTTCTCGCCTGAGGACGGAATCGCGCGTTCGATGAGCGGCCCTGGCTGCGCCCCCAACGCCGAGTCGAGCGCGAACGCGGAGAAGCGGGGAAGCGTGAGCAGCGCGCCCGCGCCAAGCCCGAGCTTGAGCGCGTCGCGGCGACTGAATCGACGATCGTCGGTCATCGAACCTCCTGCGTCGTGGACGACAGTGAGTGAGGTGGGTTGGGAGCGTTTAGTCTCGTCTCGTGCGGCACGTTTCGCAATTCGGGCGCGATTCGCGGTGAACCGTGCGTGGGTTCACGTAGGCCGATTTCGTTCAGGCGCCGCCGCCGCCGCCGCCGCCGCGTCGACGTCGACGCTAGGTTACGCCGCATGACGACGGCGAACTGGTGGGCCGATTACTTCGACGCGCAGTACCTCCTCGAGTACGAGCCGCTCTTCGACCTCGAGCGCGATCGCCACGAGGTGGCCCGGATCATCGAGTTGCTTGGGCTGCCGTCCGGATCGCGCATCCTCGACGTGCCGTGCGGCCAGGGGCGCCACGCGCATCTCCTCGCCGAGGCGGGCTTCGACGTCGACGGGCTCGATTACTCCGCTGACCTGCTGGCGAAGGCCAGGGCGCGCGGCACCAGCTCGCGCCTTCGCTACACGAAGGGCGACATGCGGAAGCTGCCCGCGCGGTGGACCGGACGTTTCGATGCCGTGCTCAATCTGTTCACGTCCTTCGGGTTCTTCGCCGAGCCGTCCGACGACGCAAGGGTCGTCGCCGAGTTCGCGCGTGTGCTCGCGCCGGGCGGAACGTTGATCTGGTACGGCGGCAATCGCGACGGCATCATGGCGCGCTTTCTCGAGCGTGACTGGTGGCAGACGCGCGACGGCACCCTCATCGCGCAGGAGCGAAGCTTCGACGCGCTCTCCGGCATGTTGACCGTGCACACCGTGTGGTCGGGGCGTCGCCGCCAGGGAGAGCGGGATCATCGCATTCGCCTCTACACGCCGACGCGCCTCGCCGAGCTGTGCGCGGACGCCGGACTGATCGTCGAAGCGGCGTACGACGGTCTCACCGATCGCGAGGCGACGCGCCGCACGAGTGAGATGCTGCTCGTCGCGCGCAAATCCGCGCCGGTGAGCCGCTCGCGACGCAAGAGACGATGACGCGACGCGTGCGCGCGGCGTTGCCCGTCGTCCGTCGCGCCCGCTAGGTTGCACGGGTATGCGTCCAATCCGAGTCTTAGTCGCCAAGCCGGGTCTCGACGGGCATGATCGTGGCGCGAAGGTCGTCGCCGCGGCGCTCCGGGATGCCGGCATGGAAGTCATCTATACGGGGCTGCACCAGACCCCGGAAATGATCGCGGCCGCCGCCGTGCAGGAAGACGTCGACGTCGTCGGCCTCTCGATTCTCAGCGGCGCCCATATGACGCTCTTCCCGCGCGTGCGCGAACTGCTGCACGCCCAGGGCCGGGACGACATCCTCATCACGGGCGGCGGCATCATCCCGCGCGAAGACATGGATGCGCTCCGGGAACAGGGCATCGGCGAGCTGTTCGGGCCGGGCACTCCGACCACGGCGCTCGTCGACTACATCCGCGACTGGTTCGCGCAACGGGAGCGACAGGAAGCGTGACGACCCGCCTTCGCGAACTCAGTGCGGAGGTCCGGGAGCTCGAGGAGAAGCTGCGAGAGGGCGGTGGAGCGGACAAGATCGCGCGCCAGCACAAGCAGGGAAAGCTGACTGCCCGCGAGCGCATCGCCCGTCTCTCCGACCCTGACACTCGCTTCCTCGAGATCGGCCTCCTCGTCGCCCACGACGAGTACGACGGGCAGGCGCCCGCCGCGGGCGTGGTGACCGGCATCGGCGTCGTGCACGGACGCCCGGTGGTCGTCGTCGCCAACGACGCGACCGTGAAAGCCGGCTCCTGGTGGCCCGAGACGATCAAGAAGATGCTGCGCGCGCAGGAGATCGCCATGCGCTGCCGCATCCCGATCATCTATCTCGTCGACTCGTCCGGAGTCAATCTGCCCTATCAGGGCGGCGTGTTCCCGGGCCAGTACGGCGCCAGCCGCCTCTTCTACTACAACTCGATCATGCGCCGCTACCTGCGAATTCCGCAGCTCGCGGCGGTGATGGGTCCGTGCATCGCCGGCGGCGCGTATCTGCCCGCGCTCTCCGACCTGATCGTCATGGTGAAGGGGTCGTCGTTCATGGGCCTCGGCGGACCGAACCTCGTGAAGGGCGCCACCGGCGAGAAGATCGACGGCGAGACGCTCGGCGGCGCGGTCACGCACACCGAGATCTCCGGCGTCGCGCACTATGCCGTCGACGACGACGACGCGTGCCTCGCCAAGCTGCGCGACCTCGTCGCGATGCTCCCGAAGAGCACGGTCGACGTCTACACCGATACGAAGCCGGGTACCAGCGACGACTCGGCGCTGTACGATCTGCTGCCGGTCGACCACCGCATGCCGTACGACATGCACAAGCTGCTCGCGGCCATCACGGACGACGGCAGGCTCGACGAGTTCCAGGGGCATCTCGCCCGCGAGATCATCTGCGGCGACGCGCGCATCCACGGCATTCCCGTCGGCATCATCGCCAACCAGCGCGGCCTGATCAAGGGCCGTCCGGGCGAGAAGCCGCGGTTCGGCGGCATTCTCTACGCGGAGAGCGCGGAGAAGGTCGCGTACTTCATCGACCGGTGCGATCGCGAGCGCATCCCGATCCTCTTCGTGCAGGACGTCTCCGGGTTCATGGTCGGCGGCGAAGCGGAGCATGAAGGGATCATCCGCGCCGGCGCCCGCTTCGTCGAGGCGATGGCCACCGCGCGCGTGCCGAAGATCGTGCTGACCATCAACCACGCGTCGGGCGCGGGGTACTATGCGATGGCGGGGCAGGGCTTCGATCCCGACTTCATCTTCAGCTGGCCCACGGGCCGCATGGCGGTGATGGAAGGCGAGTCGGCGGTGCAGGCCGTGCACGGGCCGGCGATCGAGGCCGCACGGACCACCAAACAGCCGCTGCCGAAGGACGTCGAGGCCTCGATGGCCGAGATGCGCGCCGACTACGAGCATCAGCTCGACGCGCGGTACGCCGGCGCTCGCGGGTTCATCGACGCGATCGTCTATCCCGAAGAGACGCGCGACGTGCTCGCGTTCGCGCTCCGCGCGTCGCTTCACAACGCTGGTCCTCACCTGGGCGCCTTCGTGCTCCCTGCACATTTCGAAGACGCGTAATCCGCGGAATCATGACGAAAACAGCGAAACAGGACGGGATCGTCCGCGTCGCCTCCGGGCAGGGCTTCTGGGGCGACTGGCTCGAGGCCCCGCGGCGACAGGTCGAGGGGGGCGACGTCGACTACCTCATGCTCGACTACCTCGCCGAAGTGACGATGAGCATTCTGCAAAAGCAGAAGGAGCGCGACCCGAAGATGGGGTACGCGCGCGACTTCGTCGGCGCGATGGACAGCGTGATGAAGGCGGTCGCCGAGCGCGGCGTGCGCGTGATCGCGAACGCGGGCGGCGTGAACCCGGTGTCGTGCGGCGAGGCGATCCGCGAGGTCGCCGCCAAACACGGCGTCGCCGACAGGATCAGGATCGGCGTCGTCACGGGCGACAACCTCCTCCCACACCTCGACGAGCTGCTGGCGAAGGGGCACGCCCTCGCGAACATGGACACGGGCGAGCCGCTGTCCACGGTGCGCGACCGGGTGCTCTCGGCCAACGCCTACATCGGCTCGACGCCGATCATCGAAGCGTTGGGCAAGGGAGCCAACGTCGTCATCACCGGCCGGTCCACCGACACGGCGCTCACGATGGCGCCGCTGCGCTACGAGTTCGACTGGGGCGCCGAGGATTGGGACAGGCTCGCGGCGGGCATCATCGCGGGCCACATCATCGAATGCGGCGCGCAGTGCTCGGGCGGCAACTGCCTCTACGACTGGCAGAACATCCCCGACCTCGCGAACATCGGCTATCCGATCGTCGAGGCGAAGGCCGACGGCACGTTCGTCGTCACCAAGCATCCGAACACGGGCGGCCGGATCAACGTGCAGTCGGTCACCGAGCAGTGCGTGTACGAGATGGGCGATCCGAACTCGTACATCACGCCGGACGTCGTCGCCGATTTCACGACGATCCACCTCGAGCAGGACGGCGAGAACCGCGTGAAGGTCTTCGGCATCAAGGGCCGTCCGGCGACGGACAAGCTCAAGGTGTCGATCGCGTACCGGTCGGGGTACAAGGCCGTCGGCACGCTCGTCTACTCCTGGCCCGACGCGTACGCCAAGGCGCAGCTCGCCGACCGCGTGCTCCGCGAGCGCCTCGACCGTCTCGGTCTCCGGTTCGATCACATTCTCACCGAGTTCGTCGGCGTGTCGGCGACGCACGGCAAGCTTGCCGGCGAGCCGGGCGACGTGCCGGAAGTCATGCTCCGCTTCGGCGTGCGCGGCAACGACAAGGCCGCCGTCGAGCGCTTCACGCGCGAGCTCGCACCGCTCGTGCTCAACGGGCCGCCGAGCGTCACGGGCTTCGCCGGTGGCCGCCCGAAGGTGGAAGAGATCGTCGCCTACTGGCCGGCGCTCATCGACAAGACCGTCGTGGAGACCGAGGTGGAGGTCAGCTAGAAATGAACTTCTATGGAAACACTCCGACCGTAGGTGCGCAGCGCCGAAAGGAGCAGCAATAATGCACGTCAGACTGCTCGACATCGCACACGCCCGCTCGGGCGACAAGGGCGACACCGCGAACGTGGGACTCATCGCGCTCCGGCCGGAGTGGTTCGAGGTGCTCCAGCGCTACGTCACGCTCGACGCGGTGTCGTACTTCTTCAAGGACGAGATCGACGGCCCGGTGCAGCGATATGAGCTTCCGAATCTCAAGGCGCTCAACTTCCTGCTCCACGGCGCGCTCGACGGCGGCGGCACGCTGTCGCT
>Ga0164243_10000714_pt1 | contig 58513 bp, 55 predicted proteins | sample OricompcompostOP_FD_108781 | JGI IMG/M metagenome (GOLD analysis project Ga0164243, IMG submission 108781) | Organic Plus compost microbial communities from Emeryville, California, USA - Original compost - Organic plus compost (OP) | ecosystem: Engineered > Solid waste > Mixed feedstock >... | reverse complement strand
GGCTCGGCTGTTTTCGTGTCCGTGGTCTTCGTGGGCTCACCGCGGAGACGCCGAGTCGCCGAGATTCGCAGAGAACTCCGGTAGAATCGGCCAGATCGGTGTCGTCAGGAAAGTCCAAGCCCGCTCGGCGCGATCACCACTGCATCCCGGGATCTACCGCGGCGGTGGGACGAACAGCGGCCCCCACTGCGGCACGCGCGACGGATCGAGCCGGATCTCGGCCGGCTCCGTGCCGGGGATGAAGTACTCGGTGTAGCGCTTCTCCGGCGGCGTCATCGGCGTCGCGAGACCGCCGGTGTCGCGGTCGAGCTCCGCGTACGAGAGACCGTCCGGCGGCGGGCCCCAGCCCGCGCTCGACCGCCCCCCGTAGTACTTGCCGATCATATCACCCCAGATCGGCGCGGCGAGCGCCCCGCCGACGGCCCCGCTCATGATCGTCTTCTTGCGATCGAAGCCCAGCCAGACGCCGGCGACGATCTCCGGCGTCATGCCGACGAACCAGACGTCGACGTTGTCGTTCGTCGTCCCCGTCTTGCCGGCGACCGGCACGTTGTCGGGCACCGCCTGCCGCGCACGCGTGCCGCTGCCCTTCTCCGCTACGTCGCGCAGCATGTCGCGCATGATGAACGCGACGCGCGGATCGAGCACCTGCTGCGGCGTCGACGGCGGGCGCGAATACACCGCGCGGCCGCTCAGATCGTCGATTCGCGTGATCAGGCGCGGCTGCACCACCTGCCCGTTGTTGGCGAACGCGGTATACGCCGCGACGAGATCGATCGGATGGACATCGGACGCGCCGATCGCGCTGGCCGGCACCGGGTCCATTCGCGTGGTGATGCCGAGGCGCTGCGAGAGCGCCGCAACCGAATCCATCCCCACGCGCATGCCCAGCTGAATAGCGACCATGTTGCGCGAGTGGATCAATCCTTCGCGCATCGTCATGGCGCCGAGGTCCTTGCCGCCTGAATAGGAGCGGTATCCCCAGAACTTTCCGTCGATCTCCTCGGGCTTGTATTCCTCGCCCGTGATCAGCGGAATCGTGAGCGCGGTGTCCGGGATGATCGCGTTCGCGGGGATGCTGTCCTCGATCGCTTTCGCGTACACGATCGGCTTGATCGCCGAGCCGGGCTGGCGGATGGCCGTCACGGCACGATTGAACGGGGCGCGAGCGTAATTGCGTCCGCCGACGAGAGCCCGAACGTCGCCCGTATATGGATCGATCGCGACCGCCATCGCCTGCAGGTAGTCGGTCTGGTTGCCCTTGGCCACCGCCTGCGTGAGATGCTTGTAGCCCTTCGTGGCCTCGATCTTCTTCGTTCCGTCGACGATCGCGTTCACGGCGTTTCGCTGGAGCGCCGGATCGAGCGTCGTGTAGATGCGGTAGCCGCCGTTCATCACCGGAATTCCGGCCCGCTCGGCCTGCTGGCGCACGGCGTCGATGAAGTAGCCGGACGGCGCGGACATCCCGGCGTTCGGCGCGGTGACGACCGGCTCGGCCTTCGTCTTCTCGGCGAGCGCCTGCGAGATGTACTTCTGATCCGCCATCATCTGGAGGATCAGGTTCCGCCGCTCCTTCGCGCGGTCGGGGTGGGTGATGGGATCGTAGTACGGCTGCGACTTGGGAAGCGCGGCCAGCGTGGCGGCCTCGGCGAGGGTGAGCCGCGCGGCGGGGTGACCGAAGTAGTGCAACGCAGCCGCTTCGACGCCGTACCAGCCGCGGCCGAGGTTGATCTGATTCAGGTAGGCCTGAAGGATGTCGTCCTTCGAGTAGTGGCGCTCCATCTCGAGCGCCGCGCTCTGCTCACGGAGCTTGCGGCCGGCGCTGATGTCGCGCCGATCGATGACGTCGGGGTGCATGTACCCGACGAGCTGCTGGGTGATCGTGCTGCCGCCGCCGCGGTTGTTGCCGACGATCTTGCCGAGAATCGCGCCGGCGACCGCGCGTGCGTCGACGCCGTTGTGCTCGTAGAAGCGCTGATCCTCGACCGCGATGAACGCCTTGGGCACGTACCAGGGGAGGGACTTCAGCGTGACGCTGTTGCGGATCTCGTGGCCGATGTCGCCGATCAGCGACCCGTCGCGCGCGAGCACGCGCGAGGATTGAGGAAGCTGAACGATCTGCCACGGCTCGCCGGTGGAACCGCCGGGGGCCTGAGCCCCCGCGCTGGCAGCAGTGGTGAGAATGATCAGGGCAACGCAAGACGACCGCAAAACGACTCCACTCTCGAGGGTCCCAGTTGTACCCAACAAAGTACAATCTGTTTGAATGACGACGTATCGGGCGTCGAGGTGACGCCGGCGCCGGCCAGTGGCCGAGGCGTCGTCGATCGGCCTAGCTTTCGGCATGCCTCAGCTCGTCCATCTCGCGCTCGCGCAGCTCCGGCCACGCAAGGGCGATTACGCCGCAAACCTCGAGCGGCTCGGCGCCGTGTTCGCGCAGGTCGACGCACTCTCTCCTCGCCCCACTGTCCTCTGTCTCGCCGAATCGGCACTGACGGGCTACTTCCTCGAGGGTGGGGTTCGCGACAACGCCATGACGGCGGGACAGCTCGCAGCGGATCTCGATCGGGTGTATCGGGCAAACGCGCCAGGCGCCTCGCCCCTCGACGTAACCCTGGGCTTCTACGAAGTCTGGAACAACAAGTTGTACAACAGCGCGATGTATGTCACGCTGGGCGACGGCGCACCGCGGGTGTTGCACGTCCATCGCAAAGTCTTTCTCCCGACGTACGGGCTGTTCGACGAAGAGCGGTTCGTGGAGCGCGGCCTGGATGTTCGCGCGTTCGATACGCCTTGGGGCCGTGCGGCCCTCCTCGTGTGCGAAGACGCCTGGCATAGCGTGTCCGGGACGATCGCCGCGCTCGATGGCGCGCAGGTGATCTTCGTCTGCTCGGCGCCGCCCGCGCGCGGGCTCGCTCCGCGCCAGGACGGCGTTCCGGGTCCGGCAAGCGCGGAGCGGTGGGACCGATTGATCAGAGAGATCGCCGACGAGCACGGACTGTACGTCGCGCTGACGAACCTCGTCGGGAGCGAAGGGGGCAAGGTCTTTCCCGGCGGCTCATTCGTCGCCGGCCCCAAGGGCGACGTCCGCGGACGTGCGCCTCTCTGGGACGACGCGCTCCTCTCGGCGACGGTCGACCTGGCGGACATCACGCGCGCTCGGGCCGACATGCCGTTGATCGCCGATCTCGAAACGATGATGCCCCACCTTGCGTCGAGTCTCGAGGCCGCAATGCGACACGAGCCGACCGTGTGCGATTTCGATCCGGCGCCCGACGATCCGGCGCCCCTCTCTTCGCTCGGGGCTATTCGCGAACCTACCGGGGCGCCTGCGCTCCCCGTCGTCCGTGCCGAGGCATCGTCCAAGGCGCCGCCGATCCCGCTCGAGATCGATCCCGTGCTCGCCGAGCAATGGCTGGTGCACTTCATTCGCGAGGAGATGGCGCGGCGGAACTTCACCTGCGCGGTCGTCGGTGTTTCCGGCGGCGTCGACTCGGCGGTTACAGCGTATCTGGCGGCGCGAGCTCTCGGGCCGCAGAACGTGCTGGGCGTGCGGCTGCCGTACAAAGCGTCGAGCCAGGAGAGCCTGGATCACGCGCAACTGGTGATCGACGCGCTGGGGATTCAGTCGCGGACGGTGGAGATCACCGGAGCGGTCGACGGCTATCTCGCGAACGAGCCGGATGCCGACGCGGCGCGGCGCGGGAACGTGATGGCGCGCATGCGGATGATCACGCTGTTCGATCTCGCCGCGAAACATCGCGGAATCCCGCTCGGCACGGGCAACAAGACGGAGCGGATGTTCGGCTATTTCACCTGGCATGCGGACGACTCGCCGCCGATCAATCCGCTGGGCGATCTGTTCAAGACGCAGGTCTGGGCGCTCGCGCGACATCTGGGTGTGCCGGATGTCATCGTGAGCAAGCCGCCGACGGCGGATCTGGTCGTCGGCCAGACCGACGAGGGCGATTTCGGGATCAGCTACGGCAAGGCCGATGAAATCCTGAACTGGCTGCTCAGCGGCTACACCGCCGAGGAGCTGCTGGCGCGCGGCTTCGATGAGCAGGAGGTGGCGATCGTCCGAAGGCGTGTAGCGTCGACGCACTGGAAGCGCCGGCTGCCGACCGTGGCGATGATGAGCGCGACGGCGATCGGAGAGTCGTATTTGAGGCCGGTGGACTACTAAGTAGTCGGGAGTCGGGGGCAGGGGGGTGGGAGAGACTGCCAGCCGGGTCGGGAGTCGGGGGCAGGAGGTGGGAGAGAAAGCCAGTGAGGGGCAGGGGAGGGGAGAGATTGCCGGTCAGGATCGTCTCGCCCGACAACCCAGACCGAAGGTCGTAACTCCCACCTCCCTGCCCCTTCCTCCCTGCCCTGCGCCGCCCCTAGGCCGCGGCCGCGTACGCCAAGCTCACCGCCCTCCGAGCGCAGCGCTTGAGCGCGCGGTGTACGGCGCGCGCGTAGGCGATGAAATTCAGCCCGGCCCAGGGATAGCGGGTGAAGAACTCCGTCGGCAGCATGTCGCCCTTGAGGCGGTTGCAGCGTCCGCACGCCAGCACGAGGTTGCCCGCGACGTGTGCGCCCCCGTGCGCGACGGGATACACATGGTCGAGCGTGGCGAAGTCAAACTCGAGGGGAGCGGCGCAGTAGACGCAGCGGCGGCCGCAGTCGCGCATGGTGGCTCGCTTGATCGCCCGCTTCTGGTGGCCGGCGGCGAGCCGTTTGGGGCGCCGCGTGGTGCGCGGCGCACGAGGAAGGGCTACCCGGTGAAAGTGCCGACGTCGTGACAATGTCACCCCTGTAAAAAGGCGACACCCCGCCGCGGGAACCTGTCCCGTGGCGGGGTGTCGCGACGATCAGTGATGATCCGGCAATTCCGACAGCGCCGGAGGGCACAAGAGCACCGCCGCTCTCGCGTCGTAGCGGCGTTCGACATTCGATACGCTGTCGAGAGACTCGGCTCATTGGCCTCCGTCTGCGTTTCGCGCGGCGACCGGCCGCGCGTGCGGTACAAATGGCATGTGGTTTTTCACGGCGCAAGAGCCGCGCGCAACAATTTTGTCGCGCCTAATCGCGAACGGCCGCATCGGCGTCGCACTGCAATTCACCGTGCGGCCCTTCCTCGTTCGAGAGATGCAGTGGACCGCGCGCGCCGGAGTCGGCGGACGGGGGATCACTCATCTCTACACCGGCTTCGCGAAAGGTTGCAACGGCAACGGTGCGTTCGATCACCCCTTCGGCATCGGCGAGCTTCATGGGATCGCGGAGCGCGGCGCCGATGCGGGCGGCGTACGCATCGAGGAGCGTGCGGTCCGGCATTGCCGAGCCGCCGAAGGGCAGCGGAATGTCGAAGCCGTCGTTCTCGCGACGCGGAATGATGTGGATGTGGTAGTGCGGCTCGTCCTGACCCGCCGCCTCTCCGCTGCTCACGATGATGTTGATGTCATCGCACCGGGCCACCTTCCTGATGGCGCCCGCGAGCGACATCGTCACCCGAAAGAGATGCACGCCGAGGTCGGCCGGCACCTCGAAGAGCGACTCGTAGTGCTCGCGCGGGACTACGAGCACGTGGCCGTTGTTGACGGGCTGGATGTCCATGAACGCGATGGCGTCGGCGTCTTCATGGCAGACTGACACTTCCGCGGCGCCCTTGATGATGTCGCAGAAGGTGCAGTGGTCGCGCGCGGGAGTCTGGGTCATGGGGCGTTCCAGCGCAGAACCGGTGCCAGCCGGTAGGCTGCGTCGCACCGGGTGATTCGCCATTTGGCCAGGCGGACCGGACGTTAAATTCTCGCCCCATGGCTACCCAGACCCGCGCCGAGCGCAAAACCGCCGCCGGCCTCACTCGCGATCAGCTCGTCGGCGCCTACAGGACAATGCTCCTGTCGCGCCGCCTTGACGACAAAGAGATCCAACTCAAGCGCCAGAACAAGATCTTCTTCCAGATCTCGGGCGCCGGTCACGAAGCGATCCTGACGGCCGCCGGTTTCGTGCTGCGTCCGGCCTATGACTGGTTCTATCTCTACTATCGCGACCGCGCGCTGTGTCTCCAGCTCGGAATGACCGGCGAGGAGATGCTGCTGTCGGCGGTCGGCGCGGCCAGCGATCCGAACTCCGGCGGCCGCCAGATGCCGAGCCACTGGGGCCACAAGAAGACGAACGTCGTTTCGACGTCGTCGCCGACGGGCACGCAGTTCCTCCAGGCGGTGGGCTCCGCCGAGGCGGTCATTCGCGCGAAGCAGCTCGGCATCACCGACGGGTTCGAGAAGGACGAGGTGGTTCTCGTCACGACCGGCGACGGCACCACGAGTGAAGGCGAGTTCTGGGAGGCGCTGAGCAATGCGTCGAATCTCAAACTGCCGATCGTCTTTCTCGTCGAGGACAATGGCTACGCCATCTCGGTGCCGGTCGAGGTGAACACGCCGGGCGGCAGCATCTCGAAGCTCGTCACGCAGTTTCCGGGGTTGCTCGTCGAGGAAGTCGACGGCTGCGACCTCGTCGCCAGCCATCAGGCGATGCAGCGCGCCGTCGAATACGCGCGCAAGCGGAAAGGCCCGGCGCTCGTCCACGCCAGGGTGATCCGGCCATACTCGCATTCGCTGTCGGACGACGAGGCGATGTACAAGCCGCCCGCCGAGCGTGAGGAGGAAGCGTCGCGCGATCCGGTGACGCGTTTCCCGAAGTGGCTGGTCGCCGAGGGGTACGCGACCGAGGCGGAGATCACGAAGATCCAGGAAGCGGTCGAAGCCGAAGTGTTGGCGGCGACGGACGCGGCGCTCGCGGCCGAGCAGCCGGGGCCCGAGACGGTTTACAACTTCGTGTATTCGCCCGACGTCGATCCGGCGAGCGAGCAGTTCGATACGGAGGACGATCCGCACTTCTCGGGGAACGAGACCACGATGGTGGATCTTCTGAACGCCTGCATGAGGGACGAGATGCGGCGCGATCCGAAGATTCTCATGTTCGGCGAGGACGTGGCCGACGTGTCGCGCGAAGCGTACCTCGGCACCGTGAAGGGCAAGGGCGGCGTGTTCAAGGTCACGCACGGCCTGCAGAAGGAGTTCGGCAGCGCGCGGGTGTACAACTCACCGCTCGCCGAAGCGACCATCGTCGGGCGCGCGATCGGCCTGGCGATCCGCGGATTCAAGCCGGTCGTCGAAGTGCAGTTCTTCGACTACATCTGGCCCGCGTACATGCAGCTGCGCGACGAGCTCGCGACGATGCGCTGGCGATCGAACGGCGACTTCAGCGCCGCGGTCGTCGTGCGTACGACGTACGGCGGCTACATCCGCGGCGGCATCTATCACTCGCAGACCGGTGCGTCGCTGTTCACACACTGTCCGGGGCTGCGCGTGGTGTGCCCCGCCACGGCGCTCGACGCCAACGGCCTGCTGCGCACCGCGATTCGCTGCGACGACCCGGTGATCTTCCTCGAGCACAAGCACCTCTATCGCCAGACGTACAACAAGGCGGCGTATCCGGGCCCGAACTTCATGATTCCGTTCGGCAAGGCCAGGACGGTGCGCGAGGGGACGGACGTGACGATCGTGACCTACGGCGCGACCGTGCAGCGCGCGCTCGCCGCGGCCAACCAGTTGGCCGATGACGGGATCTCGGCCGAGGTGATCGACCTCCGCACCCTCTCGCCGTGGGACGAAGAAGCGGTGATGGAGTCGGTGAAGAAGACGAACCGCGCGATCGTCCTCTATGAGGATTCGTTGTCCTGGGGCTATGGAGCGGAGATCGCGGCCAGGATCGCCGATCAGTGCTTCCCCTGGCTCGACGCGCCGGTCAAACGCGTCGCGTCGGCCGACACCTGGGTGGGGTACGCGCCGCGTCTCGAGGACGCGATCCTTCCGCAGATCGACGACGTGAAGCGGGCCGTCGAGGACATCGTGAAGTTCTGAGCTCGGCGGTTCTGTAACGTTTCGAGACGGGCCAGCGCGACGCTGGCCCGTCGTTCGTTCCGGCCCGGCGCGCGAATGACCCGAGATGTGATCTATCTGGTTGACTGCCCGATACCCTTCCGCGCAGAATTGCAGCCGACGGCGATCACCGGAGACGCCGGATCATCTGCCTGGCCGTCCGCCGATCGCACGCCCTCATTCCCCGCATCCTACTCATGGCATTCAATTCCCGATCGCTGACCGCGGCCCTTCTCGCGGTGAGCGTCGCCGGCTGTACCGAGTTCGGCGTCAAGGGTCCCGCTCCCGCGAAGCTGGCTGCCCGCGTCGGCATCAGCCCGGAATTCACCCCGGCGGCCCGTGCGATCGCGGCAAGCCTCGGCGACTTTGGTCTCGCGTTCGACCGCGTGCACGTCGCGATCCGCCACACGCCGGACACGGCGTCGATCGTTCTCGATACCATCGTGTCGTTCACGCCGACCAGTGAATCGCTGCCGCTGGATCTGTCAGTCCCCGTCGATTCCGTGGGGCAGCTCTTCAGCGCTCTCATCGAGTACGCCGGGCCAAATGGCGTCGTATTTCGCGGATCGAAGATCGTGAAGTCGTATGCACCCGGCGGTCAGGCGCCGGAAGAAGCGACGCTGACGCTCAGCTTCGTCGGACCGGGCGCGAAGGTGAAGACGCTCACGCTCACGCCGAACCCCGTGAGCCTCGTCGGGAGTCAGACGGCCACACTGACGGTGGCGGCGACGGATTCGTCGGGCGCGGCGACGGCAGTGCCGCCCCTGCTCTTTTCGACGTCCGACGCGGCCGTCGCAACCGTCTCGAGCGGCGGCGTCGTCACCGGCGCGGGCAAGCGCGGCACCGCGACCATCACCGCGACGACGCCCACGGGAATCACCGGCCAGGCCAGCGCGTCGGTCGCGCCCCCGGCGACGGGGATCGTTCTCGTGAGCGGCGGCGCGCAGTCGGGGGTGGTGGGCACCCAGCTCGAGGTCCCCGGCGTCGTCCGCGTGATCGCCGACGACAGCCTCGGGGTGCCGAACGTTCCCGTGATGTTCGCCGCGCCGATCGGCGGCGGCGTCGGCACCGCGAGTGCGACGACCAACGCCGAGGGCCTGGCGTCGACAACGCTGACGCTCGCCACGACGGCGGGGCCGCAGAGCTTCTCGGCCACGGCCGGAAATGCAAGCGTCGCGATTCCCGCGACGGCGAGGCCTGGGGCGCCGTCGGCCGCGAACTCGACGATCAGCGCATCGCCGACGCAGATCACGGTCGGCTATCAGGGCACTGGCTCCACCGTCACCGTACGGTCGCGCGATCAGTACGGAAACGCGAACACGGCGGGCGGCGCGACGGTGAAGGTCACGACGAACCTCGGCCGCTTCGGGCTGCAGGACAGCCTCGCGACGGTGACCGCGACCGACGCCGGCAACGGGACCTACACCGCGGTGCTGTTCGCATCGAACAGCGGGACCGCGACGATCTCGGGAACGCTGAATGGAACGGCGATCGGCACCAATGCAACCGTGACGGTGGTCGCCGGCGCGCCGTATCGCCTCGAGGTGCTGCGAGCCGACGGCAGCGGTTTGGCCCCGAGCGTGTCGGCCGGCACGCCCGTGGCGATCACGGTCGTCGCCAAGGACAACCTGAACAACGTGGCCACGAGCTTCACCGGACGCCCCGTGCTGCGGATCTACAACTCGACGTTCGGCGCGAGCGACTCGGTATTCACGATGCCGGCGGCGGTCGCCGGGGCGAGCACCGCCACGGTGACGTTCGGCCAGCAGAGCCGCTCGGCGATCATCTACGCGTCATGGGAGTCGGGGCAGACGTCGCTCACGGGCAGCAGCGACAGCTTCGCCGTCAACGCCGGGGCGTTCGCGGCGATCGTCCCGGCTGGATTCGGGCGGGTCGTCATCGACACGATGGGCGCTGAAGGCATCAAGTATCCCAGCATTCGGACGACGGATGCGGGCGGCAACTCCGTCGGAAATGCGCAGGTCAACGTGGTCGTGAGTGGACCGTGCACCGTCAACGGAGAAGCGACGACGGAGACGGTGACCACCAACGCCGACGGCGTGTTCCAGTTCTCGAGCCAGACGCTTCAGATCCCCTATGCGGGAGCCGACTATCCGTTCTCGTGTTTGATCGTGGCGTCCGGTTCCGGCGGCATCACCCCGGCCACGCTCCGTTGGCTGTATGCGCCCGATCCGAACTATTCGTCCACGTGGCTCGGCATCGCGGACAACCTCTGGAACAACCCGGCGAACTGGCTCGCGGGCAAGCTGCCCGAGGACCGCAGCGCGTTCATTCCGGCGTTCGTCGACTCGAAGGCGACGCTCCAGTCGGATGCACTCGTGGACAATCTCGACGTCGAGGAGCGCGGCACGCTCGACCTCAACGGAAAGACGCTGACGGCGACGGGCAACATCGGTGTGCGCACTCTGGGCGCCGTGACGAACGGTTCGGTGATCGGATCCGGGAGCCCGTACGGGCAGAACCTCTTTGGAACGCTGCCGAACTTCTCCTGCAAGCCGGAGGCGCAGTACATGGTCGACGCGAAGGTCAGAACGACCGGTGACATGAGCCTCGGCTGTACGCTGTCGTTCGGCGACGCCGGTGTCGTCACCGTCGGCGGCGGCTTTTCGACGACGGGCAGTGGACGCATCGCGATGTCGTCGCGGGACAATGTCCTGTCCGTGGCGGGTCTGACGGTCTTCGGCGGAGGCGAGAATACACTCAATGCCGGGACGATTCTCATCGACGGCGACTTCGGCCAGCACACCACGCCGAACGCATTCGCCCCGAACACTGGCTTCGTGGTGGGAGTCGGCACGTCCGCCCAGGGCAACCAGTCGCTGCGGTTCGCCAACCCGGGTGAGTCGTATTTCGGTGTGCTCGCCGTTCGGGTGGCCGGCCCGAAGACCATTTCCTTCGAGTCGCCGATCGCGGTTCACGACTCGATGACCGTCACGGGCACGGTTGCCGGCGGTAAGGTGGTCGTGAACAACGGCGCCACAGTGAACGGGCGAGTGATCTTCGCCGGACTGCCGTTGACCATCGATGTCGGCGGACCGATCAGCAGCGCGGGACTGACGTTCGCGGCGGGTTCCGACGTCACGGTCACCGGCGCCGGCAATCTCAGCATGCCGAACGGGCCAATCACGATCGGGGCCAATGCCCGTGTCACGATCAATGCGACGGGCACCGTCACGGCAGGGTTCTGCGTCAAGGATCCGAGCGCGACGATCCAGGGGAGCAACGCGGACGCAGTGGCTCTTCTGAACTTGCTCTGCTCGCCGCGCTGAACGGACCGAACGAACGGATGGTCGTTCGCAGCTCGATCAGCGCCCCGGCGGCGGCGTCTTCCACTTGACGCCGTCGCCGAGGGAGTCGGCCGGGAGCCCCGGGATCGCGACCACCTTGTAGGACAGCGGGACGATGAAAGAATGCTCATCGACCGACGCGCGCTGAAGGTCGCTCACCTGCACGGCGTTGTGGCTCTCGATGGTCGCTCCCTGTCCGACGACGACGCGCGTGACCGAGCTGCTGCGGAGGACGACGGTCCGTCCCATTCGCTGCGACGCCGAGTCGACGCGCAACGAGAGCTCGCGGAGCATGCCCGGTACGCCGTGACTTCCGGCGAGGCCGTTCGACCGCAGCAGTGGGTTGGACATCATGCCGGGAATCGATGCGACCCAGTAGTCGGTGACGGCCTCGGAGCCGAAGCGTGACCGCGCCATCATCGCCTCGACGTCCATGTTGAAGCCGAGCGTCATGCGAAAGTGGGTCGTCGGGTAGGTCGAGATCGTGTCGCCGGGCCCGATGCTGTCGAGCCTCACCTTCTCGTCGCTCACCTTCATCTTCACGTCCGACGTGTCGATCGCGCCGGTCGCGCGCGTCGTCTGCTCGGTGAGCAATGCGAAGGTCGACGTGGCGGGATGCACGATGACGATCTCGGTACTGTCGAACAGCAGATAGTCGCCCCTGGCGAAGAGGTCGGGCACGCTGCCGTCGACGATGTCCATCCGTCCGCGATGCGGCCCGACGACGGCGTGCGCCACGTAGCGGCGGGAGCCTTCGCCGCCGGTGATGCCCATGCGCACACCGGCCCCCGACTCGGATGTCGCGGTCATCGTATAGCTGAAGCCCGGCTGCTTCGCCGCGCCGGCGTGCGCGTCCCGCTGCGCCGATGCGCCGTCACCGCGCAGGACGAGCGCCACGAGCACTGCCGAGGCTTTCAAGAACTCTTGCGTCATGAGCGGTGCCGCCTGCGAGTTCCATGCCCCAGGCGGCTGTTCACGCTTCGTGAATGACGCGTCCGCCAACCGCGGTCAGTGTGACTCGCGCGTCGGCAATCTCCTCCGGGGGAATCCGCGTGATGTCGCGATCGATGAGCGCGAAGTCGGCAAATTTTCCACGCTCGAGAGTGCCGGTGTCCCGCTCGCCGAACGACGCGTACGCTGCGTCGATGGTGTAGCCACGCAGGGCCTCGTCGACGGAGATCTTCTGTGCGGGCTGCCAGCCGCCGGGGTTTTTTCCGTCGAGCGTTTGGCGCGTGACGGCGGCATGGATCCCTTCGAGCGGCGTGGCCGGAGCGACGGGCCAGTCGCTGCCCATCGCGAGACGGGCCCTGGCGTCGAGCAGGGAGCGAAACGCGTACGTGGTCTTCGCGCGCTCCGGGCCGATCAACTTCTCCGCCCATCGGCCGTCGTCGACCGCGTGATACGGCTGCACGCTGGCGATGACGGCGAGTGCTCCGAAGCGCGCGATGTCCGCGGGCGCGACGTGCTGCGCGTGCTCGATGCGAGCGCGCCGGTCGCGCGAGCCGTTCTCCCGCGCGACGCGCTCGAAGATGTCGAGCTGGAGCCGAATCGCGCGGTCGCCGATCGCGTGCACGATCATGTGCAGTCCGGCCGCATCGGCCTTCGACGTCCATTCGTAGAGATCGTCGGGCGAATTGACGAGCAGTCCACAATCGTGCGGCGCGTCGGAGAAGGGCTCGAGCATCGCGGCGGTGTGCGAGCCGAGTGATCCATCGACGAAGCCTTTGAGCGCACCGATCCGAAGCATCGCGTCGCCGCGACCGCGTTCCGCGATGACGTCGCGCAGACGCGCCCACGTGTGGATCGGCACCGCGGCGTAGATCCGCGTGCGGAGATCGCCGCGCGCGTGCGCACGCTCGAAGACGGCGAGGTCGTCCCACGTGCCCATGTGGTGGACAGAGGTCACGCCGTTGGCCGCGACGTAGCGCATCGCGGCGTCGAGCACGCGGCGTTCCTGCTCATGGCTCAGCGCCGGGATCATCCGATTCACGAGCGACTCGGCGTTGTCCTTGAGGATGCCGGTCGGCTCGCCGGACGGGTCGCGCGCGATGGTTCCGCCGTCGACGTCCGGGGTGTCGCGCGTAACGCCGGCGAGGCGCAGCGCGACGCTGTTCGCCAGCGACATGTGCCGGTCGAGGCGACTGATCCAGACCGGATTGTTTGGCGTGACGGCGTCGATCCACTGGCGGGTCGGCAGTTCCCCACCCCACCACTCATGATCCCAATCGCCCTGTGTGATCCAGGCGCCCGGTTCGATCGTGCGGGCGAAGTCCGCGACGCGTCGCACGAATTCGTCGCGGGTCCTGGCATCACGCAACTGAACTGATGCGAGCCCGGCGCCGCCCCAGAGAAAGTGCAGGTGCGAATCGATGAATCCGGGCACGAGCATCTGTCCGCGCGCGTCGATGACGCGGGTTTCGGCCGACACGCGCTTCTTGATCTCCGCGCTGGAGCCGACGGCGGTGAGCCGGTCGCCGGCGACGAGGAGCGCGTCGGCCCAGGGGCGGCGCGGGTCGCCGGTCCAGGCGCGGGCGTTGACGACAGCGAGGGTCGGGGCGAGGTGTGGGCGGGTCATGCGTCGGATGATAGCTTGTCGATGAACGCCCCGGCCCGTCCACGGACGGCTGGTCCCTTCCGGCCAGCGCATCGGCCTTCGTCGAAGCACTTTCCCCGCGATGCCCCGTCTGTCGTCGTTCATCGGATCGCGTGCGCGCCGCCTCGCCATGGTCTTCGTGGGCTGGCTGGCGTTTTTCACGCTCCTGAACCTTCTGGGCAGTGCCCTCGCGACCGCGCCGCGGCCGTTCGACCCAGGCGCGGTCGAGATCGTCGCGGCGCTGACCTGGACCGGGCTGAGTCTGGCCATAGACGCCTACCATCGGCGTCTCCGCGCGGCGCGGCGCGGCGTCCTTGCGCTCGTGGCCGCGCACATTCCGCTCCTCCTGGTGGCGGCGCTCGCGGATGCGGCATTCACGTCGTGGGCGGTTCGGACCTTTTCTCCATCGCCGCCCGCGCTGTCGGTCGCCGGCCTTCTTCTTCTGTATCTCGACTTCGACATCGGCGCGTATCTGGTCGTCGTCGCGGCGAGCGAGGTCGGTCTGATTCGCCGAGCCATCGAGCAACGGCAGCGCCAGGCCGACCTGCTCGAACGCTCGCTGTCGCGCGCGCGGCTCGACTACCTCGAAGCGCAACTACAACCCCATTTTCTCTTCAACTCGCTCGGCGCCGTTTCAGAGCTTGCTCACGATGCGCCGGCCGCGGCGACGCGTGTCCTCCGCCAGCTCGCCGAAGTGTTTCGCGGCGCCCTCGGCAGGCGCGGCGACGAGATCACCCTCGGTGCGGAGATCGCCGGGATCGAGCCATACCTCGACATCCAGCGCATTCGCTTCGCTGACTGGCTCACCATCGACTATCGAGTCGATGACGCGGCGGTGGACTGCCTCGTGCCCCGGTTCGTTCTGCAGCCTCTGATCGAGAACGCCATTCGCCATGGCCTGAGCGGGCGTCGCTCCGCCGGCGTGATCGAGATTTCCGCGGAGGTGTCGGAGGGCTCGCTGCTTCTCCGCGTGGCCGACAACGGAGTGGGGCTGGTGGCTCCGACGAAGGCCGGTGGACGCGGAATCGGGTTGGCGAACGTGCGCGACCGCCTGCGCATTCTGTATGGCGACGACGACCGACTCCGACTCACGAGCAACGAGGCCGGCGGTGCGGTCGCCGAGCTGCGGGTGCCCGCGCGCCGTGCATCCGATGTCGCGGCGCCCGCTCCCGTCGCGCGCCTCGAGTCCTCCATCGCCGACGCCGTTCGGTCGATCGCGGTGCCGGCGCTGTTTCGGCGGCGCGGCGTGGCGATCGTCGCGATCTGGCTCGTCGCGGGGCTGGTCTGGACGCAACAGAGCTATCTGTACCTGTCGCTCCGCGGGCGGCTGGGCAGCGACACCTGGTTCAGCATCGCGAGACACGATCTGTTTTCCGCCGCGCTCTGGGCATTGTTGACGCCGATCGTGCTGTTGTTCACGCGCGTGCTGCCGTTGCGTCGGGACGCGATCGCGTCGCGTGCAGCGGCGTACGTCGCGTTCGGCGTGGGTATCGTGCTCGCACACAACCTCGTCTGGCTCTACGTGGTCGCGCCGAACACGGCCCTCTTCTCGATCCAGTACGAGATGACGATGGTCGTGGGGGCGTTCATCGTTGTGGTGCTGTACGTCGTCGGGCATCGCGAAACGCTGTCGGCATGGCTGCGCGAGAGGGAGACCGACACGGAGCTGCTGCGCGCCGAGCTGACGGCGGCACGACGCCGCGCGGAGGCGGTGCAAGGGATTCCCCCGGTGCTGCTGCGCGCGCTCGACGGCATCGCGGAGACAATGGGTCGGGATCCCGCGCAAACCGAGCGGCAGTTGATGCGGCTCGCCGACTACCTGCGATTGGCGCTCGAGTGCACCGACGAGCGCGGCGTGACGCCCGAGCGCGAACGTGCGCTCGACGCCGCCGTGGACGAGCTCCAGTCGATTGGCGCTTACACTCTCACGTTGACCTGAGATGCTGACGGCAATCGTTGCGGACGATGAAAAGCTGGCGCGGCGCCGGCTCGTGCGTCTGATCGAGGAGACGGGGGCGGCCGAGGTGGTTGCCGCGTGCGCCGGTGGGCGTGAGGCGGTGGAGCAGACGCTCGCGCACGCGCCGTCGCTGTTGTTTCTGGACGTTCAGATGCCGGACCTCGACGGTTTCGGCGTGCTGCAGGAGTTGGCCGGACGTGCATCGCCCGCGACGGTGTTCGTCACCGCATTCGACCAGTATGCGGTGCGCGCGTTCGACGTTCACGCCGTGGACTATCTGCTCAAGCCGTTCGATACGGCCCGCTTCAAGGAGGCCTTCGCGCGGGCACAGGCGCGCGGCGCCGCGCAGGCGCGCGGCGAGGGAAGCGAAGACGAGCGCATGCGAGCGCTCCTCAACGACTACATCGCGGGCAACAGGGCACAGCCGCGGCAGTCGCTCGACCGAGTCGCGATCCGAACCGACGGGGTGCTCAAGGTGGTGCGGACGGCCGACGTCGACTGGCTCGAGACGGACGGCAACTACATCCGGCTGCATGTCGGAGGCGCGAGCCACCTGCTGCGAATGACGGCGGCCGCGCTCGAGCCCCAGCTCGATCCGCGAGCGTTCATCCGGGTGCATCGCCGGTACATCGTGAACGTGGACCGGATCGTCGAAGTGCAGCCGTGGTTCGCCGGCGACGCGATCCTCATTCTGCGGAACGGGGCCAAGCTTCGGGTGTCGCGCACCTATCGCGAGCGGCTGCACGCGCGGCTGGGGGCTCGCGGCGAGTGAGCTGACCTGGCGGCGGTCACCGTCCGGCGGCCAGGCGGGGGAACGACTCGTCTTGTAGCTTTCGGCCAATGGTCGAGGCCAACATCTGGTTCTGGGTCGGATTCATCGCGTTCGTGCTCGCGATGCTAGCGCTCGACCTGGGAGTGTTTCACCGGGAAGCCCATGAGATCCGGCCCAAGGAAGCGGGGATCTGGGTCGCGATCTGGGTTGGCCTGGCGCTCGCGTTCGCCGCGGGGTTGCATCTCTGGGCGGGGCGCGAAGTGGCGCTCACGTTTCTCGCCGGTTACGTCATCGAAGAAGCGCTCAGCGCCGACAACATCTTCGTGATGGTGTTGATCTTCGAGTATTTCCGAGTGCCGAAGTACTGTCAGCACCGGGTGCTGTTCTACGGCATCCTCGGCGCGCTGGTGATGCGCGGGCTGTTCATCGCGGCGGGCGCGGCGCTCGTCTCGAACTTCCACTGGGTGCTGTACATCTTCGGCGCGCTGCTGGTCGTGACCGGCGTGCGGATGGCGGTGAAGCGGGACGAGGAGTTCGACGGCGAGCAGAACAGGATCGTGCGCGCCGCGCGCCGGTATCTCCCGTTCTCGCGGGAGTTCCACGGGAAGAATTTCTTCACCGTCGAGAATGGGCGGCGCATCGCCACGCCGCTGCTGCTCGTGCTCATTCTCGTCGAGTTCACCGATCTGGTGTTCGCGATCGACTCGATCCCGGCGATCTTCGGCGTGACGAGGGATCCGTTCCTCGTCTTCACGTCGAACATCTTCGCGGTGATGGGGCTACGGTCGCTCTACTTCCTGCTGGCGGCGGTGGTGGATCGATTCCACCTGTTGAAGTATGGGCTGGCCGTCATCCTGACGTTCGTCGGCTTCAAGATGCTGACGGAACGGTGGATCGAGATCGACATCCTGGCGTCGCTCGGCATCATCTTCGGCGTGCTGGCGACGTCGGTCGTGGCGTCGCTCATCTGGACGAAGCCGTCGACCGACGCGCCGTGATCGAGCGGGATCGTCCGGCGATCGGGGTGGCTTCGATGGACGCCGGGCGGAGGGACATCACACCTCCGTCCCGCGTCGCCGACAGGTCAGCGGCGCTCGACGGCGTCGCGGACGTCGAGGAGGATCTCGAAGTAGAGCTGCTCGCGGCGATACGCGAAATCGAGCGTCGCCATCTGCGCGTCGTCACCCGTCTCCTTCGCGCGCTCGAACGCTTCGCGGTACATCTCTTCCAGGTTCGCCAGAATTCGTTCGCGGGACCGTGACATGCTGATCTTCTCTATGGCTCTGAGGGTCAAACGGGGAGGGTCGTCGGCATCCTGACGCAAAGGATCGCCGCCTATTTGCTCGAGCAGATAGGCCCGGGCCTTCTCCAACATGATCCGTCGCGAGTGCGGCAGGTCGACCATTGTGAAACGAAATGAGATCTTCGAGCGCGACGAATACTGTTGCGTGTACTGCGGAGCGCGATTCCCGACCGAGGAGCTGACGCTCGATCACGTGCAACCGCGCATGCGAGGCGGGGATCACTCGGAGGGCAACTTAGTGACGGCGTGTAGGGCCTGCAACACGCTCAAGGGAGGCCGCCGCCTGAGTGAATTTCTTTATGCGAATCCGGCGGCACGCCTGCACTTCTTCCAGCGTGCCACGCGCGTCTGGCCGCGCCTGCTCCGCGACCTGCACGATGAGCTCGACCGGCTCGCGCGCGCGGCGCGTCAGGCGGACAGACGGTGAAACACCGCGTCCTCGACCACACGGCCGTCCCGCAGGTGCTCCACGACGATGCGCTCGAGCAGTGCCGGCGTGACGCCGTGATACCAGATGCCCTCCGGATACACGACGAGTATCGGCCCGCCCTCGCAGACGCCGAGGCAGGGCACTTCCCCCCGCTTGACGCGATCCGGCCCGAAGAGGAGCCCCTCGCGCTGCAGCAGTGACGGCAGCAGACGATAGAGCTCACGACCGCGCTGATCGGGCGAGCAATACCCGCCGACGCAGACGAGCACGTGGTGCGCGTACGGTTCCATGGCTGTAAGCTAGGCGCACCATGCCGGCCATCGAAACGATTCGCGTTGGTGAACTGACCGTCGCGCACGCGGCGCCCGAGCGCATGACGGGACCGCCCGTGCTCTTCATTCACGGCATCTTCGCCGATGCCCGCGTGTGGACGGATTGGCTGCCGCGGTTCGCGTCTCGCGGACTGCCCGCCTACGCCGTGAACCTGCGCGGCCGCGCCGACAGCAAGCCCGTGGCGAACATCGGCGCGGTTTCGATCGACGACTACGTCGAGGACGCCGCGAGTGTCGCTCGCATGATCGGCCGGCCGGCCGTCGTCGGGCATTCGATGGGCGGGGTCATCGCGCAGCGTCTCGCCGAGCGCGACCTGGTGCGCGCCATGGCGCTCGTCGCCCCGGCGCCGCCGCGAGGCATCGTGCTCATCTCGGCGGAGCTGGTGGCGAAACAGCTCAAGTATCTGCCGAACGTCTTCCTGAACCGTCCGATTCCGCCCAACGCCGCGGACCTGCGCGTCGTCGCGCTGAATCGCGCATCACCCGAGTTGCAGGAGCGGGTGCTCGCGCAGCTCACCCCCGACAGCGGCCGGGTCGGGCGCGAGCTCTCCATCACCGGTGTGCCGGTGAACGCGGCGCGCGTCACGTGCCCCGTCCTGGTCATCGCCGCCGAGGACGACCGATTCGTGCCGGCGCGAACGGTCGCACGGATCGCGCGCCGATACGATGCGGAACTGCGCGTCATGCGCGGGCGCGGGCACATGCTCGTGATGGAGCCCGGTTGGGAGTCGCTCGCCGACGACGTCGCCGTCTGGATAACGAGTCGAGCCTAGGCACCGGGCTGTATTATTCGAGCATGGCGACGGCGGAGCAGTTTTTCGAGATCGACATGCGGGTCGGGACGGTCCTCGAGGCCGAGGCGTTCCCCGAGGCACGTAAGCCGTCCATCAAGCTGTCGATCGACTTCGGCCCGGAGCTCGGGACCAAGCGGTCGAGCGCGCAGCTCACCGTGCACTACACGCCGGCGGAGCTCGTCGGACGGCAGGTGATCGCGGCGGTCAACCTCGGCAACCGGCGCATCGCGGGCTTCTCGAGCGAGGTGCTCGTGCTCGGCGCGATGCCGTCGGCGACGGAGGTCGTGCTGCTCGCGACCGACCAGCCGGTGCCGAACGGCACTCGCATCGGCTGAACGACAGAAAGGAGAGACCATGGCTGAGAAGGATCCGGCAATCGCCGCGAAGGGCTACGCACATCCCGACGCGCTCGTCAGCACCGAGTGGCTCGCCGAGCACCTCGATGACGCGACGCTGCGCATCGTGGAGAGCGACGAGGACGTGCTGTTGTACGACACCGGGCACATCCCTGGAGCGCAGAAGATCGACTGGCACGTCGACCTCAACGATGCCCTCATGCGCGACTACATCGACCGCGGACAGTTCCAGGAACTGCTGCGCGCGAAAGGCATCGACGACTCCACGACCGTGGTGTTCTACGGTGACAAGAACAACTGGTGGGCGGCGTACGCGTTCTGGGTCTTTCAGCTCTTCGGATTCAAGAACGCGAAACTGCTCGACGGCGGCCGGCTCAAGTGGGAGCAGGAAAACCGTCCGATGACCACCGACGTGCCGAGCTTCCCGCGGACGAGCTACGAGGCCCGCGACCGCAGCGACGCGGAGATCCGGGCCTTCATGGCGGACGTGCGGAAGCACGTCGACGCCAAGGGCAAGCTCGTGGACGTCCGCTCGCCCGACGAGTACACCGGCAAGAAGCTCCACATGCCGGACTATCCGCAGGAAGGCGCGATGCGCGGCGGCCACATCCCCGGCGCGAAGAGCGTTCCGTGGGCGCGCGCCGCGAACCCCGACGGTACCTTCAAGGCGGCCGACGAACTGCGCGCCATCTACGAGCAGGAGCAGGGGCTCTCGGCCGGCGACGACGTCATCGCGTACTGCCGCATCGGCGAACGGTCGAGCCACACCTGGTTCGTGCTTCGCTATCTGCTCGGCTACGACAAGGTTCGGAACTACGACGGCAGCTGGACTGAATGGGGCAATGCCGTACGCGCCCCGATCGAGAGATGAGGATCATTCAATCGTGACGTCTCCAACATCGTCCACCGGTTCGGCCATTCCGGCCGGGCCAGTCATCAGCCGCAGCGAGGTCACCTGGCGCGGCGAACGGTTGTTCGACGCGGGCCCGGCAGGACGGCAGCATCGGATCGACGCCGGCGCGAAGGAAGCGCCCGGCCCCGTCGAGACGCTGCTGAGCGCGATCGCCGCCTGCGCGAGCGTCGACGTCGTCGACATCATCGGCAAGCGTCGCACCCCCGTGGAGCGACTCTCGGTGGCCGTCGTCGGCGAGCGGCGCCCGGATTTTCCACGCCGGCTGATGAAGGTCCATCTCGAGTTCCGCATCGACGGCGCCGGCATCGAGCGCGAGCACGCCGAGCGGGCGATCCAGCTCTCGTTCGAGAAATACTGTTCGGTGGGCGCGTCGCTGGCGCCGGACATCGAGGTCGACGCGGCGCTGGTCCTCAACGGTGAGTCCTTCCCGGCGACTCGCCTCAAGGTCTGGTCTCCCGGCGACGAGTAGCACGAACTGGCGAGGCCAGCCGTATTCCGAAATCGCGCGTAACGTCGTATAAAGGTTTCCTCTCGAGCCGTCCTAGTTTCGGGCGGTGGACACCGACGTAAACCGCTCATTCGGACAGTTAATTCTCGATGGCTTCTGGTCAGAACAGCGCGAAGTCGATCGAGGACCTCGAGGGCGAGCTCGTAGCGGCCGAACGCCGCTACGAGTTGCTCGTCCGGCGAGCGGCGTTCGGGATCTACCGATGCTCACTGGACGGGCGGATCCACGCCGCCAACGACGTTCTCGCCGCCATCCTCGGCTACGATGATTCAGCGGCAATCGTGGGTCTGGGGCTGGCCGAGGACATCTGCCTTGCGCCGGCGGACGCGGCTCGGCTGACCCCGGCCGAGTCGGTCGCGGACCTCTCCGACTGGATGGAGATGCGCTGGAAGCGGCGCGACGGCAGCCCGATCCACGTGCGCGTGTCGGTGCTCGCGCACTCCGACGGCGACGGCCGGTGCAACGCGTGGGAAGGCGTGGTCCAGGATGTCACCGAGCGGCAGCGGGGCGACGAGCTGCGCCGGCGCTCGGAGCGCATGGCCAGCCTGGGAACGACACTCGCCGGCGTCGCCCACGAGTTGAACAATCCGCTGGCGGCCATCATGGGCTTCACGCAGCTGCTCATGCGCAAGCCCTGGCCGGCCGAGGATCGGTCGGCGCTCGAGACGATCAACCACGAGGCGATCCGCTCGGCGACGATCGTGAAGGATCTGCTCGCGATGGCGCGCAAGCGCGATCAGGAGCGCCGGATCCGCACCAACGTCAACGACGTCGTCGGGTACGTGGCGCGCACCCGACGCTACGCGCTCGAAACCGCTGGCGTGCGCTGTCGCCTCTCGCTCGATCCGACGCTGCCGGCCGTATTCGGCGATCGGACGCAGCTCGAGCAGGTGTTTCTGAATTTGCTCAACAATGCCGAGCATGCGCTCACCGCTCGGAGCGACGCGTCGCGATTGCGTGGCAACGTTCTGATTCGCACGCATCGCGACGACTCGCACGTGATCGTCGACGTGCAGGACGACGGCCCGGGCATACCGACCGACGTGCGCGCGCACATCTGGGATCCGTTCTGGACGACCAAGGACGAAGGCGAGGGCACGGGGCTGGGCCTCGCCGTCGTGAACTCGATCATCGAGGACCATGGCGGCACGATCACCCTGGAGGACGGTGCGGAAACCGGCGCGTGCTTCGTGATCCGACTGCCGATCGCTCGCGATGCCGATCTCCCGGCGGCGTCGGGACACGCGCCGCGACCACTGGCCGTGCTGGTGGTCGATCCGGGCGCATCGGATCTGTCGTTCGTCGAGCGTTTTCTCACGTCCCGCGGACACGCCGTGGTCAACGCACGCAGTGGGGCGCTCGCGCTCAGGCTCGCCGCCGACCAGCGGTTCGATGCCATCGTGTGCGACGCGCGGCTGCTCGATCGTGACGGCACTCCGGTGGCCGCGGCGCTGCGGATGTCCACCGGCGGTGCAAGTGCGCGGTTCGTTCTCTCGTACGATCCGACGGTCGCGGGGATGGACGCGCCGTCGTTCGACGGGGCGATGCTGGTCGCACGCCCGTACGACGTCGAGGAGCTCCGTCGACTGATCGAGGGCGATTGAGACCAGCCCATCCTCGCTCGCGCGTGATCGCGGCCTTCGCGGCCGTGTACGTGGTCTGGGGCTCGACCTACCTCGCGATCAGCTACGCGGTTCAGACCATCCCGCCCTTTCTCATGGGTGGAACGCGCTTTCTCGTGTCGGGCGCGATCCTCTATCTGTGGAGCCGAGTGCGTCGGGCCGGACGTTCGACCGGCAGGCAGTGGCTGGACGCGTTCATTGCCGGCGTGCTGATGCTCTGCGCCGGCAACGGTGCCGTCGCGTGGGCCGAGGCGCGGGTGCCCTCGGGGCTCGCGGCGCTGATCGTCGCGGTCGTGCCACTCTGGATGGTGCTGCTCGACTGGATTCGCCCTGGGGGGACACGTCCGTCGGTGCTCACGATGATCGGCGTCGTCGTCGGACTCGCTGGGCTCGCGATTCTCGTCGGTCCGGTCAATCTCGAGGACCGAAGCGGCGTGGATCCGATCGGTGCGACCGTCCTCATTCTTGGATCGCTGGCCTGGGCCGCGGGTTCGCTGTACGCGCGATACGGCAGCCATCCCGACTCGAATGCGCTCGCGACCGCCATGCAGATGCTGGGCGGCGGCGGCGCGCTCATGTTCACGAGCGGTACCGCGCGCGAACTCCACGGCTTCACCCTCGCGCAGGTGAGCATGGCCTCATGGATCGGCTGGATCTACCTGGTGACGTTCGGTTCGCTGGTCGGCTTCACGGCGTATGGCTATCTGCTCAAGGCGGTGTCGCCGGCCAAGGCGTCGACATACGCGTACGTCAATCCGATCGTCGCCGTGATACTTGGCTGGCTGATCGCGCACGAGCCCATCACGCGGTCGATGGTCGTGGGCGCGGCGGTGATTCTCGGCGCGGTGGCGATGATCACGGTGAGTCAGACGCGCTCGACTTCGAGCTGACGCCCGCGTTCGGCACGCGCATTGCCCGACGATCGCGCATGGCCACGAAGAAGAAACGCCGCAGCGCAAAGAAAGCTCCGCTCGCCGAGTACAAGCGGAAGCGCGATTTCAGCAAGACGGCGGAGCCGTCGGGCGGCGGCACGAAGGCCAGGACCGCCACCAGGCGGCGCCGCGCACTGCGCTTCGTCGTGCAGAAGCACGCGGCCAGCCATCTCCATTACGATTTCCGCCTCGAGCTGGACGGCGTGATGAAGAGCTGGGCGGTGCCGAAGGGGCCGAGCTACGATCCGTCGGTGCGGCGTCTGGCGATGGAAGTCGAGGATCACCCGATCGAGTACAACACCTTCGAGGGAACGATTCCGAAGGGCGAGTACGGAGGCGGCACGGTGATGCTCTGGGATCGCGGCACGTATGCGGCCGAAGACGGCGGCGGAGAGGAATCGCTCCGCGACGGCTATGAGCGCGGCGACCTCAAGTTCGTGCTGCATGGCAAGAGGCTACTCGGCGCCTGGGTGCTCGTGCGCACTCGCCGCGAGCGCGGTCGCGCGCAGTGGCTCCTCATCAAGCACCGCGACGAGTACGCGACGACGAAGCTCGACGTCACCAAGGTGGTGGAGACCTCGGTCACCACCGGCCGGACGATGGACGAGATAGCCACCGGACGAAGCCGCGTCTGGCATAGCTCGCGAAAAAAGACGGCCACGAAGAAGCGCGCGGCGGCCAGGCGCGCCCGCGCGAGCTAGCGAACGAGCCTGTGCTGGCGCGGGTCGGTGCGGCGTCGCACGACGCGCACGGCCATCAACGCCTGATCGGCGCGATCGAGCATGCGCTGGACGGACTCGCCCTGCCGGCGCGCGGCCCAGCCGAGGGAGAACGGCACCGGCGCGCGGTCGAGCGCTTCGGTGCGCAAGCGCTCGGCCACCTGGCGGGTCTGGTCCTCGTCGGCCCCCGCCATCAGGATCACGAACTCGTCTCCGCCGACGCGCAGCACGGCCTCCTCGGCGCGCACACTGCGCATGAGGAACCGCGCCATCCGGCGCAGCACCTCGTCGCCCTCGTGGTGCCCCCACTCGTCGTTATAGACCTTGAAATTGTCGATGTCGACGAAGATGCAGCCGCAGGCGAGCAGCGGATCGCGATCGAACTGCAGCTCGAGGTCCGTGAGATGACGGCGGTTGAGCGCGCCGGTCAGCGCGTCCCGGCGCGACGCGTCGATCAGGGACGTCTCGAGCGCCTTGCGCGCCGTGATGTCGATCAGAATCCCGTGAACGAAGTCCTCGTTCGTGTCGGGATCGTGAATGAGGTAGGCGGTGTCGAGCACCGTGCGCAGCTCGCCGTTGGCGCAGCGCAGCGTGAACTCGAACTCGTGCACCGAACCGTCGCGGTCGAGCACCCGAAAGAACTCGGCGCGCTGCGAGAGATCCACGAACAGCTCGGCGGCCCCGAACTCGCCGAGATCGGCGAGGGAGTCGATGCCCACGACCGACAGGAACGCGGCGTTGCAGTCGAGCAGGCGGCCCTCGCGCGTCGAGATGTAGATCCCTTCGCGAAGGTTTTTAGCGAATTCGCGTAAACTTTCTGGGTCGCTGAGACTTCGAAAACGCATGATGAGACCAGAGGCTGCCGGGAAGAGCCGTCGTCGGCGCTTCGACGGTGGTACGACGGGTAGAGTTCCCTGTCCTGAGTTTCGTGCGGGAGAATGCGTTTCAGGCGTGATGTTGAACGTTTCGTTTCCGCATCGGCCAAAGGGTCGACGCGCACGACGCGTGGGGCAGGACGATGGAACCTCGCCGGAAAGATGCATTCGCGACACACGCTTCCGGTACGCCCGCCAGGCCCGCTGGAACATTCTGGCCCGTCGGCAAGGATTGCCGGTCCGGCGTCAGTCCAGAAGGCGCGCCGGCAAAATTCCTTTGTCGCCGAAGCGTGCCCGAACCTGGTCGATCGTGCGGGCCAGCCTGCGGTCCCTCTCCGTCTCGTCGGCGCGCTCGTCTCCAGCCTCGAAGAGCATCAGTTGGTCCGCCGCCGAATCCGCGTGCAGCGAGGACAGGCCGACCCCCAGCAACCGCGCGGGCACTCGCCGCGCCGCTCTGAGCTTGCCCAGCAGCCCGCGCGCCGCGGCGAAGATCACCCGGTCGGACATGACCGGCTCGGCGAGCGTCCGGCTGGCCTGCCGCGTCTTGAAGTCGTGATCGCGGATTCGGACGGTGACGGTTCGCGCCATCAACCCGTCGCCGCGGAGATCGCGGGCTGCCCGCGTGACGAGGGCCAGCAGCTCGCGCGCGAGCTGGTCGTCGTCGTTGATGTCGCGGGGGAACGTGTCGTCTCGGCTGATGCTCTTCGCTTCGCCATGGCCTTCGACGACGCCCGAATCGATTCCCCGCACGCGATTGTACAACCACGCTCCGGCGCGCGCGCCGAGCCAGTTCTCGAGCGCGAGCTGTTCGTATTGGAGTACATCCCTCACCGTCCGCATCCCGAGGCGCGCCAGGCGCTCCTGGAAGCGCGGGCCGATCATCGGAATGTCCGCGAGATCGAGGGTCGCCAGAAAGCTCCCCTCTTCCCCCTCGGGGACGACGTACACTCCCGTCGCGCCCGTGCCGGGCTTGGGCTTGGCCCGCTCGACGGCCAGTTTCGCCACCAGCTTCGACGTCCCACCGCCGATCGACACCATCATGCTCGTCTCGGCAGCGACGGCGGCCCGGATTCGGGCGGCGGTGGCCGCGAGCGGCTCATTTCCGTAGAGCGCCTCGGTTCCGCCGAGGTCCATGTACCACTCGTCGATGCTGGCGCCTTCGACCACCGGAGCGAAGCGCTCGAGGACGGCGCGGATGGCTCGACTTCGCTCGCCGCAGGCCCGCCGGGGTACGGGGACGCACATCGCGTTCGGGCACAGTCGGAGCGCCTGGGCGATCGACATCGCCGATCGCACACCGAAGCGCCGCGCCTCGTACGACGCCGAGCAGACGACACCGCGGCTCTCTCGCGTGCCACCCACGATGAGCATCGGCTCCTTGCCGGCGCCGTCGGGGTCGACCATGCGCGCGACGGCGACGAAAAACGCGTCGGCGTCGGCGAGGAGAATCCGGCGCGCGCTCACCGAACGTGCAGGTCCTGAACGAACCGGGAGCTTTCCTGGTACCGCGTGATGCCGAGCGTCCGGGCCATGATCTCGCCGATGACGCCGCCGACGTGATCGCGGTACTCCTCGTCCGTCATGCCGTCGCTCGGCGAGCTGTTGTCGATGACGAAATCGATCACCGATCCGGGCGTCTCGAGATAGGTCGGATCCGCCTCGTCGATCGGCACGCCGAACTCCTCCTCGACGGCGGCGAAGAATTCGTCGAGCGCCCAGCTCATGGACGTGCGGAGACGCGTGGGACACGACTCATGCGATGCAATGTCGCGCGCATCTCGGGGCCGTGCAACGGCGTTCCGATGCATCCGTCGCCATGATTCGTTGCACTCCCTGACAGTTCCGTGCTTCGTCGGCGCCCCAGCCGACATCGACACCCTATATTCCCCTCCATGAGTCCGCCCGCACGCCGCCCCGCCAACCGCGCAGCTGCTACGCCGGCCGACCTCCCGATGGGAAGCGCCGCAGATGCGCCGCACGGCTCTCGCCCGGAGCAGGTCTACACCCGCCTTCGCGACCTGATCGTCGAGGGGTTGCTCTCGCCGGGGAGCCGCATCGTCGAGACCGAGATCGCGTCGCGCCTGGGCGTCAGTCGAACGCCTGTGCGCGAGGCGCTGCAGCGGCTGCAGCAGGAAGGCTACGTGATGGGCTCACCGGGGGCCCAGCAGTCGCGTCTGACGGTGGCCCCGCTCACCCGCGACGACGTCTACGAGCTGCTGTACATCGTGGGGGCGTTGGAGAGCATGGGGGCGCGGGCCGCCGCGTCGACGCCGGTCGCGCAACGGCGCATTCTCGCGCGCGACCTCAAGGCGTTGAATGCCGATTTTCTCAGGTCCGGCAAGGCCTCACCCATCGATCACGGCGGGCTGTACGACATCGACGAGCGCTTTCACCGGCGCATCGTCGAGGCGAGCGCCGGCCCGCGGCTCCTCGCGCTCCACGACGCCGTCAAGCCGCAGGCCGAGCGTTATATCCGGATGTACATCAGCATGCTCACGACCGACATCCGCAGCTCCGTGGCCGAGCACGACGTGATCATCTCGGCCATCGAGGAAGGCCGCGCGGACGACGCCGAGCGCGCCGTGCAGGTGAACTGGAGGCATGCGGCCGAGCGGCTGAGCAAGGTGATCGAGATGGCGGGCGAGCGCGGGTCCTGGTAGTGCCGCGCGGCTAGGGCTCCGCTTCGAGCTCCTCGAGCAAGCGGAGATAGCTGTCGTACCGCTCCGCACCGATGGTGCCCGCGGCCACCGCGTCGCGGACCGCACAATCGGGCTCGGCGACGTGGCGGCAGTCGCCGAAGCGGCATTGCTCGCGTGGCGCGCGCATCTCGGGAAAGCACGTATCGAGACTGCGCGCGGGCAGCCCCCAGAGTCCGATCTCGCGCAACCCGGGCGTGTCGATCACGTAGCCGCCGGCGGGCGCGGGCAACGGCAGCATGAGCGCACCAACCGTCGTATGCCGGCCCTTGTTCACCGATTCGCTGATCGCGCCGACGCGCAGCCCGGCCCCCGGGAAGAGCGCGTTCAACAGCGATGATTTCCCGACGCCGGACGGCCCCGTGAACACCGACCGCCGGCCGGCCAGCGCCGCCTGGAGCGCCTCGATCCCGTCGCCGCGCGTCGCCGCCGTATAGAGAACGGGATAGCCAATTCTCTCATAGGCGACGAAACGGTCGTGGGCCGCGTCCGGCGCGAGATCGACCTTGTTGATCACGACGGTCGCCGCCAGCTCGTTGCCCTCGGCGATGACGAGGAAGCGATCGAGCATGCGCGGGTGCGGCTCCGGCTTGGCCGCCGCGAACACCACGACCACCTGATCGACGTTCGCCGCGACGATTCGCTCGCCCTGGCCGCCCCCCGGCGCGCGACGCGCGAGCCGCGTGCGGCGGGGGAGAATCTCGGCGATCGCCCAGGCGTCGTCGCGCGTGGCCCGCTCGAGCACCACGTCGTCGCCGACCGCCAGCTTGAGCGTCTCGGCAGCGGCGAGAACCGTGTCGCGCCGGAGCGATCCGTCGGCCCGCTTGCCGCTGTTGGATTTCTTGAGGCGTCCGCGCAGTGCGGCGTCGACGGTCTGTCCTTCGTCGGTCCGCACCTGCCATACGCCGCCGGTTCCACCGAGCACCACGCCACGAAGACTCTGATCGGTCACGCGGTGCCGCCGTTGGAATCATCAGCGGGGTCGTCGCCTTCGTCGCGCATCACGTCCCACCAGCGCCGCGTGGGAGCGGCGCCGTCGCGCCGCGCGATCAGCCGGTCGAGGAGCAGCTTCACTTCGCTGAGCGGCGTTTCGCCCAGCGCCGCGCGCGCGTCGTCCGCGGTGGCGGCCGTCACGAGGAACCCGGTTTCCAGATGACCGGCAGGGGTCTGCGCACCGACGCGCGCCCACTTCACGAAGAAGAAGAATGCGCCCCAGGTGCCGCCGGGATCGCCGGTGGGCTCGACCATCATCTCGACGCTGTACGAGAATCCGTCACTGCCCTCGAACGCGGCCGGGCGATCGTGCACCGCCGCGTAGCCGCCGATCGTCGACTCGTCGCCACGCGAATGATCGGGCGGCTTGTACTGCGCGCGCGACATCAGCGCTTGCCGGGGCCGATCATTTCGCGGACCACGTTGCCCGTGATGAACGCGACGTTCGCCGGGCGTTCCGCCAGGCGCCGCATGAGGTACGGATACCACTGCGTGCCGAACGGCACGTAGACGCGCATGCGATATCCCTCGGCGACCAGCTGCTCCTGCAGATCGCGCCGGATGCCGTAGAGCATCTGGAACTCGAAGCGGCTCGGGTCGATGGCGCGCTCCTTCGCGAAGCGCTTGGCCTCGGCGATGATCGCCGGATCGTGCGTGGCGAGCGCCGGATATGTGCCCCCCTCCATCAGCGCGTGCATGCACTTGATGTAGTTCGCGTCCACTTCGCGCTTGTCCGGAAACGCGACCGTCGCCGGCTCCTTGTACGCACCCTTGCAGAGGCGCACCCGCGGCCTGGCCTGCACCGCCTGCTCCACGTCCGACCAGGTGCGATAGAGGTAGCTCTGCAGCACGATCCCGACGTTGGCCTTGTACGCCGGATAGAGGCGGTCGTAGAACAGCGCGAGGGTGCGGTCGGTGTACGCGCTCGACTCCATGTCGAGTCTGACGAACGTGTCGTACGCGCGCGCGCGATCGAGCACCTCGTGCATGATCGACACGCACAGCTCCTCGGAGATGTCGAGCCCCATCGCCGTGAGCTTGACCGACACGTTGGCGTTCAACTTCTGCTCGTGGATGCGATCGAGGATCCGCAGATACTCCGCCGCGCCCGCCCGCGCCTCTCGCTCGTTGGTGACGCTTTCGCCCAGAAGGTCGAGCGACGCCGTGATCCCCTTGGCGTTCAGCGTCCGAACTGCCTCGAGCGCTTCGTCGAGCGTCTCACCGGCGACGAAGCGCGATGCGAACTTCTTGGCCAGACGGTTGTTCCGCACGAAGCGGAACACGCGCGGCTGATTCGAGAGATAGAGGAGCGTCGAGCGGAACATCAGTCGCGCGTGACCGTCGCGCGAAACGTCGCGGGCCGGGTGATGCGCAGCACCGGAAAGTCCATGTGCGGCGCAACGATGCCGTCGTAGAAGCTCCACTTCATCAGTCCGTCCTCACTTTCCGGCTCGAGGAGATAGAAGGCGAGCAGCCCGAACGGCTGCGCGCCGCGCACGACGTACGTGCCCGCGGGCAATGACTGTTCGGAAGGCGCATTCCACGTGCCGGTGACGTCCTTCAACATCCGCGGCGTCTCCGCCCGGCCGCGATCGACGATGGTGTCGATCCGGAAGGCCTGAGCCGTGACGATGGCCGGCTCCGTGAGCCGCTCGACGGTGAGCCCCTGCAGACGCAGTTGTGGCGCGATCGCCTCGGCGGTCTTCGTGTCGAACGCGTAAGCGAACGGAAGCGTCGACGTGAGCGTCGGCGTGAAGCTCGCCATCACCGGCATCCTGACGAGCTTGATGATGCCGCTGCGCTGGCGCATGCCCATGCCGGGCTCACGCTTCGCGCTGCTGTCGGTGAGCACGGAGATCTGCTCGACCCGCACATCCTCGATCCGCGTCGTGTCCATGCGCGACTTGAGCGACAGCTTCGGCGAGTTGCCCTCCTTCGCCCAGGCGATCACCTTCGCGTCGCCCTGCTTGCCGAGCGCCATCACCTCGGTCTTGTGCTCGGCGATGTAGGAGAGAATCTCGCTCACGAAGTCGTAGGTCGACGCCACACGGCGCGCGAACGGATCGTGGGAGAACGCTTCGCTCAGGATGGAGATGCGGTTGCGCAGGCCATACCAGTTCGTGCCGTAGCGCGCGAACGGCTCGTAGGTGGAGAACACCCAGCCGGACTGCGGGATCGAGTCGGCGATCATCGTCTCGAGCGACGGCCGTGGCGGACCACCGCGGCCACGCCCGGGCGCTTGCGCTCCACGACCGCCCGCCGCGCCGAAGCCACCGCCACCGAGCGCGCCTCCAGGGGCGCCGCCCGCCTGGCCGGCGCGCGTCTGGCTGAAGTCACCGTAGTCCTGCACGTAGAAGCCGTGCCGGTCGAGCATGCGCTTCCGGATCGTCGCCAGCAGCTGGTTGGTGAACGGAATCGAGGTCACCGCCGTGGGCGCGAGCGACGGCGAGTACGTGAGCGCGTAGCCGTGGATGCTGCCGTCGGTGGTGTGGAGGTCCATGAAGAGATCTGGATTCCACTTGTTCAACATCGCCAGCGAGCCCCTGGTCTCGGGCGCGTCGGCGCCGACGTAGTCGCGATTGAGATTCCACCGCGTCGAGTTCTGACGCGTGCCGACGAGCTCCGGCCCGTTCTGCGCGCCGCGGTTCTGGGCCTGCGCCGCGAAACTGTCGTTGCCGTCGGCGTTGTAGATCGGCTGCACGATCAGCACGATCGAATCGAGCACGTTCTTGCGCTGGTCGAAGAGCAGATCGCGAAGCATCGCAAGCATCGCTTCCTTGCCCTCGACCTCGCCGCCGTGGATGTTCGCCTGGATGTACGCGATCGGCCGGTTGAGCGCGCGCGCCTGCTCCGGGGTCGACACGAGCGGCCGCGACGCGATCACGTACGGGAGCTCGCGACCCTCCGCGGTCTTGCCGATCGATCCAGTCGCGATCTTCGCGCCGAGCTTCTTCAGCGAATCGATGAAGACGAGCACGTCCTCATGGTGCGACGTCTCGAGAAAGTTCGTGCGCTCGGCGCGCGTGAGCGGACGCTTTCCGACGAAACTCTGCAGTGTGTATTTACTCTTGGCCGGAATCGAATAGTTGTCGACCGGTGTCTGCGCCGCGGCAATCGCGGGCGCGACGAGAGCAAGTGCGAATGCGACAGGTCGCATCAATTCCCCAGAGACATAGAGACGGGGAATTGTACGTGAAGGCGACCGTTCGACGCTACTCTAAGGGTTTCGCGGGCACCGAGCGCGCGACGAGTCCTCGCGCGCGGGTCGTCGCGGCGACGCTCGGATCGGCGCCGCGATCGATGTCACCGCGCACGTTGCGCTGGAACATCGCCAGCTCCGAATCGGACGTGCGGGCGCGGGTGAGCTGAAGGACGACCTCGGCGGCCGTGGGCACCGGCACTCCGCGACCGACGAGATCCGTCAGCACGGCCAGCGGCATCGTTGCCGGCCGGCGGCCGGCCGCGGAGTGAAGTCGCGCCAGGTCGCGCTGGCCGACGCCCGCGTCGAGCGCCGCGGCAGCGGCCTTGATCTCGTCCGCGGACGCTGACGGCCCGAAGACGCCGCGAGCGGCTCTCATCCGCAGTGAGAGCTGGTGGACGGCGTTGACGATGCGGTCGCCGTCGGAGCCGCGCGCCGCGCCCTCCAGCGCACGGTCGACGAGCGGCGCGGTCGGCAACTTGGCGGCGCGCGCCGAGTCGACGATCGCGTTCACCGCGCCAAGCGTGACTTTATCCAATCGTTCGGCGAGCCGCGCATCTTGCGCCGCCGCGACACGAAGTGCCGGCGTCGCGAGGACGCTCAGCGTCAACGCGATCGAGACCAGCGGGACGTACCGGGTCATTGCTGATGTTCGACGACGAGGGCCGAGTTGGCCACACCGTAGTCGCTGTCGACGACGCGCGGCGCGTATGGATCGGCTACCCACACGCTGTCATCGACCACGAACGAGTATCGGTGATGCCCCACCGGCACCGCCGCCGTCACGGACCAGACGCCACCGCCGCGGTGCTGCGCCTGATACTGCGCGTGGCGGGAATCCCAGCCGTTGAAGTCCCCCACCACCGCGACCTTCTTGGCCTCCGGCGCCACGAGCACGAACTGAACTCGCTCGGGGCGTTCCGCTTTCTGCGGCGCAGACAGCGCGGCGACGAGCGGCTGCGCCGCTTGATTGACGTCGGAGTAGGCATCGATCGCTCCGAGCGCGGCCAGCACGCCGATCCCCGCCGCGGCTAGCCCCCACCAGAGCGGGGAGACGCGCACGGTACGCGTACGCGGCGTGGTGAGCCGCGACCACAAGGTGGTTCGGCGATGCGGCGGCAGCGCGCGCACGGCGTCCATCACGCGAGCGTCGAACGACTCGCTCACGTGAATGGGCACACGCAGTTCGCGCGCGATGTTCCGCATCATCGCCTCCGGCTCGTCAGACACTATGGACCTCGCTCAACAGTTCACGGAGGCGGTCGCACGCGCGCATCACGCGCATCTTCAGCGCCGAGACTCCGACTCCCGTGAGCTGCGACATCTCGTCATATCCCATCTCTTCCACGTACTTCAGCAGAAACGCCTCGCGCTGCTCGGCCCGAAGCCGGCCGAGCGCGCGTTCGATCTCCTCACGCCAGGCGGATCGCTCCGCCGGATGCTCGTGCGACGCGCCGAGCAGGGCCGCGTCGTCCCACACGAAGGTCTTCGCGCGGCGACCGCGTCGCGCCCCGGCGGTGCGACACCGATTTACCAGAATGCGAAACAGCCATGCTCCGAACCGCTCGGGGGCCTCGCACCGCGCCAGCGATCGATAAGCGCGCGTGAAGGCATCCTGCAGCGCTTCCTCCGCATCCTCGCGATTGCCGAGCATGTGGAACGCGTAGCGCGCGTACCGGTCGCGATAGCGCGCGACCAGCGTCGCGAATGCTTCGACGTCCCCGCTCAACACGCGGGCGACGATCACGGCATCCGAGCTATCGACTTCCACAGAGCACAGACCTGGGGTTTGAGACGCGAGTCACACTAAGAACGGCCGGGCCGGCGATCTCCGGGCCCGACCTTCTTTTGACCGCCGCCGGCATCGGAGGTTCCCGCGACGCCGCTACGGATAGAACGTTCGGCGGCCTCGTGCCATGTCGACCAGCAGGTCGGCGGGCGCAAAGCGGGGGTCGAAGCGAGCATTCAACTCTTCGAGTCCTTTTACGATCCGGTCCGCTCCGACGCTGTCCACGTACCGGAACGGTCCTCCGCGGAACGGCGGAAACCCGATCCCGAACACGGCGCCAATGTCGCCGTCGCGCGGCGACCGCAGGATTCCGTCCTGGAGACAGAGCACGGCCTCGTTCACCATCGCCATCACGCAGCGCTGGCAGATCTCCTCGGCGGAAAATTCACGCCGCTCGCCCCCGATGAGCTCGTAGACGGACTCGTCGACGTCCCCCTTCTCGCCGTCGTTCTCGTAGCGATAGAAGCCGCTCCCGCCCTTCCGCCCGGTGCGGCCGGCGGTCACGACGCGCCGCATGGCCTCCGACGGCGCCATCCGCGCGCCGAACGCTTCCGACAGCACCAGCCCGACCTTCCCGCCGACGTCGATGCCGACCTCGTCGAGCAGCGTGATCGGCCCGACGGGGAACCCGAAATCGACCAGTGCCTTGTCGATCGCCTCGATCGACGCGCCCTCCTCGAGCAAGCGGCCGGCTTCATTCATATAAGCCGACAACGTACGCGTCGTGTAGAAGCCGGGGCCGTCGTTCACCACGATCACGGTCTTGCCGAGCCGCTTGCCGTAGGCGACGGCGGTCACGGTCGCCTCGGCCGCGGTCCGCGGGGTGACGATCACCTCGAGCAACGGCATGCGGTGCACGGGCGAGAAGAAGTGCATTCCCAGCACGCGCTCCGGGTGCCGCGCGCTCTCGGCGATCCGGCCGATGGGGATCGTACTCGTATTTGACGCGTAGACGACATCGGCGCCGATCGCCGGCTCCACCTCGGCGAGCACCTGATGCTTGAGCGCGAGATCCTCGAACACCGCCTCGATGACGAGATCCACGGACGCGAAGCCCGAGTAGTCCGTGGTGCCGCCGACGAGGCTCATGTAGTCGTCGAGCTGCGTGCGCGTGATCTGCTTGCGCGTCAGCCGCTCCTGGAGGACGCTCCGCACCGCGGCCAGCCCCTTGCCGATGCGCGCCGCATCCGTGTCCTTCAACCGCACCAGTGTTCCCTGCTGCACCGCGATCGACGCGATCCCCGCGCCCATGAAGCCCGCGCCGAGTACGCCGAGCTTGTGCACGGCGCGCGCGGGGGGAGCCGGCTCCGCGACGCCCTTGTCCTTCTTGAGCGCATTGCTCGCGAAGAAAAGAAAGACGAGCTGCCGCGATACGTCGGTGACGGCCATCTCACCGAACAACCGCGACTCCTCGCGCAGCCCCTCCTTCGTGCCCCGCGCATATCCAGTCTGCACGGCCTCCAGCGCGGCCAGAGGCGCCGGAAAATGCCCGTGCGTCTTCTGCATCACGCTCTCGCGCGCCTTCCTGAACACGACGCTGCGACCGACCGGGTTGTGCTCGAGCACGAGACTCACCGCTCCGCGCGACCCGCCGCGATCCGGGGTCAGTTTCCCGTCGGCCAAGGCTCGAGCCCGGTCGAGCGCGATCTCCATCAGAATCGCCGGATGGACCATCTCGTCGATCAGCCCCATCTGCAACGCTCGCTTCGCTCGCACGTTGCGGCCGGCGAGAATCATGTCCAGCGCCGCCTGCAGGCCGATGAGCTTCGGCAGCCGCTGTGTTCCTCCCATGCCGGGAATGACGCCGAGCTGCACTTCAGGAAGCGCGAAGGTCGTCTTGCGATGGTCGGTCGCGACCCGATACCGACATGCGAGCGCGGTCTCGAGTCCGCCGCCGAGACACGCGCCGTGAATCGCCGCGACGACGGGCACGCGGAGCTTCTCGAGACGGTTCAGCAGATCCTGACCGAGCTTGCTCACACGCTCGGCGTCGGCCGGCGCGCGAAAGTCGCGGAACTGTTCGATGTCGGCGCCGGCGATGAAGGAGTCGGGTTTGCCCGACGTCAGCACCATCGCCGTGATCGATGAATTCTCATCGACCTGGCGGAAAATCCCGTCGAACTCGTTGACGAGGTTGGTGGTCAGCGTATTCACGCTGTCGCCCGGCTTGTCGATCGTGACGACGAGAACCCCGTCGATCGTCTCGCCCCTCAACGTGGGCGCGGAGGCCGAACCTTCGATCGGTGTGGTCATTCGCGTTCGATTACCATGGCGTGGCCCATGCCACCGGCGGCGCAGACGGTCATCAGGCCGAAGCGACCACCGCGACGCGCAAGCTCATTCGCCAGGGTCGTGAGAATACGGCCGCCGGTCGCGCCGAACGGGTGGCCGATCGAGATCGACCCGCCCATCACGTTCAGCTTCGAGCGATCCACCTCGCCGACCGGCTTGTCGAACCCCGCGCGGCGCGCCCACTCGAGCGACGTGAAGCCCTTCAGGTTCGACAGCACCTGTGCGGCGAAGGCCTCGTGCATCTCGATGAGATCCATGTCGTCCAGCGAAAGACCGGCCCGCTGCAGTGCCACCGGCGCCGCGAGCACGGGTCCCATGAGCAGTTGCTCACCGGGATCGAGCGCGGAGTACGCATAGGATCGGATGAACGCGATCGGCTGAAAGCCGAGGGTTCTCGCGCGTTCCTCGCTCATGAGCAGAACTGCGCTCGCGCCGTCGGTGAGCGGCGACGAGTTGCCTGCCGTCACCGACCCGTACTTCCGGTCGAACACCGGCTTGAGCGCCCGGAGCTGCTCGATCGACGTATCGGTGCGGATGCCGTTGTCGAAGGCGAGCGAAGTCTCGTACTTCGGCGGCACATGGACGGGGACGATCTCCGCCGTGAGACGCTTGTCCTCGGTGCCGACGGCCGCGAGCCGATGCGATCGCAGCGCGAACTGGTCCTGCTCCTCGCGCGGCACGTGGTTGAGCTTTGCCATCTTCTCGGCGGACTGGCCCATGGTCTCACCGGTCGACGGCTCGGCGATGGCCGGCGTGATCGGAACGAGATCCTTCGGCCGAACCGACCCGAGAATTCGCAACCGGGCCGCCGGGCTCTTCGCGCGCGAGAGCGCGACCAGCTTCTCCGCCATCGACCGCGAATGCAGGATCGGAACGTTCGACAGACTCTCGGCGCCTCCAGCGATCACGACGTCGAGATGCCCGAGCGCGATCTGGTCCGCCGCGTCGGTGATCGCCTGATTCGCCGACGCACACGCGCGGCTCACGGTGAAGGACTGCACGCCCTTCGGCAGCATCGGCAGCAGCGAGACCTCGCGCGCGATGTTCGGCGACGTCACCGAATGCACGACCGTTCCATAGATGAGCGCTTCGACCACCGACGGATCGAGATCGGTGCGCTGAATCAGCTCGGAGACCGCGAGCTTTCCGAGCTCGATCGCGGTCAGCTGCTTGAGCACTGTCCCCGCGCGCGCGAAGGGCGTGCGAACTCCCGCCACGATCGCAACACGACGCCCGGCCCCGCCCAATGATGGCATTCGTTGAAACTGGCTTACCTTTGTGTCAATGCAAGCCCACTCGGAGCGGCCGCATCGGCTCGACGCGCTCGCATCTCGCCGGTTCGACGTGCTGGTCGTCGGCGGCGGCATCACCGGCTGCGGCATCGCGCGCGATGCAGCCCTTCGAGGACTCGCCGTCGCGCTCGTCGAGCAGGAAGACTTCGCGAGCGGCACCTCGAGCCGCTCCTCCCGGCTCGTCCACGGTGGCGTCCGCTATCTCGAGCACGGCCACCTTCATCTCGTCTTCGAGTCGAGCGCCGAGCGCAGGCGGCTGCTCCGGCTGGGGCCGCACCTCGTCCGGCCGCTGGCGTTCACCTGGCCGGTCTACGCCGGCGCCCGAATTCCGCGGTGGAAGCTCGGCGCCGGACTCGCGTTGTACGACGCACTCGCGCTCTTCCGGAACGTGGGGCGGCATCGGCGCCTGTCGCGCCAGGGCGTGCTCGAGCGCGAGCCGATGCTCGCCTCCGACGGTCTGCGGGGCGGCGCCATGTACTACGACGCGTCGACGAACGACGCCCGCCTGACGCTCGCCAACGCGGTCGCGGCGTGGGAAGCGGGGGCGGTCGTCCGCAACCACGCCGTCGCCGAGCAGCCGATCATCCAAGCGGGGCGAACGATCGGCATGCGGGTGCGCGACGCGCTCGAGCCGTCTCGCACGGTCGACGTTCACGCGTCAGTCGTCGTCAACGCGACGGGTCCGTGGAGCGGCGAGATTCGCGGGAGCAAGGGCGCCCACATCGCCGTGCCTCGCGACCGACTCGGCAACAACGATGCGCTGACGCTGCTCTCGCCCGACGATGGCCGCGTCTTCTTCGTGCTTCCCGGAGGCGTCGACGCGATCGTCGGCACGACGGAGACGACGGCGCCGTCAAATCCGAGCGAAGTGCGCGCGAGCCGCGAGGAGGTGCGCTATCTCCTCGACGCGGCGAACCGGTTCTTTCCGCGCGCCGCGCTGCGCGACGAGGACGTCATTGCCGCATGGGCCGGCATCCGGCCACTCGTGCCGACCGCCGGGTCGGCCGGCTCAGCGTCGCGCGAACACACCATCGCGACCGAGCCCGATGGCGTCATCTCGATCACGGGTGGCAAGCTCACCACGTATCGCGTGATGGCCGCGCAGGTCGTCGACGCCGTGATGCAGCGCCTCGGCCGCAAGAGCGACGATCGCGCCACGCGCGACGTGGTCTTGCCGGGCGGCGACATCGCGTCGCTCGACGCGCTGATCGCCGCGATCGCACGCACCACGAACGACGTACAGCTCGCCGAGCATCTCGCCGTGAACCATGGCTCGCGCTGGAGCGCCGTCTGGGCCGAGTGCGCGACGGACGCCGCGGCGCGTGTGACCAGCGAGCTGCCGTACACGCAGGGCGAACTTCGCTACGCCGTTCGGAACGAGTCGGCACTGACCCTCGCCGACCTGTTGATCCGGCGCACGCATCTCGCGTTCGAGACGCGCGACCACGGCCTGAGCGTCGCGCCAGCCGTCGCCGAGTGCGTCGCGCCGCTCCTCGACTGGACGACCGAAGAGAGGCAGCGCGCGGTCGACGACTACGCGCGTGACGTCGCGCGCACGTTCACGATCGACTAGTCGTTACGGATCGCGGTCAGCGGGTCGAGACGACCGCGAGCTTCAGCCCCTCGGCAACCTCGCGCCGATGCCGAGCGCCAGAGTGAGGACCGCGGCCGCGGTGAAGACGGGCGCCGCGCGCGGCTTGCGAGCGGCGTATGCAATGTCTTGTATAAGATCGCGCATGTAGTCGCTCCGGCCGCGGGTGGCTTCGGTGGTGCGGTCGACGGCGCCGACATACCGGCGCGCATCGTTGACGTCGCCGAGTTCGCGCACGGCTCGGGCGCAGGCGGCCTCGGACGTTTCGCCGAGAGCCATCAGGGCTTCGGCGCGTTCAGTGATGTGAACGGCAAGCTCGTCGTCGAAGTCGTCGCGGATATCACGAAGCGATCTCCACGGAAGTCGAAAGAGGCGCTTGCGCATAAAGTCACCCTGGCTCTAGGACTTTCGACACAGCGGCCGTGTACCGTCGCCACGTATGTTCTTCGTTCGCGAAGTGGCGACGGCCGGCGGCGGTCAGTGTAATAGCGTGCTTTTCGATTTTTCTCAGAGAGGCTCCATTCCGCGGACACGAAGCCCGCACCCTCGAGACGATGCAGTGCCTTGTAGAGCGGTGCATCCTCGATCTCGAGCAGGCCGTCGGTGCGCTCACGAATCCATCGCGCCCGTCAACGAGCGGGAGTCAAGTTTTTTACGATGTGAAAAAACTTTCGGGCAAATAATTTTCCTCGCGACGTGCGACGACGGACGTCAGACAACCTAAGTCGTTATGCGACAAGCCACTGCGCTGCTGGCACGGGCACTGCTTTAGGCAGCCGCGCAAAGCCAACGCTGGCTCAACTCCGAGGACCCTCTTCCATGCGTGTTCGTTCTGTCGTCACACTCGCTGCCGTCGTCGGCGCGACCATTACCCTTGCCGCCTGCGGCGCCACCGATAGCACCGCGCCGACACCGCCGGCCATCCAGTCCGCGCCCTCCGACGCATCGAGCAACCTGCTCGGCACCCTGCTCGGAGCGCCGAGGACCATCACTCCGCTCAAGCGCAAGACGCCGCTCGCCGCGCCGATCACCGTCTCGAAGACGATCGGCATCCTGGGCGGCACGATCGCCATTCCGCAGGCGGGTATCGCGGTCGTCGTTCCACCCCTCGCCGTCCCGTCGACCAAGACCATCACCGTCACCGCGCTGGCGGGCGACAACGTCGCCTACGAGTTCCAGCCGCACGGGCTGAAGTTCACCCTGCCGCTGGTCGTCACGCAGGACGTGAGCAAGACCAGCGCGACCCAGAACGGACTGCTGAGCGGTCTCGCGCTGAAGCTCGGCTACTTTCCGGATGCGAATCACGTCACTACTGTGACGGAGTTGCTGAACGTGCAGCTCGATCTTCTCCACCTGACTGCCATCAGCACCGTCTGGCATTTCTCTGGCTACATCTACGCGAGTGGCCGGGAGAGCGAAGGAGACTTCTAGCCAGAGAGCGGGGAGGGACACTGGATTCCGGGGGCGCCGACAACGCAGCAGCCCCCGGCAGTGATGCGGGACCCGAGCGAGGCGCCTCGAGCGTTCGCGCCGATGATCACATCGACAGGAAGCACCGACCAGGGGCGTACCGAAGCGCGCCGGCTCGCCGAGCTGGCGCGCGCCGCCGGTTTTGGCGATGCCCCTGATGATGCGCTCGAATGGAGCCGCGACGCCGAGACGCTCCTCGGCAACGAGGTGCCGTCGCCGCTTCTGGCCGACGTGCTGCGCTGGCGCGCGACGGTGCTGCGCGACCGCGGCCGAACCTCCGAAGCCGAGCCACTCTATCGTCGCAGCCTCGAGATCGCGACGAAGCTCGACTACGACGCGGGCCGGGCGCACGCAACGAACGATCTCGCGTCGCTCGCCCTGCGCCGCGGCGACGTCGACAACGCGACGCGGTTGATGACCGACGCGCTCGTCCTCGCCGAACGGGCCGGAGAGACGCGGCTCATCGGGATGCTGCAGCAGAATCTCGGCATCGCCGCCGACATTCGTGGCAAGCCCGCCGAGGCTCGAACGCACTACAACCTCAGCCTGCAAGCGAGCGAGGCATCGCACGACACGCAGCTGATGGCCTGGGTGCTGAACAACCTCGGCCTGCTCGATGCCCGCGAGGGGCGCCATGCGGACGCGTCGCGGCACTACCTCCGCGCGCTGGGGCTGGCCCGCGCCCGCGGCGACCTGTTCGCCGAAGGAATCGTCGAGGAGAACCGCGCCGAGCTGGCGCTCACGATCGGCGCGGTCGAAGACGCCTATCCGTCGCTGTCGCGCGCCCAGGCCATCGCCGAGATGCGCGGCGACAATCTCCGGCTGGCCGCGGCGCTCCGCCTGCGCGGAGCGTACGAACGGATGTGCGGCCGCCCGGCCGACGCGACCGACACGCTCCGCCATGCCCTCACGCTCAGCGCCGTCGCGGAAGACGCGCTGCTCGGCGCGGAGACGCTCTACCAGTTCGCGTTGGCCCTGCGGGAATTCGGGGACAACCGCGGCGCGGCCACTGCCATGCAGTCGGCGCTCGACGCGTTCGAGCGGATCGGCGCCCGCGACTGGGTCGCTCGGGTCAGGAGCCAGTTGAGTCACGCGACCTTCGGTCGATACTTCTAACCACCGGCCCCGCGCGGGCCGTGCCGGAGCTGTTCCCCCTGCCCTGAGGCACCGTTGGCATCCGCCGAAGTCGGTCTCCCCGACCAACACGCCGCCGAATCCCCATTCGGTTTTCAGAACATCGTCGGTGAAAGCCCGCTCCTGCGGGAGGCGGTCAGCCTCGCGCAACGCGTCGCGGGCGCTCGCCGTACGACGGTACTGCTGATCGGCGAGACCGGGACCGGCAAGGAGCTCTTTGCGCGCGGGATCCACTACGCCGGCGGCACCGCGAACGAACCGTTCGTCGCGATCAACTGCGCGGCCATTCCCGAAAATCTCCTCGAGTCCGAGCTGTTCGGGCACGAGCGCGGTGCGTTCACCGGCGCGCAGACGCGCAAGCAGGGACTGCTCGAGCTCGCGGGCAGCGGCACGCTGTTCCTCGACGAGGTCCATCACCTTCCGCGGCAGCTCCAGCCGAAGCTCCTGCGTGCCCTCGAGTCGCGTCGCGTGCGCCGGCTCGGCGGTCTCGACGAGTTCGCGATCGGATGCCGGATCATCGCGGCTTCCAGTCCGCTCATCGAGCAGGTCGTGGCCACGGGCGAGTTCCGCGAGGACCTCTACTATCGATTGAACGTCTTCTCGATCACGCTTCCGCCGTTGCGCGAACGGTTGGACGACGTCGAGCGCATTGCGCGACGCTTCCTCGAGACGGAGACGCGCGAGTACCAGCATCCCAAACGGTTCGCGGACGACGCCATCGCGGCGCTGCTGGTGCACCGGTGGCCGGGGAACGTGCGAGAGCTCAAGAACGTCGTCGAACGCGCGGCGATCCTGAGCGGCGATTCGCCGATCGTTCGCGCCGAGCATCTGATGATTCAACGTCGGACGACGCGGCCGCCGGTCGCCGAAACGTCGGTCGGCGAGATCCAGATCCCGCGCGAGGGCAAGCTGCTGGAAGACGTCGAGCGCGAGGCCGTCGCGCTCACGCTTCGCATCACGAACGGCAATCAGGCAGCCGCGGCGCGGCTCCTCGGCATCTCGCGTCCGACGCTCGCGAAGAAGATGCGGCCGGTGCTGCGGGTGGGAGCATGACGAATCCGCTCGCGCTCGAACGACTCTCGCCGCTCATCGCCGCGCTCATCGACGCTGCGCAGCAGTCCGAACGCGCCGGCCAGCGCGAGATCGCCCGGCGCAAGTACGAGACGGCGCTTTACATGCTGCACGCGTCCGATCGGCCCGCCGCGTCGGCGATCATCCGCCGTGTCGCGCGATCGTACATCGAGGACGGCCTGTTCGACGCCGCGCTCGACTGCCTCGAGGCCGCGATGGGTGTCTCGGAGTGCAACGACGAGCCGGGAGGCGTCGCGCACGCGCTCAACACGATGGCGATCGTGCACGGCCATCGCGGCGATCTCGACTCGGCGGAGTCGCTGTACGCGCGCGCGCTTCACGTGGCGACCGCGTCGAACGACGAGCAGCTCTGCGCGATGATCTCTCAGAACATGGGGATCGCCGCCAACGTGCGGGGCAACCTCACCGCCGCGCTGGAGCACTATCAGTCGAGTCTCGCGACCTACCGGTCGCTCGGCATGCGAGACCACCTCGGCCCCGTGCTCAACAACATGGGGCTCGCCTACACGCAGCTCGATCGGCTCGATGAAGCCAATGCGGCCTACGACGAGGCACTCGTGCACTGCCATGAGACGAACGACGTGCCGAACCGGCTGCTCGCCCTCATCAACTCGACGTCGCTGTGGCTGGCCCGCGGCGACATCGATCGCGCCGAGCAGTTGTGCCGGACCGTGATCGAGGAGGCCACGGCGGTCGGCGACCAACGCTCCCTCGCCGAGGCCTGCAAGCATCTCGGCGTGATCGCGCGGACGCGCGGCGACCTGGCCGAAGGCGAACGACAGCTCGCGGTCGCGTACGACGACGCGATGCGCCGCGAGGACCTGCTCCTCGCCGCCGAGACGGCACGCGAGCAGGCCGTGCTGTACGAGTCGATGGACAGGAATCGCGAGACACTGCGCGCGCTGTCGCAGTCCCATCGTCTGTTCACCAAGCTGCGGGCGCAGCGCGACCTCGCGGATCTGCAGCGGCGGGTCGGGCGGCTCGAGCGCCAGTTCTACGATATCGTCACGCGGTGGGCACAGACGATCGAATCGAAGGACGCCTACACCCGCGGCCACTGCGAGCGCGTGGCGGACTACGCATGCGCCCTCGCGCGCGACGTCGGCTTCGACGACATCACGATGTTCTGGTTCCGCATCGGTGCACTGCTCCACGATGTCGGCAAGATCGTGGTGCCGTCGGAGATCCTCAACAAGCCGGGCCGCTTCACTCCCGAAGAGCGGGAGATCATGGAGCGTCACGCGCCGGCCGGCGCGGAGCTCCTTGCCGACATCGAGTTCCCATGGGACATCCTGCCGATGGTCCGCGGCCATCACGAACGGTGGGACGGCACGGGCTACCCCGACCGCATCGCCGGCGAGGACATCGATCTCAGCGCGCGGATCACCTGCATCGCCGACGTGTTCGACGCGCTGACGACCGATCGCCCCTACCGTCCGGGGTTCACGGTCGATCAGGCTCTCGAGATGATGTCGAAGGACGTGGGCAAGATGTTCGATCCGGAGCTGTTCCCGCGCTTCGTCCTGGTCATCCGGTCGACCCAGCTCTTCAAGCGGTCGACGGCAGCGCGCTCGATCCCGCTCGCGGTCGCCTCGTAGCGCTCCTCAAGCGCTCTGGTCGTGGATCGTCTGTAGCTCCACGACCTTCAACTGGCGCACCATCGTCGGCAGCTTGAGGTAGGCCACCTCGCCCTTCGCCTTGCCGAGCAGCGCGCGGCCGATCGGCGACGCCATCGTGACCTGCGACTCGTCGAACTCCAGCGCGTCGCCGAACACGAGATTGTAGGTCTCCTTCGCGCCGGTCTTCTCGTCCTGCACCACCACCTTCGAGCCGAGCCCGACACGGTCCGCGGGAATCTGCGCCATGTCGATCGATGCGAGTTTGCTCAGCCGCTCGCGGAGCTGGCCGAGCCGCGCCTGCACGAACGACTGCCGCTCGAGCGCGGCCTTGTATTCGCTGTTCTCGCGAAGGTCGCCGTGTTCGACCGCCTTTCGGATCTCAGCGGGCAGGGTGACGTTCAGCTCGTACTGGAGCTTCTCGACTTCTTCCCCGAGTTTTGCTTTCAGTTCATCGATCATGAGACTCGCGCGCTTCGGCCTACGGAAAACGGGAGCGCCCGGCCGGTGGGGCCGGGCGCCAATGACTTCCGGAAAGTATCCCGCGGACAGAGATCTGGCAAAGGCCGGACCGGTCCGGTGACGCTCGCCATCGAACGGTCTGGCGACGTCATCCGATTGCGCATGTCGAGCGTCGGCAGTCGCGCCGCGGGGCTGGACGTGAGTGCCTACGTGCTTCGCGGTGTGATGATCGACACCGGCTTTCCGCGCGTCCACGCCGAGCTGCTCGACGCCGTTCGGTCGATCGGCGTGCGCGGCGCGATCGTCACGCACTGGCACGAGGATCACGCCGGCAACGTACCGATGCTCGCCGCCGAGGGCATCCCGATCATCGCCCGCGACGATACGCTCGCGATGCTTCGCGCGCATCCGGCGATCCGTCTCTATCGTCGCATGACGTGGGGGTCGCCGTCGACGCTTGCATCCACCCCCGCGGCGTTCGACGCGGGCGAGTTCGAGTGCATCCACACCCCCGGACACTCGAGCGATCACCAGATCGTCTGGGATCCGGTGACGGCGACGCTCTTCTCGGGTGATCTCTGGCTCGGCGTGCGCGCGCGAATTCTACACGCGACGGAAGATCCGTATCGCATCGTGGAGAGTCTGCGGGCCGTGCGCGGACTCTCCCCCGCGCGAATGTTCGACGCGCATCGCGGTGAGGTCGCTCATCCCCCGCAGGCACTCGACGCGAAGATCGCCTGGCTCGGCGAGACGCTCGCGACGGTCGAGGAGCGAATCCGCGCCGGTTGGCCGGACCGCGAGATCGTTCACCGCGTGCTGGGCGGAGAGGAGCGCGCCGCGTACGTGTCGCGCGGCGAGTACTCGCGGCGGAACCTCGTCCGCGCGGCGCGGCGTCACCTCCAAGCCCGATAGGAGAAGGGCTGTACGCTTGAGCCGACGCGCGTAGTTTGTCAACGGAGGCCGTCGTCCACCGATTCATCATCACCCGCAAACCGCTCCGATCATGTCTCGTTCGATTCTTCCCGCTACGCTCGCGACTCTCGTCGCTCTCGCCGCCTGCTCCAAGGAGAAGGCCGCCGCCGTCGACACGACGCCCGCCGTTCCCGCCGAAGCCGCGGCGCCGGCCGCCGCCGTGCAGATCGTCTCGCCGGCGGAGAACGACTCCGTCGGTCCCGACGTCACCGTGGTCCTGACGAAGGAGAACGTGACGATCGAGAAGGCGAGCGGCGCGAAGGCCGACGGCGTCGGCCACTACCACCTGTTCCTCGATACCGCGGCGGTCGAAGACGGCGTCGTGATTCCGCCGAACTCCAAGAACGTCGTGCACATCGGCACGGGCGACTCGACCTACACGTTCAAGGGCCTGACGCCTGGCGCGCACACGCTCATCGCGGTGATCGGCTACGGCGACCACTCGGCGATGCCGGAGCGTCGCGACACGGTGAACTTCGTCGTGAAGGCGAAGTAACACGCATGAACTGAAAGAGGCGCCCGCGATACGTCGCGGGCGCCTCTTTCATATCCTCGACGGCGAGCGATCGCCTCAGCGATGCATCGGCAGCGTCGAATCCGAGTGCTCGGAATCGACCGGCTCGTGGCCCGCCATCTCGAATTCCCGCCGCAGAACGTTCATCATTTCCTCGCGACGATCGTAGAGGCGCTTGAGCTTGCGCTTCGGGTGCCTGGCGTGGGAGTACGCGGTGAGCAGCGGCAGCGCCACCGTCGAATCGAGGTAGCACACGACCGCATCGGGCAGACGGTCGGGATCGATCTTGCCCCAGCTCACCGCTTCCGCGGGCGTCGCCCCCGACAGACCGCCGGTATCCGGACGCGCGTCGGTGATCTGCAGGAAGTAGTCGTGTCCCTTCTCGTCGATGCCGAGCACTTCCTGAATCTGCGGCTCCGTCTGGAGCATGAAGTTCTTGGGGCTTCCGCCGCCGCAGATCAACACGCCGGACTTTCCGCCGCCCCGCTTCGCCGAGAGTACGATGGACGCCGTCTCGTTCACGTCGAGATTCGGATCGATCGTGCACTTGTTCCCCTCGAGCGCGAGCGCGGCGATGTTCATGCCGATCGACGAGTCGCCCGGCGACGACGTGTAGATCGGCACGCCCGCCACATAGGCCGCGGAGAGCAGCGACTTCTGCCCGATGCCGAGCGCCTTCTCGCGTTCGCGGATGTACTTGCCGCAGAGATTGTGGAATTCCGCGCTGGACATCGACCGCTGGAATTCCTTCCCCTGGATGATCTTCCGGAAGAACGCGTCCGTCGACAGCAGGACGTCGTAGTCGAAGAAGATGTCGTAGATGCGGACGACGCCCTCCTCCCGCAGCACGACGTCGGACTCCTGCGGGTTGCCGCGATGCATCGCCAGCCCGAGCCCGAAGTGCGTGTCGTGATAGAGATTGGCGCCCGTGGAGATGATCCAGTCGACGTAGCCGCTCTCGATCAGCGGAATGAGCGCCGCCATGCCGAGCCCGGCGGGGGTGAGCGCGCCCGTGAGCGTCATGCCGACCGTCACGTCCGGCTCGAGCATCTTCTGTGTGAAGAGCTGGCACGCCTCACGCAATCGCGCCGCGTTGTACGCGAGGAAGGCGTTGTCGATCAGGTCGGCCGCGGTCTCCTTTCCGTTGATCGCCGTCGGCTGAATCCGATCGCCGCGCAGGTACTTGCTCTTCTCGTGCGACGTGTGCTGCTGGCCCGCCGCCTCGCGCGCCTCGGCGGCGCGCTTCTGTTCGGCCTTGGGGCCGGACGCCGACGCGCGGCCGGTGCCGTGACGCGACGTCTTGAAGCCGCCACGCGGACGTTCGGCGGCCGGTTTGGCCGCGGCGGCCGTCGCTGCCCTCTTCGATGAGGCGCTCTTCTTCGCGGGCCTCTTGCCGCTCGTCGTCTTCTTCTTGGCCATCGTCAGGGTTCTGCTTTCTGTTGTGAGTTCCAGGCTTGGATGACCGCATCGGCCGCTTCGCGCGGATCGTCGGTCAGCAGCATCAGATCCAGATCGCCCGACGAGATCTTTCCCTCGCCGAGCACGCGCGACTGCAGCCAGCGGATGAGTCCCGCCCAGTAGTGGCGCCCGAACAACACGACCGGAAACTGGTTGATCTTGCCGGTCTGGATGAGCGTGAGCGCCTCGAACGCTTCATCGAGCGTGCCGAAGCCGCCAGGAAAGATGATGAAGGCGTTCGAGTACTTGATGAACATCGTTTTCCGCACGAAGAAGTAACGGAAGTTCACCAGGGTGTCGACATACGGGTTCGCGCCCTGCTCGAACGGAAGCTCGATGTTGCACCCGATCGACTTGCCGCCGCCGAGCTTCGCGCCCTTGTTCGCGGCTTCCATGACCCCCGGCCCGGCGCCCGTGATGATCGCGAAGCCCGCCTCGGCAAGCAGCCGCGCGACCTCCTGCGCCGCCTCGTACTGCGGATCATCCGGATGCGTGCGAGCCGACCCGAAGATCGACACGCCGCGCTTGACGTCGTGAAGGTTGTCGAATCCCTCGATGAACTCGCCCATGATTCGCATCACGCGCCACGGATCGCTCCGCGTGAAGTCGTGCGTGTCGCTCGGCGCCTGGAGGAGCTTCTCGTCTTCGGTGACGAGCCCGTCGTAGTCTCGGATCGACTCGTCGACGATGCGGTGCGTGGCGCCCGACGAGCGCAACGCGCCCTTCTGAGACGGCGGCGTGCGTCCCGCCGCGAGGTGGCCGGCTTCGGTGCGCTCGCGAAAGCCTTCATGAGAGTCGAGGGCCGCCTCGGCGAGCACTTCGGGGCTGGCCTTCTTTCCCGTCGCCGTACGCGCCGCACGACGACGCGGAGTCTTCGGTGGCGTCGTCGTGCTGGGGGGCGCGGCGTTCTTCGCGGCCTTCTTCTTCACGGTTTTCTTCGACGTGCCTTTTCGCTTTTCTGGCATGCGTGGAGTCTACGGGGTTGAGGCAGAGCGGCACAGAGGCGACCTTCCCACAACCCTCATGTCATCTGCCGTTGCCCGACTCGCCTCCGTCGTCATGCTGCTCGCCGACGGCGCGCGCCCCGATACGCTCGCGACCGCGCTCGACAGCGGCGCGCTCCCGGCGCTCGCACGTCTTCGGGACGAGGGCGGACTCCACTCCGTGACGTCGTGCTTTCCGTCAGTCACCGGGCCGGCCTACGCGCCGTTCCTGATGGGCCGCTTCCCGGGCTCGATCGGGCTGCCGGGCCTGCGCTGGTTCGACCGCTCGCGCACGGTGTGCTCCTTTCCCGACTACGCGCGCAGCTACGTCGGATATCAGATGGGCGCGGTGGATCGGGACATCGACGCCGGTGCGCCCACCATGTTCGAGCTGTGTGATCCGAGCGTCGGGGCCCTCAACGTCATCGGCCGCGGGCTCGCCAGATCTCAGCGCATCGGCTCCATCACGACGCGCTCCGCTTTTCGTGCGGCGCGAACGCACTTCACCGGAAACGTCGCCGGCTGGCTGGACATCGATCGCGAGGTCGCGAGGCAGGTCCGCCAGCGCGCGCGCGACGAGCGGCCGGAGTTCACCTTCGCCGCGCTGACGGGCGTCGACAAGGTGTCGCACTCGCGCGGTCACGGCGACCCGATGGTTCTCGATGCGCTTCGCATCGTCGACGACACCGCGGCCTCCATTCGCGCCGACGCCGAGGCCGACGGCCGCTGGGAGACCATGTCGCTCTGGATCATCAGCGACCACGGTCATTCGCCGGTCACGTCGCACGAGGACCTCGTTCGCGTCGTGCAGGACGCGGGCTTTCGCACGATGTCGCATCCTTGGCTGTACTCGCGGGCGCCGGAAGTCGGCGTGATGGTGAGCGGCAACGCGATGGCGCACCTGTACGTCGACCTCGCGGCCCGGACGCGCGGCCCACGATTGGAGGGGCGCTACCTGGAGCTCGCGAATGCGCTGCTGGCGCGCCCGTCGGTCGACCTGATGGTGCTTCCGGTCGAGGGGGGCGCATCGGTATCGCATGCGACACGTGGGACTGCGACTGTCGCGCTCGACGCTCGCGGCTATCACTACCGCCGCGAGTCCGGCGATCCCCTCTCGCTCGGCGCCGACTTCGACGGGGTGTCGGCAACGGCAGCCTACGACGCGACGATCGCCACCGACTACCCGGACAGCGTGGTGCAGATCGCGCATCTCGCCGCGTCGCCGCGTGCCGGCGAGATCATCCTTTCAGCGGCGCGCAACTGGGACCTCCGGTCCCGGTACGAGCCGATTCCACATCTCAGCTCGCATGGCGCGCTTCACCGCGAGCACATGATGGTTCCGCTCCTGGTGAATCGTCCGATCGCCGGTACTCCGCGCCGGACCGTGGATGTGATGCCGAGCGCGCTCGCGGCGCTTGGAAAGGCGATTCCGCCGGGGCTCGACGGAAGCTCGTTCGTCTAGACGGCGCGAGGCCGCCCGCGCCAGGTTCGATAGTCGTAGATGCCAACGCCAGAGGACCGAGAGTCGGTATGACATTCACCGCGACCGTCCACCGCGTCATGATCGCATCGCCCGGCGACGTGCAGCCGGAGCGCGATCTCGTGCGCGACATCATTCACGAGTGGAATTCGCTGCACGGCGCGCGCGAGAAGACGATGCTCCTGCCCGTCGGCTGGGAGACCGACGTCGCGCCCGAGATGGGCGACGCGCCGCAGAGCATCATCAACAAGCGAATTCTCAACGACGCCGATCTGCTCGTCGGAATCTTCTGGACGCGCATCGGCACGCCGACCGCGAACTATGCGAGCGGGGCGGTGGAGGAGATCGAGGAGCATCTCGCGGCCGGCAAACCGGCGATGCTCTACTTCTCGTCCGCACCGGCGGCGCTGGACAGCGTCGACCCCGATCAGTACCGCGCGCTCAAGGCATTCAAGGATTCGTGCAAGTCGCGCGGCGTGTTCCAGGTCTACGCGGGCGTCGACGACTTCCGCCACCAGTTCTCGCGCCAGCTGCAGATCACGATGAACACCGAATGCGGCGATGCCGGAGCTGCGCCGGTCGCCGCGCCGGCTCCTCCGCAACCGGTGATGGGCGACCTGTCCGCCGAAGCGATCCGCTTGCTCAAGGCGGCGAGTACGTCGCCGAGCGGCGCGATCTACCGCATGCTGTACGGCGGCGGAGCGGAGATCCAGGCGAACGACGAGGTGTTCAACCCGGACATGAGCCCGCGAACCATCGCGCTCTGGGAGGGCGCGATCGACGAGCTCGAGCAAAGGGGTTACGTCAGGGCCGCAGGGACCGCGCGCGAGGTCTTCGACGTGACGAACGCGGGGTACAAAGCCGCTGACAGCCTGCCGGCCTGAACGTAAAGAGCCGGCGCGACGTGCGGTCGCGGCCGGCTCGTGCAGGTCTGCTCCGGATGTCGTTGTCTCATGGCTGGAGGCGTCGGCCCTCCCCGATCACCTCGCAGCCAGAGACAACAAACGACAACCAGCGAGAACGCCTACAGGTTAGCTCGGCGGACTCGATCTTCAAAATCGAACGTATTGATCGTGCGATAGACGATGTCTATCGTTCGGAATGACTGTCTCTCTCGCGAGCGTCCCGAACATCACGCTCACGCAGCTCGCGTACGCCGTCGCCGTGGACACCCACCGGCACTTCGGCGCCGCGGCCGCCGCGTGCAACGTCACCCAGCCCACGCTCTCGATGCAGCTTCGCAAGCTCGAGGTCGCTCTGGGCGTCACGCTGTTCGATCGCAGCCGCGCGCCCGTCGTTGCGACCGACGCGGGGCGGGCGCTGCTCGACCAGGCGCGCGTCGTTCTGCGCGAGGCCGCGGGGATTGCCGACATTCGCGACGCGGCCGCCGGGGTGATCGCGGGCGAAGTGCGGTTCGGCGTCATTCCGACGCTCGCGCCGTATCTGCTGCCCCGGCTCGTTCCCGCGCTGGCCGCCCGCTTTCCGCAGTTGGAGCTCGTCGTCGAGGAGCGGCTCACCGACGAGGTCATCGCGCGCTTGCGTCGCGATGAGCTCGACGCGGGGCTCGTCGCCACGGCCGTGGGCGGCGCGGACGTCTATGAGCAAACGCTCTTCACCGAGCCGTTCGTCGGCTACGTGAGCTCCGGCCATCGGCTCGCGAAGCAGACGACCATCAAACCGTCGGATCTGTCGCTCGACGATCTGTGGCTCCTGTCCGAGGGACACTGCTTCCGCACGCAGGCGGTGCGGCTCTGCAAGGAGCGTACGTCGCGCCGGGCGCGGAGCGCGGCGGCGTGCACCGTGGGCGCGCGCTTCGAGAGCGGCAACCTCGAGACGCTCAAGCGGCTCGTCGAGGGCGGCGCCGGCATGACTCTGCTGCCTTGGCTCGCCGCCGAGGAGATCGCGGATTCCCGGCGTGCGCTTCTGAAACCGTTCGTGACGCCCGCCCCGCATCGCACCGTGCGTCTCGTGCGACGGCGCGCGTTTCTTCGCCAGCACCTCATCGACGTCGTGATCGAGGAGATGATGCGCGCGCTGCCACCCCAGCTTCGAGAGAAGACCAGGGTCGGCGGTCAGCGGTCCGCCCGTCGTGCGTGAATCGCCGCGAGCGTGATCGACGTCACGCGTGATCGGCGTCACGCGAGTCTTCTCAGGTGGACGCGGAACGTCCATATCGTTGGACGCTTTCGCACGCGGTTCCGGCGAGTTTGCTCGCGCTCGAGAGGGAAACGGCGCATCTGACGTCGTGGCGCCGATCGTGCCTTGATCCATGCCTCGAAAGCGGCAGCGCATGTCGCGCTGCAGGGATTGGAGACAATGCGAATTCATCTGCTGAAGATTGGCGCCGCGGCCGCGGCCGCGGTCACCCTCGCGAGCACCGCGCAGGCACAGGGTCGCAAGCACGACAACGATCGGCATCGCGACCACAGAGCCGAGAGCGTGCATCGGCCGAAGGGCGACATCTGGCGCGGTGAGCGCCGCGCCGTTCCGCCGGGACTCGCGAAGAAGCCCGGCCACATGCCGCCGGGCCAGTACAAGAAGGTGTATCGCCACTACGATACCGCGCACGGCGCGAGCGTTCTGAGCGACGTCTTCCGCCGGCGCGGGTATCGCGTGGATCGCGTGACGCCGTACAACGATTCGCGCTACGTCTACTACCGCACGCGCGACGGTGCCCTGCATCGCGCGATCGTGAGCCAGGGACCCGACCGGCTGCGTTTCTCGAACGTGCCGTCGTCGCTGCTCGAGCAGGTCCTCGCCGCGCTCTACTGATCGAATCGCGTCGAACGCCGTTCAGCCGCGCCACTTCGTGCCGCGCGCGGCTGGCGGCTCCGGCGTGACCGCGTTGATGTCCGCCGACTCGAGAATCCGTTGCGGATATCCGCGGTGGGCCACCGCCAGCATCGCGCGCCCGATCACTTCCGTCGTCGTCACGTAGTTCGGAAAGCGGCGGCGCAGCCACGGCACGAACGGCGCGAGGATCCGGTACGGGATCCGGTACAGTGCCGTCTTCGACTGCGCGCCGTGCATCGGCTGAATCAGCCCGGGCCGAAAGACATACGATGCGCCGAACGGCATCGCGAGAATCGCATTCTCCGCCTTGCCCTTGACCCGCGCCCACATCACCGAGCCGCGCTCGGTGCTGTCGCTGCTCGCACCCGACACGAAGATGAACGTGAGCCGAGGGTTCATGTGCGCCACGACGTCCGCCGCCGCGACGGTGATGTCGTAGGTGATCTTCGTGTACTCCGCCTCGGATTTGCCGACCGACGTCGCGCCGAGGCAGTAGAAGCATGCGTCGAAGCCCGAGAGGTCGCCGGCGATCGCCGTGAAGTCGAAGAAGTCGGCGTGATGGAGCTCGCGCAGCTTGGGGTGCTGCTGCCCCGTCGGCGTTCGCACGACGGAGAGGATCTCCGTGACGTCGCGATCGAGCAGACATTCGCGCAACACCCCCTGCCCGACCATGCCGGTGCCGCCGAAGAGGATGACTTTCATCGCACGATTGGTGGCGAGGCTTACGATCGGCGTTTGAGCAGCGGTGGGATGGACAGCAGCGCCCACGCGGACTCGAGAAAGATGAACCCCACGCGGCGGTCGACGATGGCGACCCACGCGAGCAGTCCCGACCCGACGAGGTTGAGCAGATTGTACGTGGTCCGGTCCTTGTCCAGCCAGCCCCGCTGGTTGCTCGCGTAGGCGACGAGGATCATGATCGCGCCGACGAGCGATATTATTTGATAGAGCATCTCGTAGAATAACTCCCGCCCTCTCATGGCTTCCTGGACCGGCCTCATCGCGACGCTCGCCTGGCGTGGCGTTCGAAATCCGCGGACCGCCGCCGCGCTCGTTCGCGTCGGGTGGCGCTTTCGTGCGCGCGGCTGGTATCGTCGCTTTCCCTTCCTGCCACTGCCCGCCACGGACTATCTGCGTTGGCGGATGTACACCGCCTACGGCGATGCGTCGATCGTGCCTCCGGCGGACGACATCGTTCGCTACGCGCGCTGGGCGGTGAAGAAGCCGTGATCGACCCGGCCGCGATCAAGGCGCAGGCCTACGGCCTCGGCTTCGATCTCGCGGGCATCGTCACCCTCGGGCCGGCCGAGACCTCGGCGGCGTTCGATGTGTGGCTCGAGCGGGGCTACGATGCGGAGATGGCGTATCTCCGGCGCAATGCGGAGAAGCGGAAGGACTCGCGATTGCCGCTCGAGGGGATGCGGAGCGCGATCGTGGTCGCGATGAACTACGGCGGGCGCGAGCCGTCCGGCCCCGTGGCGCGCTACGCGCGTGGCGACGACTACCACGACCTGATGGTCGATCGTCTGAATGCACTGCTGCAGTGGATCGGCGCACAGCACGGTGCGCCGGTGAATGGCAAGCCGTACGTCGATACCGGTCCGGTGCTCGAGCGCGATCTCGCGCGTTGGGCGGGGCTCGGTTGGTTCGGCAAGAACACGACGCTGATCAATCCGCGGGCGGGGTCGTTCTTCTTTCTCGGTTCGCTGTTCGTGGAGCTCGCGCTGCCGCCGGACCGACCGTTCGAGAGCGAGCATTGCGGGAGTTGCCGCCGGTGCCTCGACGCATGTCCGACGGGCGCGTTGCGGGAGGCGCGGGTATTGGACTCGAACCTCTGCATCTCGTACCTGACGATCGAGTTGAAGGGCGAGATGCCGGAGGCGATGCGGACGAAGATCGGGGAGTTGATCTACGGGTGCGACATCTGTCAGGAGGTTTGCCCGTACAACCATAAGTTCTCGCGCCCGTTGTCGGAGCCAGCGTTTACGGCTCGGTCGGCGCTCGCCGGTAAGGACGCGCGGACGTTGTCGCGCGAGTTGCTCGAAATGTCCCCGTCGGAGTTCTCGGTTGCGTTCAAGGGCTCGCCCATGAAGCGGGCGAAGTTGCGCGGGTTGAAGCGCAACGCGGCAGTGGTGCTCGGTAATTCACGATCTGATGAAGACGTCGACGTGTTGCTCGTCGCACTGGATGATCCGGAGCCTCTCGCGCGCGCGCACTCCGCCTGGGCGTTGGCTCGCATCGGATCTTCGAGCGCCGCGGCACGCTTGCGCGCCCGTTTGGAGGTCGAAGAGGAAGAATCCGTGCGCGAAGCACTGCAGGAAGCCTTGGCGAAGCCCGACTCTGGAGACACAACTGCTTCGTCACCGGTTTTCGATACTTGATCGGTAGCGAGGTCGAACCGAAGCGGTGACGCTGGCGCGCTTCGCAGATAGACAAGCGCGGTCTTCTGGTTCGCGCGACGCTTTCCGGGAATTGGCTCGACGACGATGAGGATGTCGAGCACCCAGTAGTCCAGAAGGACCTTGCGATCCTCCGGGCTCGCCTTCTTCCACGCCGCGGAGATACTGCGCGTCTCGTGGATGATCTTCGACAGGTGCTCCCACGCATATTCCCAGGACTCGCGAACGTCTCCGCCTCTCGCAGCTTGTCCTTCGCGGCCTTCACGGCGTTCTTGGCCTCGGTCAGGTGCTGGACCAGGGCATCGTCGTTGTCCTCCGGTTGGTCATCGTGACCGGACACCGTCGCTGCAATACGCGAAAGCCGGCGATAGGTGTTCTCACTCTTGGCGACTTCCAGTGTTTGAAGACGCTCCCGCAGGTCCCGCCGCGGTGGCGTCGCGGCCGATACCGTCGGCTCGAGCGAGCGAACCCGGTGTAGCAGCGCGCAACGGCGCTCCGAGATCCTGGCGGAAGCCATCACTCGGTGGCTGCCGTCCGCCGTTGCTCGGCAGTCACCACTCCTTTCGCAGCAGGTCCTTCACGACTTGGAGATTCAACGCCTGATCGGCGACCAGGCGTTCGAGTTGCCGATTCTCCTCGTTTCGGAATGGTCAATCCCGCGGCGCGAAGTTGCCGAAACCACGATAGACAAAACGCCCGGTCAGAGGCCGTGACTCCGAATAGTGAATCGATGGTGAGCGATGTTGGCAAAAGGATGCCGCCGCTGGAGGCGAACGGTTGCGTCAGTGACGCGTCTTCATTCCATGCTTCGCTCTGGGGCACAGCCCTCTCGCTAATCGGAAAGATGGGATGGCCATTCTCCCGATCGAGAACGAAAATCATACCCGATTTTGTCCCGACGACGACTACGTCGACCTTCTCGGCATTGTGAATAATCGACGCGAGAACCGGAGGGGCGGCCACATCGTAGTCCCAGAGATCGTGGTGCACGAACTGGTATGACCATACCGGTACCCCCGTCGACGCACGAACCGCCACAACAGCATTCGCGGGCGCGTTCGTTCCTCGTCGGCCTCCACCATAGTGATCCGGTGCGGCGCTCGCCGTTGGTAGAAAGACCAAATCTCGGGCTGCATCCGCTGTTATGATAGACCAGACGTTGACGCCCGATGTCACGGGAGCTGACTGAGGGTCAAGTTGCCTAGCATCCAACCCGGGCGAATAGCTCCACAGCCGACGGCCCGAACGTGCATCGAACCCAGTCACTCGCCCGCCTGGTACTCGTGCGTTGGTCTTATTGAGCGCGGACCCGACAACGATGACGTCGTTCACAATCGTCGGCGGTGATGTGATGCTCACGAACCCGCTCAGCCTGTCCGCGCGCCGATCGCGTGCTGAGGTTACGACAACCACACCGTGATCCCCAAAATTGGCGCACGGCCGTCCATCAACTGCAGCGAGCGCTATCAGGCGAGAGTCAAGTGTTGCCACAATCACTCGTGTTGCGCATCGATCATGCGCGGCACTGTCTCTCCAAAAGGAAAGGCCCCGCGAAGTTAACCCCTCGGTATATCGCGCGAGTGTGTCAATGGCAGGATCGAAACGCCAGAGGACCTTACCCGAAGCTGGATCTAATGCCACAACGCGATTCGTCGGTGTAGTAACATAGAGGCGACCCGCTGCGGCGAGAGGTGTCGCTTCGAATCGACGCGATCGCCCGACCAGTGATCGGTCGGTATCGAGCTTGGCCGACCAAGCCAGGTGCAACCGTCCGACGCTTTCTCGGTCAATTGCCAGCAATGGTGTGAACCTTTGGGCTTCCGTAGCCCCGCCATATGAAGGCCACTCCTGACCCAATTCCCGCTGCTTGTGCTTGCTGCAAGCAATCGATAGACCCAGGCCGAGAACTAGAATACGCTCAAGCCGGGCCATACCGCAGATGACAATCAACGTTCCAAGAGCGGAGCATCCGGAGTCCGGAATGCCGGCTTTGCTGGCCACCCCTTCAGATTGACGGCGATAGCGTCCAACTCCTGTCGCGCTTGCCAGAACACTACTTGATCGTGGTCGTACAGCTGGCGCAGTGCGACCCATCCCGCGTCGCCAAGCTTACCCGCACGATTCCCGGCCAACGTATTTACCGCGGCGACCGCACGAACGTCGTCCTTCATGGCGAGCCGTCTGATCGCCGGCAGCACACCGTCCTGATCGGCCATCATAGGTAAGAAACCGATTACCGTCGAGCTGACCTCGAGGCTCCTGGCGCCGTCGGCAATCGCAATCAGGCGTTGGGTGGCCGGTCGAAAGGGCATTCCATCACCATGCGTTGCACCGGCGCTCACGAGAGCCGCAAGTACGCTACCAAGTTGCCGACGACTCGCCGCAGCATCGGATCCCCGTCCCACTTCCCATCGCAGGGCGAAACTCGTCAATGTGTCAGCCACGGCCGCAATTTCGTATGCGGATGCACGTCTGCCGATCTGGCGCAGAATCCGGGTGGGGTGAACCAAATGCCCCTCCCTCAGCGCACGCCCTATCGCCGCAGCATTGGAAAAGCCTGTATCCACGCCCTGTGTCGCTGCTCGATCGAGCGGCGTGACCGTCATGCACAAGGACGCGAACAGCCAGCCTGCACGCAAGGTGAGTCTCATCGTTCAAGCTCCTTACATGAAGACGGTTGTGGTGGCCCATACCCAGACGGGCGAACCGGACGCAGCGGTAACGGCAAAGCGCCAGAACTGGTAGCTCTGCGACGCCCCGGTATGACTGGCACTTGCCGCAGTGGCGATGCCGGAATGGGTTTCAGCGATTTGAATTTGCGCCGCGACATTGTAGTGCTTCAGAGCATTCCGATCTTTTGAGGGCCCTGGATTAGTTACACCCCTCCGGGTCTACGCGGCTTGCCGCCGCTCCTCGTTGATCCGCTGCCGTTCGCGCTGCGCTTTCTCCAGT
>Ga0164243_10000713_pt1 | contig 58534 bp, 53 predicted proteins | sample OricompcompostOP_FD_108781 | JGI IMG/M metagenome (GOLD analysis project Ga0164243, IMG submission 108781) | Organic Plus compost microbial communities from Emeryville, California, USA - Original compost - Organic plus compost (OP) | ecosystem: Engineered > Solid waste > Mixed feedstock >... | reverse complement strand
GCCGCCCGGCAGGAAATACGGTGGAGGATTGTCCACCGGGGACGAAGGAGCAGACCGTCACACACCGCGCGCGGAACGCCGGAATCTTTCGGCGGTTCGTGGTGCTACCAATCTCATGCGCATTACACACTCCGCGCATGGGGCCATGGGCTGGCCAGAAGCCCGGCGTTCCGCGCGCCCTTCATGGGCAAGAAGCGGACTTGGACTACGGGCGCGCCCGCGCCGGCCAAACAACAGGGCGGCTTTCGCATGTCTGTTGCTTTCACCCTCCCCCTTGTGGGGAGGGTTCGAGCGCCGACGCTGAAAGCGGAAGGCGATCGGGGTGGGGGTGGCAGCGAATGAGAATAGCAAGGACCCCCACCCCGATCATCCTCACTTCGTTCAGATGATCGACCCTCCCCACAAGGGGGAGGGTGAAAAAAAGACAAGGGGAGGGACAAGAAGAGACAGAGGAGGATCATAAAGAGCGATTTCCCCTTCTCTCCAAAACGCTCTATGCTGTGCCGGCGCGGGCGTAGTTCAATGGTAGAACGGCAGCTTCCCAAGCTGCATACGAGGGTTCGATTCCCTTCGCCCGCTCCATCTCCTGAAATGTCAGTTCTGTCGCCGCGTCACTGCGCGCGAATCTGTCGCATGCGCCGCATCGCGCGCGGACCGATCGACGCATGCCGGAACGCAGCGATCCGCACGGATTTAGCGACACATGACATGAGGAGAATGCGAATGGCGGATCGCGCCCGTTACGAGAAATACGAACAGCCGACGGGAGGCTGGGGCTCGGTCCGATCGCTCGTCAAACATTCGATGCGGCAGCGCGCCGTCTCCACCGCCGCCAGCCTCATGCGCGACCACAACAAGGTCGGCGGCCATATGTGCACGAGCTGCGCCTGGGCCAAGCCCGCCGAGCCGCATCTCGCCGAATTCTGCGAGAACGGCGCCAAGGCGACATTCTGGGATCTGACGGCCAAGCGCACGACGCCGGAATTTTTCGCCGCGCATACCGTAACGGAATTGCTGACCTGGCCGGATTTCGATCTCGAGGATCAGGGCCGGCTCACTCATCCGATGCGCTATGACGCGCGTAGCGACAAATATATGCCGGTGTCATGGGACGAGGCCTTTGCCGATATCGGCGACAAGCTGAAATCCTTCGCGCCCAAAAGCGTGGTGTTCTACGCCTCCGGTCGCGCCTCGCTCGAAACCTCATACATGTATCAGCTGCTGGCGCGGATGTACGGCAACAACAATCTGCCGGACAGCTCCAATATGTGCCACGAAACGACATCGGTGGCCTTGCCGCAAAGTATCGGCACGCCGGTCGGCACCGTGCTGCTGGAGCATTTCCAGGAGACCGATTGCATTCTGTCCTTCGGCCAGAATGTCGGCACCAATTCACCGCGGCTTTTGCATACGCTGCAGGAAGTGCGCGAGCGCAACGTACCGATAATCGTGTTCAATCCCTTGCGCGAACGCGGCTGGGAAGCCTTTGTCAATCCGCAACGGCCGGGCCAGATGCTGACCAGCAGCCCGACGCAGATCGCCACGCAATATTATCAGCCGCGCGCCGGCGGCGACATTGCCGTGATGACCGGCATGGCGAAATGCCTGTTCGCATGGGATGACGAGGTACGCCGTACCAGCAACCAGCGCATTCTCGATCCGGGATTCATCGCAGAACACACACATGGCTTCGAGGCGTTCGAAGCCATGGTGCGCGAAACGCAATGGGACGCGATCGAGGAAGCAAGCGGTCTGGCCCGTGCCTCGATCGAAGATGCGGCCCGCACCTATGCCAACGCCAAATCGGTGATCGCGATCTATGGCATGGGCCTGACGCAGCACAAGCTCGGCGTCGACAATGTGCAGATGCTGGTCAATCTGCTGCTGATGTGTGGCCATATGGGACGGCCGGGCGCCGGCATCTGCCCGGTGCGCGGCCATTCGAATGTGCAAGGGCAGCGCACGGTCGGCATCGCCGAAAAGGCCGAGCTGGTGCCGCTCGACAAGCTGGCGGCGCGTTACGGCTTTGAGCCGCCGCGCGAAGACGGCATGAACACGGTGGAAGCCTGCGAAGCCATCGTCGCCGGCGAGGTGCGCGGCTTTATCGGACTTGGCGGCAATTTCGTGCGCGCCATCCCCGAACGCGACCTGATGGAGCAGAAATGGCGCGCGCTCGATCTGTCCGTTCAGATCGCGACCAAGCTCAATCGCGCCCATCTCATCACTGGCAAAACGACCTACCTGTTGCCGACGCTGGTGCGTACTGAGATCGACGAACAGGCGAGCGGTCCGCAGATCGTCACGATGGAGGATTCCACCACCTGCATTCACGCCTCCCGCGGCAAGCACACGCCGGCCAGCCGGCATCTCTTGTCGGAGCCACGCATTGTCGCCGAGATTGCCAAGGCGACACTCGCGCCCAATCCGAACGTGCCCTGGGATGAATGGGTGGCCGATTACGCACGCATTCGCGACGAGATCGAATATGCCTTCCCCGAGGACTTCCGGGACTTCAATCAGCGCCTCGATCTGCCGGGCGGCTTTCCGAGGCCGATCGCCGCGCGCGAGCGCAAATGGGAAACCGACACCGGCAAGGCCAATTTCAAATTGCCGAAGGCGCTGCATGCGAGCTTCGACGACGGCGACGATCCGACCATCATGCGGTTGATCACCTTGCGGTCGAACGACCAGTTCAACACCACGGTCTATGGCTATGCCGATCGTCTGCGCGGCATTCATGACTCGCGCATGGTCGTCATGATGAACCGTGCGGATCGCGAGCGCCTCGGCATTCCGAAGGATGGCCAGGTGCGGATGACCACGGCGGTGGACGATGGCATCACCCGTAGCATGGATGGCTTTCAGGCCATCGATTATGATATCCCCGCGGGTACGCTTGCGGCCTATTATCCGGAATGCAACGCGCTGATCCCGCTCTGGCAATTTTCGGAAGAGAGCAAGACGCCCGCCGCCAAGTCGGTGCCGGTGCGGCTCGCGCCGGCATGAGCGACCACGCTTTGCCCGAACCGCCGGCGCTGACTGAAAAGGTCTTCGCCGCGCTGGACGACAAGGCGCAGCTGCCTTTGCTGTCGCTGATCGTGCTCGGAATGCTGGCCGGTGTTTATATCGGCCTCGGCGGCCTGTTCGCGACGATCGCGCTGGCTGGATCGGATGCGATGCCATTTGGCTTCGCGCAGGTTCTGAGCGGCTTCGTGTTTGCGCTCGGCCTTGCTCTGGTGCTGGTTGCGGGCGCGGAATTGTTCACCGGCAATACGCTGATGGCTGGACCAGTCGCCGCGCGGCGGGTGGCGCCGGCCTTGGCGCTACGCTCCCTCAGCATCGTTTATGTCGCGAATTTCGCCGGTTCGCTGTTGCTGGTGCTGGTCGCCTTTGCTGCCGGCATTCAGGACGGCGGCGAGGGCGCGGTCGGCCGTGCCGCGTTTGAAGTCGGCGAGACCAAGGTCGGGAAGGATTTCTGGACGACGCTGGCGAGCGGCATCATTGCCAACATGCTGGTGTGTCTGGCGGTCTGGCTTGCCTATGCCGGCAACACCGTCACCGAAAAGATCGCCGGGCTGGTGCTGCCGGTGGCGGCCTTCGTCGCCGCGGGTCTCGAGCATTCGGTCGCCAATATGTATCTGTTGCCCTTCGCGTATCTCGTGCAGGGCGCGGCGAGCGACGCGGACCAGGCGATCACTCTTGCCGATATTGCCCGCAACCTCACCGCGGCGACGATCGGCAATATTATCGGCGGATCGCTGGTGGCGTTGGCCTATCTCGCTGTTTATGGCGGGAAAAAGGGCTAAACGCCGCCTGCAGACAGGCCATTTCAGCTCCATTCCCGCCGGCCACATCAGGTTCATGTCTTTGTTTTGGCGCGTTTTCTTTACGGGGACCGGAGTCCACTTCACTCGAAAACGCTTTATAAGGCGGGCCAGAAAACAGAGGCAGCGCCAGGCCTGGCCTCGCGCGCCCGGATGGAGATGATCGTGTCGGACTGCATTCATTGTGACATCCACGACCTGCTCGAACCAGAACTCGCCCGCGAGGGCGCCGATCTGGGGCAGATCGCGTCAAAGGTAACGGAGGTGCTGGCCGATCTCGTCCTTAGCGCCGGCCCGGAAGACAGGGCGGCGTTGCTGGCCGATATCATCGCCAATCTCGGCCATTTTGTTCTGGAAAAGGGCGATCAGCCGGACATGAGCGACGAGCCGAAGGCTCGCCGCCACTAGGGTGAGAGGTTGGCGAGGGGCGCTGCTTCTACGCCCCTGCCTTGGTCCTGGTCTTGGCGTTGCGCGCCAGAATGTTCAGGAATTCGATAAAGGCCGAGAACGCCATCGCTGCGTAGATATAGCCCTTCGGGATTTTGGCGCCGAAGCCCTCGGCGATCAGCGCCATGCCGATCATGAGCAGGAAGCCCAGCGCCAGCATCACCACGGTCGGATTGCGGGCGATGAAGTTGGACAGTGGCGTCGCTGCCACCAGCATGACGATTACGGAGAAAACGACGGCGATGACCATGATCGGGATGTGCTCGGTCATGCCGACGGCGGTGATGATGCTGTCGATCGAGAAGACGAGATCGAGCAGAATGATCTGGCCGATGGCGGCCGCGAAGGTCAGCTGCATCACCGGCGCAGTGGCAGCTTCGGTGGCCGGCCTGTGATCGACATTATGGTGGATCTCGGTGGTCGCCTTCCAGACCAGGAACAGACCGCCGGCGATCAGGATCAGGTCGCGCCAGGAAAAGGACTGGCCGAAGACGCTGAAGATCGGCGTGGTCAGTTGCACGATGATCGCAATGGTGCCGAGCAAAGCCAGCCGCATGACGAGGGCAAGGCCAATGCCGATGGTGCGCGCCCGCTGCTGCTGATGAGCGGGCAGTTTGTTGGTCAGGATGGCGATGAAGATCAGGTTATCGATGCCGAGCACCACCTCCATCACCACAAGAGTGATCAGCGCGATCCAGGCGGCGGGATCGGCGGCAAGGGCGAGGAGGCTGTCCATGATGGGGTCGCTCGGATGGGGCTCAATCGGTCAGGCAGGCATCTCAAAGGGCCGGCAGCCAGGGTGCAACGGCCCGGATGCCTGTTCCAGCATGTCGCAACGAAATCAGATTGAACCGGTTCCATCACCGGGACGAGGACATTTCGCCCGTTGATCTGCGTCCGTGCCGGGCTTATTTGAGGAAATGATGGTCGACGCGCTCCCCACTGCGGCATCTCGCCGCGCCATTTGGCCGCTCGCCGCAGCCGGCGCGGTGGTGGGCGTGTTGCTGGCTGTCGCCGGTGCGCTGTGGGTCCAGTACGGCACGGCGGTATTTTTTGAGATCGTTCGTGCCGGTATCGCCGCCTGCTTTTAAGCGGTCGTCGCAAGTCTCGCGCAAGTGAAGAAGTCACTGATGTCACCACAAGCCACCCGCATCGTTATCGTCATCACCGCCTTCATGGTCGGCTTGCTGGTCATTTCCGGCGTATTGCTGCTCGCGGTCGGCCGTTCACCGACGCAGGTCGCGACAGCCTCGGCGGTCGGTGGTCCGTTCAAGCTCATTGATCAGAACGGGCAGGAGGTGACGCAGGAGGCATTGAAGGGCAAGCCGTCGCTGATCTTCTTCGGCTTCACCCATTGCCCGGATATCTGCCCGACCGCTTTGTTCGACATGTCCGAACTTTACAAGGCGCTGGGTCCGGACGGCGACAAGCTCGCGTCCTACTTTGTGACCGTCGATCCCGAACGCGACACGCCCGAGGTGCTGAAGGAATATCTGTCGAGCTTCGATCCGCGATTGCGTGGTCTGACCGGCGACCCGCAGGCGGTGGCGGCGATGGAAAAGGCCTATCGCGTTTATTCCAAGAAGGTGCCGCTTGAAGGTGGCGGTTACACGATGGACCACACCGCGCTGGTCTATCTGATGAACAAGGACGGCCAGTTCGTCGCCCCGTTTAATCTCAAGCGCAAGCCGCAGGAGGCGGCGGCCGATCTCAAGCGCTATCTCTAGGCACGAGAAATTTGGCCCGCCGTGAATGACGGGCGAGGCCATGCGCCGTCTTCTCCCAGTGATACGGCGCGACGACCAATTGTCCGATCGCACGCCACGCTGCGACCGACAGCAGCGCCCAATAGAATGGTGTGAGCAGGAGATAGCCAGCACTGGTGAGCAGCCGCCGCCGCGACAGACCGATAAAACCGTTCAGCGCCGACAGCGCATAGCCGGCAACAAGCGTCCCCACATAAAGGCTGGGCATCGCGAACACGCCGCCGGTTTCCGGCCAGATAAAGCCGGCGATCATTTGCCAGCACAGCACGGCGATGAACAGGCCGTGCACCAACGCGGCCAGCACCGCGCCGCCGACCACCATCTGAAAGATCAGGAAGCCGCCGGCGCCAAGATCACGCCAAAGTCCCAGCGGATCGCGCATATGTACCGCCCAGGTTTGCAGATAGCCCTTGAACCAGCGCGTCCGCTGATGGATCCAAGCCTTCGCTGTGGCGGGTGCTTCCTCATAGGTCGATGAGTCGATGACGGTCGTGTAAAGCCCCGCCCGCGCGATGCGAATGCCGAGATCGGCATCCTCCGTGACATTGAACGGGTCCCATGCGCCAAGGTCGCGGAGGGTCGCGGTGCGGAAATGATTGGACGTGCCGCCGAGCGGCAAAGGCAGGCGAAACGCCGCCAAACCTGGCAGGAAAACGTCGAATAAACCCGCATACTCGGCCGTGAACAGGCGTGTGAGCCAACTGTCGGCGGTGTTGTCGATCGTCAATCGTGCTTGTACGCAGGCCAGCCGATCGTCGCTGTTCTGGAACGCTGCCAGCGCCACGCGCAATTGCTGCGGCTCCGGCCGATCCTCGGCGTCATAGACCACGACATAGTGCCCGCGCATGAAGGGCAGGGCGGCGTTCAAGGCCTTCGGCTTGGTGCGCGGTTCTAGCGATGGCGCGACGATGACTTCGAATGGTGCAGCCAGATCGAGCGTAGCAAGAGCGTGGCGCGTTGCCAGATCATGACGCTCCACCACGATCTTGATGTCGAGGCGCTCCTTTGGATAATCGAGCTGCGACAAGGCCGCGATCAAGGCCGGGATCGATGCTGCCTCCTGATAGGCCGCAACGACAATCGAATAGAGCGGCAGCGATGAATCATCGTCGAGTGCAGGCGTTTGCTGCGGCACCGCCGACAAGAGAATGCCGAGCACGCGCAATCCGCTCCAGCCGAGAAAGATCAGGGCAAGCGCCAGATTGACCGCAACCGTCAGGGTGTTCTGCGCACCCGCCAGGATGATCAGGACCAGCAGAGCAACTCCGGCCAGCGCCAGCGGCGTGCGGCTCAGCGCCGAGCCGGCGGAGAGATGCGGTCGCGTGTTTCGTAAGTGCAAGGCCGCCTTGTCGCCGACCACGCTCTCCGCCTGATGATGGATGAAGTCGCGCAGCCATTGCATGGTGGTGATGCGCAGGCTACCGCGAATGGACGGATGCTGCTGCAGCGTCTGGACCATCAGCCGTGCCGAATGGTGCCAGGGCGCAACAGCCAGTTGCAGCCGGCCATCGGCCGTGAATGGAATGATGCCGCAGCTAAGGCCCGTCAGCATGGTCTCGTCGGAGAGCGGGCAGGCCGCGCGCGGCACCTGCGCCAGCGTCTCCAGCTTCAATCCGTGATGACGGGCAAAGGCGCGCGCGTAATCGTGGTCGGACAACAATCCATCGGCGATCAGCACGCGGTCGGCGCCGGTCCCGATCTCGGCGGCCCGCAATTCGGCGGCGGCGAGATGCGCGGGGTGGACGAGATGGCGGACGCAATCGAGTTCGGGGCAACGGGACAGAGCATGATGCCGAAAAGTGCGAAGCGGTTTTCGGGCGACATCATGCTCAAATGTATCGAGGCGAATGCGGACGCGATCAGTATCGGGACTGCGTCCCCACGCGACCGGCTCTGCTGCACGCGGTACTCTGTCGGCGTCCGACCGACTGGTCCGGACCGCCACCTCACGCCACCCCACCTCAGCCCCCACACGACGCAAACAAAAAATGCTAGGCTCGAAACGCCTCCCGCCATCAGAAGGCGAGACGTTCAGGTAAAACAACACATGCGAGTATGGCCGATTTCCTTAAGGCGTTACCACAGTAATTTTTGCGTCCTGCTGCTGGCCGGCCTCCTCGCCTTCGGGACCGATGCCGGGCCGACGCGCGCGCAGGCGCAGCCGCATGTGCAGCCGCAGGCCGAGCAGCCGCCGGCGCCGTCGCCGTTTCCGGGCTTCTGGGACCCCAAGCGCCGCCCGGAGCGGCCGGATCTCTCGCGCCTGTCGCAGATCCGCTTCATGACCGAGACCGATTATCCGCCCTTCAATTATGCGGGTGCGGACGGCCATCCGGTCGGCTTCAATGTCGAGTTGGCGCGGCTGATCTGCGAGGAGCTGGCCATCACCTGCACCATCCAGATGCGCCGGTTCGATACGCTGATCCAGGCGCTGAACCAGAACAGAGGCGATGCTGTGATCGCCTCGCTGGCGGTGACGGCGGATACCCGCAAGGTGCTGGATTTCACCGATCCCTATTACCGGGTGCCGGCCCGTTTCGTGGCTCGGCGCGATGCCGCGACCCCGAACCTTCGTCCCGAACAAATCGAGGGCAAGAAAATCGGCGTGGTCGGCGGCAGTGCCCATGAGGCTTATCTCAAGGCACTGTTCACCGAGGCCCAATTGGTCACCTATCCAAGCGCCGAGGCGGCGCGCGAAGCGCTGCGCAAGGCTGAGGTCGATTACGTGTTCGGTGACGGCATCGCCCTGTCATTCTGGATCAACGGCACGGATTCGGAGAATTGCTGCGCCTTTGCGGGCGGACCATTCTTTGAAAGCCGCTATTTCGGTGAGGGTGTCGGCATCGCCGTCCGCAAGGGCAATGAGCCGATCCGGCAGGCGCTGAACTGGGCGCTCTATCGGCTCTGGGAAAAAGGCCGTTTCGCCGATCTGTGGCTGCGCCATTTCCCCGTGAATCCGTATTGAGACGCGCGGTTTTCCGCGATATCCCAAACCACCGCGGGCAAGCCCGCCAGGATCCAGTAACGATCGTTTTGATGACCTGTCGTCCGCAGGGACGATTGCCGGAGTACCATTTGAATGTCTGCTGATCCCGCCGCGGCGGCCGCGTCTTTGCGTTCCCTGGCCGAGCAATCCAGCGCCTGGCCATTCGAGGAGGCCCGCAAGATCGTCGCGCGTCTGAAAAAGACGCCGAAGGACGAGGTCATTTTCTCGACCGGCTATGGTCCGTCCGGGCTGCCGCATATCGGCACATTCGGCGAAGTGGCGCGCACGACCATGGTGCGGCACGCCTTCCGCGTTCTCACCGACGATAAGATCAAGACCCGGCTGATCGCCTTTTCCGACGACATGGACGGCCTTCGCAAGGTGCCGGACAATGTGCCGAACAAGGAGATGCTGACCGAGGATCTCGGCAAGCCACTGACGCGCGTGCGCGATCCGTTCGGCACGCATCCGAGCTTCGGCGAGCACAACAATGCGCGGCTGCGCGCCTTTCTCGATGCCTTCGGCTTCGACTACGAATTTCTGTCGGCGACGCAATGTTACACGTCCGGCCGTTTCGACAAGGCGTTGCTGCAGGTCCTGACCAACTTCGACAAGGTGATGGCGATCATGCTGCCGTCGCTGCGCGAGGAGCGCGCGCAAAGCTATTCACCGTTTTTGCCGATTTCGCCGCGCACCGGCATCGTGTTGCAGGTGCCTGTCACCGCGCATGATGCGAAAGCGGGTACCATCACCTATGAAGATCCCGATACGAAAGAGAGCGTCACGACACCTGTGACAGGCGGCTATTGCAAACTGCAATGGAAGCCGGACTGGGCGATGCGCTGGCTGGCGCTTGGCGTCGATTATGAGATGGCCGGCAAGGACCTGATCGATTCGGTGAAGCTATCGGGGCAGATCAATCGCGCCATCGGCGGCACGCCGCCGGAAGGCTTCAATTACGAACTGTTCCTCGACGACAAGGGCCAGAAGATTTCCAAGTCGAAGGGCAATGGTCTGACGATCGAGGAATGGCTGCGCTATGCCTCGCCGGAATCGCTGTCGCTGTTCATGTATCGCGAGCCGAAGGCGGCGAAGCGGCTGTATTTCGATATCATCCCGCGCAATGTCGACGAGTATTTCCAGTTCCTCGATGGCTATCGGCGGCAGGATCAGAAGCAGCAGCTCGGCAATCCGGTCTGGCACATCCATGCCGGCAACCCGCCGCAATCGGACATGCCGCTGACTTTCCAGCTGATGCTGACGCTGGTGTCGTCATCCAATGCCGAAAATGCCGAGACCTTGTGGGGCTTTATCGGCCGCTATCGGCCGGGCGTGACGCCGCAAACGCATCCCAAGCTCGATGCCATGGTCGGCTATGCGATCAACTATTATCGCGACTTCGTCGCGCCGACGAAGCAGTTCCGCGAGCCCAACGAGCAGGACCGCAAGGCGCTGACCGATCTGCGCGATGCGCTGTCGAACCTCGCTGCCGATGCCAGCGCCGAAGACATCCAGAATGTCGTCTACGAGATCGGACGTCGCGAGCCGTATCTTGATGAAAAGAAGAAGGGCAAGGATGGCCGTCCGGGCGTGTCGCTCGACTGGTTCAACATGCTCTATCAGGTGTTGCTCGGTCAGGAGAAAGGCCCGCGCTTTGGCACCTTCGTCGCAGCATACGGTTTGCGGAACACAGTCGATATGATTGACGGGGCGCTCGCCCGCTCAGCCTGAAAGCACAACATCGATGATGGCGCTGACGCCGATCTCACTCGGTCTTGTGGCAGCGACCATCGTCGTCTCGTCGTTCGTATCCGGCATCTTCGGTCTCGCCGGTGGCATGATCCTGCTTGGCGTGCTGCTGGTGTTTTTCGACGTGTCGACCGGAATGGTGCTGTTCTCGCTCATCCAGCTAGTGGCGAATGGCTGGCGCGCGATCCTGTGGCGAAGATTCGTCATCTGGCGCATTTTCTGGATGTATGCGTTCGGAGCGGCGGCTGCGTTTTTGGTGATGCGGTGGCTGGCGATCGTGCCCGGCAAGGCATTGGTTTATCTCTCGCTCGGCGCCATGCCATTCCTGATCGAATTGCTGCCGAAAAATGCGCGGCCGAATATCGAGCATCGCGGCGTGCCGTTTCTCACCGGCCTGACGACAACCGTCGTGCAGATGATCGCCGGTGTTGGTGGGCTGTTCCTCGATCTGTTCTTTCAGAAGAGTTCGCTCGACCGCAAGACCACGGTCGGAACCAAGGCAGTGACGCAGAGCTTCGCGCATATTCTGCGGCTTTTGTATTTCGGTTCATTCGCCGATCAGCTTGGTGAGATCCCGCTCTGGTCGATCATTCCGGCGGCGATGCTGGCGATCGGCGGCACGTCGCTTGCGCCTTACGTGCTGGAGCGCATGACCGATGACGGTTTCCGCCGCTACACGCGCTGGATCATCCTGACGCTCAGCCTGATCTATATCCTACGCGGCGTGGCGCTGCTGCCGGGCGTTAACGCGCTTATTGGCTGACCCACAGGATCCGGGCGATCCAGACGACGTCGGACATCGCCAGCGTGCGGTCAGGATGACTGGGATTGAAGGATTGCAACTCGATGGTCTTGGCGGTCTTGCGCGCGAGCTGCTTGACCATCACCTCGCCGTCAGTGGTCTTGACCACCACCCGGTCGCCGCGTCGAACGGGCGCTGCCGGCGAGACCACGATCACATCGCCTTTGCGATAGGCCGGCAGCATCGAATCGCCGGAGACCTTCAGGGCATAGGCATGTTCGTCATTGAGCGCCGGGATCTCGACTTCGTCCCAGCCCTTGCCGACCGGATAGCCGCCATCATCGAAAAAGCCCCGCGCGCCAGCCTCGGCAAAGCCGATCAGCGGCAGCCCTTGCGTGATCGGTCGGGCATTCTCGGAGATCAGCGCGATGAAAGTTTCGATGCTCGTATCGGTCGCGGCCAGCGATTTGGCGACCGATTCGGTCGAGGGCCAGCGCGAGCGGCCGTCGGGCGTTACGCGCTTGGATTTGTTGAAGGTGGTCGGATCGAGTCCGGCCTTGCGGGCAAGGCCGGAGGCCGACAGGCCGGCCCTGGCGGCGAGCCGGTCGATAGCAGTCCATATCTGTGCATGCGTGAGCATGGCGTTCGCCCTGGCGGTGGACGGATGGTGCGGGTGTGACTATTGTCCTACCGGATGTAGGAATTAGTGCCTTTTGTGGACGCTGTCCAGTCCAGACGATGGCTTTGTTGTCGCCGGCTGGCAGCATGGCTTAGGTTGGTTGACTGATTTCCGGAGTTTTCTTGCAGTGATTGGCCTGTTCGAGCGCCTGACCCTCCCTTTTTTCCACCGTTTCGAGCCGGAAGACGCGCATCGGCTGGCGCTGCGGGCGCTGCAATGGGCGCCGCTGCCGCCGGCGCGGGCGGATGATGCTAGGCTCCGCGTCCGCGCGTTTGGTTTGAATTTTCCGAACCCGATCGGAGTGGCGCCAGGCTTCGACAAGAATGCCGAAGTGCCTGACGCGTTGTTGCGGCTCGGCTTTGGCTTTGTCGAAATCGGCACCGTGACGCCGCGCCCGCAGGCCGGCAATCAGCGCCCCCGACTGTTTCGGCTGGATGCTGATCAGGCGGTGATCAACCGCCTCGGCTTTAACAATGAGGGCGAAGCGCAGGTGCTGCAGCGACTGGCGCGACGCGCCGGGAAAAAGGGTCTTGTGGCGGTCAATGTCGGCGCCAATCGCGACAGCGAGGATCGCGCGGCGGATTACGCCAGGCTAGTCGAGGCCTTTGCGCCGGTGGCAAGCTACATCACCATCAACGTGTCGTCGCCCAATACGCCGGGTTTGCGCAATCTGCAGGAAGCCAAAAGCCTCGATGATCTGCTGGCGCGTGCGATCGAGGCGCGCGACCGCGTCCTGCCGCGTTCGGGTCCGACGCCGCTCTTGCTTAAGATCGCGCCCGATGTGTCGCTCGGCGAACTCGATGACATTGTCGGTGTTGCCCGCCGCCGCAAGGTCGACGGCATGATTGTCGGCAACACCACATTGAGTCGGCCGCCATCCCTGCGCGAGCGCACCAAGGCGCAGGAGCAGGGTGGCTTGTCCGGCAAGCCGCTGTTTCGGTTATCGACGCGGGTGCTGGCGGAAACCTATGTGCGGCTGGAAGGGGTGATGCCTGTGATCGGTGTCGGCGGTATCGATTCCGGCGAGGCGGCGGTCGCCAAGATCAGGGCCGGGGCATCGTTGATCCAGGTTTATAGCGCGCTGGTATTTCACGGCATGTCGCTGTTGCCGGACATCAAGCAAGGGTTGCTGGCGGCGCTCGAGCGCGGCAAGCATCAGACGCTCGCCGATCTCACCGGCACTGATGCTGCCGATATCACCGCTCAGGAATGGCCGTCTTGAATGTCAGTGGCGCCCCTTTGAGGGCGCTACTGAACGCGCGTTAACGGCCGCGTGGCGCGTTGACGAGCCGCATGATCAACCAGACCGGGATCACGATCACCGCGCCCAGGAGGAAGTAGCGCCACAGCCAGTTGAGGGCATCGAAGCCCAGATCCCAGATGACATGGATCAGATGGCGGATGCTCTCGATAATGTTGAACGGGTTGAGGCCGAAGACGTGCATCACGAAACCGATCAGCACCGACAGCAGGATCAGACGTCCCAGCACGCCGAGCGGCGAGCCGCCAAAAAACCGCGTCAAGGGATCGCTGCCACGCGCACGTGCGGCGTCAGCAGGGTCTCTCGGCGGTGCGGACATCCGCGGATCGTTAACCGACATCTCAACCTCCATGCCCGAGCCGACAGGCAACGGGCCATGATTAGTCTGGTCGTCATAGCGAAACCAGACGGTAAAATCTAATCACGTCGCCGTTGTGTGCAAGGCGCTGCGATTATGCTCGATCCCATCCAGCATTTTTTCCAGCGTCTCAAGCCGGTCGGCCTCCCGCGGCGGCTTGTCCCAGCGCAGGCGGCTGATGCGGGGAAAGCGCATGGCGAGGCCGGATTTGTGGCGCGTGGAGCGCTGCAGCCCCTCAAATGCCACCTCCAGAACCAACCCTTCGTCGGGACCGAATTTTACCGCGCGCACCGGTCCAAAACGCTCGACAGTGTTGGTGCGGACAAATTTATCGATCTGCAGCAGCTCCTCATCGGTGAAGCCGAAATAGGCCTTGCCGACCGGCACCAAGGTTTCGGCGCCATCCACCTCGCTCCAGACGCCGAAGGTGTAATCGGAATAATAGGACGAGCGCTTGCCGCTTCCGCGCTGCGCATACATCAGCACGGCATCGACGGTGAGCGGATCGCGCTTCCATTTCCACCACAAGCCTTTCGGGCGTCCGGGCAGATAGGGTGCATCCTTGCGCTTGAGCATGATGCCTTCGACGGCATTGGCATCTTCGCTCGCGCCCGCAGACGCCGGATCGGCGCGCGCGGCGGCAAGTTCGGGCCATGCCGTGAAAGAAACGACGGGTGACAGATCAAGGCGCGGATGCGGGTGGCGGGCGATGAAATCTGCCAGTCGCTTGCGCCGCTCCTCGAAGGGGAGCTCGCGCAGGTCTTCGTCGCCATCGACCAGAAGATCATAGGCGCGAAGATGCGCGGGATATTCCAGCAGCAGCTTCGGCGTCACGGCCTTGCGGTTGAGCCTTTGCTGCAAAACATTGAAGCTCTGCACGCGCTGATCGCGCAACACCAGCAATTCGCCATCGAGCGAGCCGTTGAAGTTCAACGACTCCAGAAGGTCGGGAAAGCTCTTCGAAATTTCCTCGCCCGTGCGCGAATACATGCGGACGACGCGTTCGCCTTGTTCATTGACGCCGGCCGAAGCCTGTACGCGAATCCCATCCCATTTCCATTCGGCGATGAAGTCAGAAGGATCGAGCTTTTCAAAGTCGCTATCCTCGATAGCATGCGCCAGCATCGCCGGACGAAAGGGCGCGGGATCGCGCGTTGAAGGCTTGTCGCCGCGACCTTCCAGCCAGGCGAAGAGATCTTCATAAGGCGGCTCTAGGCCGGACCACATCAGTTCAATATCGTGCACGTCCTTGTCGCCCAGCGCTGCTGCTGCGGTCTTGGCAAGGCGAGCGGAGACGCCGACGCGCAACGCGCCGGTGACAAGCTTCAGTAACGCCCAGCGGCCGGTCTCGTCCAGCGCATCGAGCCAGCGCGCGATCTGCGCCGGAAGCTGAGACTTGCCAAGCGTATTGAGGCTGGTGACGACATCGGTGATGGACGGAATATAGTTTGGCCGCGCATCCGGCACCGGCCACATCAGCGCGATCGTTTCCGAGGTGTCGCCGACAAAGTCGCGTGACAGCGCAAATAGCACTGGATCAGCCCGCTCGGTGATGAGACCGCGAATCATGCCCGGCTTGGCATATTGAAAGCTGAGGCTGCCGGTGAGCGCGGCGAGCGCATAGCCCCGTTCTGGATCCGTGGTGTGTCGCAGATAGTCGGTGATCAGGCGCAGCTTGTTGTTGCGGCCGGGCTCATAAGCGAGACGGTCGAGCAGTTCGGCGAACCGGTTCATGCCGGATTTCCCGCTTCGCCTTGATCCGACACGCCGTCGGTTTCGTCCTCATCGCCATAGCCAACGATGTCGAGCGGGCGTGCCTTCAGACCTTTGGTGCCGCACCAATGCACAAGCGCATCTTCCTGTCCGTGCGTCACCCAGACTTCACTCGCCTCAGTCGCAATGACCGTGGCGCGCAGGCCATCCCAATCGGCATGATCGGATACAACGAGCGGCAATTGCACGAGACTTTGTCTGGCGCGTGCGCGCACCCGCATCCAGCCGGATGCGTAACACGTGACAGGATCGGGGAAGCGGCGCGACCAGACCTCTTTCAGTGCCGATGGCGGACATAATGTGATGGTGCCGGCGAGTTCGGCTTTTTTCTTTTCGCGGACCAGCACCAGTTCGCCAAGATCGATGCCCTTCTCCAGATAATAGCGCGACAGGGTTTCCATCGCGCCATGCAGATAGATCGGTTCGCGGTAGCCGGCCTTGCGGATCAGCGCCATCACCCGCTGCGCTTTGCCAAGTGAGTAAGCGCCGACCAGATGAGCACGCTCGGGAAACAGCGACACCGAATGCAGCAGCTTGGCGATCTCTTCCTCGGGGTCCGGATGGCGAAAGACCGGCAAACCGAAGGTTGCCTCCGTGATGAAGACATCGCATTTGACGAGCTCGAACGGCGTGCAGGTCGGGTCCGGGACATCCTTGTAATCGCCTGACGCCACGATGCGGCATCCCTGCCGCTCGACCGCGATCTGGGCAGAGCCCAGCACATGCCCGGCCGGGTGAAAGGTGATGTTGACGCCATTGATCGTCAGCGTCTCGCCATACCGGATAGCCTGGGTGGAACCGGCGAAATCCTCCCCATAGCGCAGCCGCATGATGTCGAGCGTTTCCTGCGTCGCCAGCACCTGTCCATGGCCGGCGCGCGCATGGTCGGAATGCCCATGCGTAATAAGAGCCTTGTCGACCGGCCGGGTCGGATCGATGTAAAACCCGCCAGGCTTGCAGCAAACGCCGGATGGGGTGGGCACGAGGAGGTCTTCGGGGCGCATCGGCATTAGATAGGCGTTGTGGGCCATTTCGCGAGCCAAATAGGAGTGCCATTGCAAGAAACCAAAGTCTTTTCATCCTCGGGCGACGTGCTGGCCGATCGTCGCTACGAGCTGGCGCGGGCCTACCGCGGCGACGGCGATCTGCCGGCGGCCATTGAGCTTCTGGAACAGGCGGTGGAACTGCGTCCCGACTTTATCGCCGCCTGGTTTGACCTCGGCGATGCCCGGGAGATTGCAGGGCAACGGGACGGCGCTATCGCCGCCTTTCAGGAGGCTTTGAAGTCCGACCCGTCCGACCGTCACGGTGCCGGCCTGCGCCTGCGGCTTCTTGATATCGGCGGTCACGCCATGTCACCGGATTATGTGCGCTCGGTGTTCGACCAATATGCACGCCGGTTCGACGAAGCGCTGGCCGGTTTGTCTTATAACGCACCGCAGATGCTGGCCGATGGCGTTGCAAGAGTTTGTGAGGCGCAGCAGCGTCCGGTGCGGTTCGCCAATATGCTCGATCTCGGTTGCGGCACCGGATTGTCTGGCAGTGTCTTTCGGCCCGCCGTGGAGTTCATGGAAGGCATCGATCTATCGCCCGGCATGATCGAGCAGGCGCGACGGAAAAATATCTATGATCAGTTGGAGGTTGGCGACCTGACCGAAAGTCTTGATCGGCATCTGCGCAACGATCTCCGATACGATCTGATCGTTGCGGCCGATGTTTTCGTTTATTGCGCTGATCTCACGCTCATTGCCGAACTGACAGCGCAATTGCTGACAACAGACGGCTTGTTCGCCTTCACTGTTGAAACTCACGCGCATGATGGCGTGATCCTCGGGCCGAAGTTGCGTTATGCGCATGGTGAAAAGCACGTGCGGGATACACTCGCTTCCGCCCATCTGACGCCGTATGTCTTGGCGCAGGTGTCGACCCGCATGGAGTCGGACCAGCCGGTGCCAGGGTTGCTTGTCATTGCCGGGCGCGCCCTTCATCCGCCGCTTTCGGAGGCGATCGGGTAAACCGTGCCGCGCTCCAAACCCGCAAAACCAGCGACCGAGCTTCCCGAGCGTTTCTCGCGCTGGTTTGCGTCGCGGGGTTGGGCGCCGCGCCCGCATCAGCTTGAATTGCTGGCACGCGCGCAGAAGGACAAGTCGGTCCTGCTGATTGCCCCGACCGGCGGCGGCAAAACGCTGGCGGGCTTCTTGCCGACGTTGGTTGAACTGAGCGAGGGTGCAAAAGACAAGCGGCTTGTCTCGACCGGACGCGACATCCGGCGGTCAGGCGGGCTACACACGCTTTACATCTCGCCGCTTAAAGCGCTGGCCGTTGACATTGCGCGCAATCTCGAAACGCCGGTGGCGGAGATGGGGCTGCCGATCCGCGTCGAGACACGGACCGGCGACACGCCTGTTTCGAAGCGCACACGTCAGCGCAAGGACCCGCCGGATATTCTTTTGACGACGCCGGAGCAACTGGCGCTGCTACTCGCCTCCGCCGATGCGCCCTATCTGTTCGGTACGCTCAAGCGCGTTATCCTCGATGAACTGCATGCGCTCGTGCTGTCAAAGCGGGGCGATCTTCTTGCTCTGGATCTTGCTCGGCTATTTCGTCTCGCGCCCGGTCTGCATAGCGTTGGCCTGTCGGCGACGGTCGCCGACCCCGATGATCTGCGTCGCTATCTGGTGCCCCAGCCGGTCGCGGGCGAAGCGATGGCCGATCTTGTGATTGCCAGCGGCGGCGCTGCGCCGCATGTCACTATGCTGCAGCCCGATACGAGCGATCCGGACGCGCGCCTTCCCTGGGCCGGGCATACGGCACGCCATGCCTATCCGCAGATCTATGAGCTGATCAAACAGCACAAGACCACGCTGGTTTTCGTCAATACGCGTAGCCAGGCCGAGCTGGTCTTTCAGGAATTGTGGCGCATCAATGATGACGCTCTGCCAATCGCGCTGCATCACGGATCGCTCGATGTCACGCAGCGTCGCAAGGTCGAACTGGCGATGGCGCAATCGCGTCTGCGGGCGGTGGTGTGTACGTCCTCGCTCGATCTTGGAATCGATTGGGGCGACATCGACCTCGTCATCAATGTAGGTGCGCCGAAGGGATCATCCCGCCTGCTGCAGCGCATCGGCCGTGCCAATCATCGGCTGGATGAGCCATCGCGCGGCATTCTTGTGCCAGCCAACCGTTTCGAGGTGCTGGAATGCAGCGCGGCCGTCGATGCCGTGGCAGCTCAGGCGCAGGATACGCCGCCGCTGCGGACCGGCGCGCTCGACGTGCTCGCGCAACATGTGCTCGGTACCGCCTGCGGCGAGCCATTCGATGCCGCCGTGCTTTTCAATGAAGTGCGGAGCGCCGCGCCGTATCGCGATCTGACGCGGGCGGATTTCGATGCCGTCATCGATTTCGTCGCGACCGGCGGCTATGCGCTGAAGGCCTACGAGCGCTTCGCGAAGATCAGGCAGGATAAGGACGGTCGCTGGCGGATGACGCATCCCCGTTTCGCGCAGGCCTATCGCATGAATATCGGCACCATCGTCGAAGCCTCGATGATGAAAGTGCGGCTGGTGCGATCGCGCGGCGGCGGTGCCGGGCGCAGCGGTCCGATCGGGCGCGGTGGACGTATTCTGGGTGAAGTGGAGGAGTATTTCGTCGAGACATTAAGCGTTGGCGATACCTTCGTCTTTGCCGGCGAAGTGCTGCGTTACGAAACGATGATGGAAGACGAGGTCTATGTCTCGCGCGCGCAGGACGCCGACCCGAAAGTGCCGTCCTATGCCGGCGGCAAGTTTCCGCTGTCCACCTATCTCGCCGCTCGCGTGCGAAACATTCTGGCCGATCCATCGCAATGGTCGCATCTGCCGCAGCCCGTGCAGGAATGGCTCGCGCTGCAATCCGTGCGATCGGTGTTGCCGGGGCCGCGCGAGTTGTTGGTCGAGACATTCCCGCGTTCTTCGAGACATTATCTCGTCTGTTATCCCTTCGAGGGACGCCTCGCGCACCAGACGCTCGGTATGCTGCTGACGCGCAGGCTTGAACGTGCGCGCATGCGGCCGATGGGATTCGTCGCCAATGAATATGCGCTGGCGGTCTGGGGCCTCGGCGATCTCAGCGCCGCCATCCGCCGCGGCGCACTAACGCTGGACGATCTGTTTGCCGAAGACATGCTCGGCGATGATCTGGAAGAATGGCTCGCCGAATCGGCGCTGATGAAACGCACCTTCCGGACCAACGCGATCATCGCGGGATTGATCGAAAGACGGTCAACCGGAAAAGAAAAAACACGGCGTCAGGTGACGATCTCGACGGACCTTATTTACGACGTATTGCGAAAGCATCAGCCCGATCACCTGCTGCTGCGTGCGGCGCGCGCCGATGCTGCCACCGGCCTCCTTGATATCCGGCGCCTGGGTGACATGCTCGCGCGTATCCAGGGACGAATCGTCCACAAGCCGCTGGATCATGTTTCGCCGCTGGCGGTGCCGGTGATGCTGGAAATCGGGCGAGAGACTGTTTACGGGGAAGCGTCGGACGTGCTCTTGGCAGAAGCTGCGGACGAGCTTGTCAAAGAAGCCATGTCTTGAGGAGAATTGGGGTGCCTGCGACGTTGCCAGTCAGCAGTTCCGAGTATCGGACGGATGATGTGGAGCTTGCCGGCGCCGGGCTGGTCGTCGATCCGGCTGGCGTGATCTACTGGCCATCCGAGCGGATTTTGGCCGTCGCCGACCTGCATTTCGAAAAGGCTTCGAGCTTCGCCCGCTACGGCGCGTTCCTGCCGCCCTATGACACGACCGCGACCCTGGCGCGCCTGTGTGAAATCATCATGCGTTATCGCCCGCGCACCGTCATCGCTCTGGGAGACAGCTTCCACGACGGCGACGGGCCGCAGCGTCTCGGTGAGACCGACCGTCACGTGATCAATACCCTGCAGAATGGTCGCGACTGGATCTGGATCGCCGGTAATCACGATCCTGATCCCGCTATCGGCATCGGCGGTGTTTTCACCCCCGAATTGAGACTCGGCGGACTGACCTTTCGCCATGAGCCGACAGGACAAAGCGGCGAAATTGCCGGTCACCTGCATCCGATGGCGAGAGTCATCGCCGGCGGCCGGGCGATCCGTCGGAAATGTTTCGCGATCGGCAATGAACGCATGGTGATGCCGGCCTTCGGTGCCTTGACGGGCGGGCTCAGCGTCCGGGCCCCCGCTTTTGTGACGGTATTCGGGGCGCTGACTTTCCGCGCCCATATGCTTGGAACCACGCGGCTTTATGCCGTCGATGCCTCGCGCTGTCTGCCACTCTAGGTGAGCGACTAGTCGCGTCGAAACACGATCGATGCGAACCAGCCGGTCAGCAGCGCCATCAGCGTTGTGAATAGACCATAAAGAATGCCGTGATCGCGCGCGGCGGTGACGATGAATTGTTCGATTCCGACCTTCACCACTTCAATTGCTGAGGAGGCCCGGGCGATATTCTGGGAATCGGCAAATAGCCGAACATCGACATCGTAAATGCCGACCGGCGATTCCGCCGGCAAGCGAATAGACGCGCGAAACAGATTAGGCGTGATGAACGTCACGCCGGCGGGATCGTCGATATAGAGGTGCCGCTGTTTCCGCAGCCGGATCAACGCGTCCCGGAAGGTCTCCTCACCCGACTCGATGCCGGCAGCGACATGCATGCGCGGAATGAGGTTCGGGCCGATATCGAGGCGCCGAAGCGTTTCAGCCGGCGCAATCTCGTCCAGCGGCTTGTTGCTCAGCACGGAGAGATAGGTTGGCGCGCCAAGAAAAGTGTTGGATTCGGCATTGGTCCAGATGCCGGCGATGCGATCTTTCCGGCGCACCACCAACTGCTGGGGAGCGCCGGCAACGGTCACGATGATGTTGTACCCGGTTTTCCGCGGCGTGGTGCCGGCGTCGCTCTCGATGGCGCCGAACAGCACCAACTCGGTTCCGGTGAAGCTCGACGACACCAGCACCTGATGGCTGCTGAGCGAGGTGATCAACCGTTCGGCGGAGGCCGTGGCACCCGACAGCAGGAAAAGCCCGGTGGTGAGGGAGGCGAGCGTTTTCATCCGCCTTCTCCCACCGCTCGGATGGAAAACAGTTCAGCCGGCTGAACGAGAATATCGATGGCGAATCGGATGCCGACCCCGAGGACTAGCAGTCCGAGCAGAAACCGCAGCCGTTCCGCCTTCATATTCTGGCCCGCCCGTGCCCCGAACTGGGCACCGATCACGCCACCGACCATCAGGATCAGCGCCAGCAGGGCATCGACCAGCTGGTTGGTCGCGGCATGCATGACAGTCGCCGACGCCATCGTGACGAGGGTCAACACGGTCGAGGTTCCGATCACGGTCGCTGTCGGCACCCGCAGAAAATAGATCAGCATCGGAACGAGCAGGAAGCCGCCGCCGATACCCATCAACGAGCCCAAAAAGCCGATGATCAGGCCGATGCCGATCACCGGAATGGCCGAGACGTAGATTTTCGACCGTTTGAACCGGAACTTGAAGGGCAGTCCATGCAGCCAGGTGTGGCTGCCGGGACGGCGCAGAACGACCGGGTGGCCTTGATAGCTGCGCAACATGGCGCGGACCGATTCGCTGATCATCAGGCCGCCGACCGTCATCAGCAGGATGACGTAGGACAGGGCAATGACAAGATCGAGCAGGTCGGCGGAGCGCAGCAAACTGAACACCCAGACACCGCCCACGGTGCCGGCAATGCCGCCGATCAGCAGCATGAGCGCCAGAGGAATGTCGATCGATTTGCGTCGCCAATAGCTGATCGCGCTTGAGGCCGAAGACGCAGTGATGTGGCTGGTGACCGTTGCCACCGCCACGGCCGGCAGAATGCCGATAAAAATGAGGAGCGGCGTCATCAGGAAGCCGCCGCCGATGCCGAACATTCCGGAAATGAACCCGACCGCGAGCCCCATCCCGAATAGCAGGAAGATATTGACCGGCAGATCTGCGATCGGAAGGTAGATTTGCACAGGCAGACGCCGTCGTTAAAGGCTCGTGCGAGAGCTCCGATTGACGATGCGGCAGCGATCCGGCGCGGCCGCCGGATGAGGCCGCGTTTCGGAGCATCCGTACAGTGTTGTGCGGATTAGTCGAATGAATTGTGCGTAAAGTTAGGGCGTTGCCCCGCCTTACGATGCCGTGACCTTGGCGCTGGCACTGGTGCGGGGCTTTTTCGGCGCCGACGTATTCTCAGCGGCCGGTTTATCCCATCCGCCGGTCGGGGCCTGCACCGTTACAGCGTCATCCGGCTGGCGACGCGGCGTGAAGGCCTGCACCGAGGCGCGGGCCGCTGCCAGCGAGGCGGCGTCGAGCCTGCCGCCGACATCGTCACGCTTCTTGGCGGCATCCTGGTCGCCCTGCAAAGCGGCCAGCGAGAACCACTTGTAGGATTCAGTCAGGTTCTGGTCGAGACCGATGCCGCGAGCGTAGAGAATGCCAAGATTATACTGGCTGTCCGCGACGTTGTATTCGGCGGCGCGCCGGAACCATTGGCTGGCGGCCTTGTAATCGGACTTGCCGTCGACGCCCTCGGCAAACAGCACGGCCAGGTTATGCATAGCCTTGGCGTGCCCTTTTTCGGCGGCGATCACATAATAGCGGCGCGCGACATCGAGGTCTTTTTTGACGCCGAGTCCCTTTTCATACAGGCCACCCAGCCGGAAATGCGCAGGCGCGAGCCCGGCATCGGCGGCGCGCTCCAGCCATTGAATGCCTTCCTCGGTATTCTGGGGAATGCCGTTACCTTCGATCAAACGGATACCGACCTCATAGAACGCAGCCGGTTGTCCGCGCATCGCAGCGTTGCGGAGGAGACCCGGCAGCTTGTCCGACAGCGGCGGCAGCTTTTCGCTATTCGGCTCGCCCGATTTGCCGTTGCTGACGGAGCCGGTGGTGTCGAGATCGAGCGGCGCTGCAGGAGCCGGGGCCGGTTTTGTGACGACACCGGACGATGCGGTGTTGAACGGATCGGGCGTCAACGGCTGCAGCGCCGGCGGCACGGTCAGAACGCGCGGCTCAGGTTTTGGCGCGGTCGCCTCGGCCAATTCCGGATCGTTCTGTTCGGTCAGTTCGGAGAACACCGGCTCGTTGCCGCTGTCGAAATAATCGAGGGCCAGGCGGCCGGCGCCAATGACCAGCAAAATGGCGCTGGCGCCCACGAAGAGTGACCGCATCTTGTTGCTGATCGTGCCGGAGCCTTCGCCGCTATTGTCGGCGTGATAGGTCACGGGCTCGGGCGTGGCCGCTGCGGCTTGCGCGGCACGGCGGGCGGCAGCGATGAAATTGGACGGCGGACCCTGATGGGTGCTGCCGGGATTCTTGCCGCCCAGCGCGGCCTCCGAGGCCGCAATGCGGTCGGCCGCTGACGGCGTCGATTGCGCGCGCGGGGTGCCGGAGCCCGGCTCGAGCGGGAAATCCGGCGGCAAATTCGGGTCATGCGGGGGCCGCTGCGGGCCATGCTGCGGATTTGGCGTCCGTGACGCCGGTGGCGTGCCGATGGCCGGGGCGATCGGCAGCGGCTCCTGTGCGACAGGCTTGACCTCCGGCGCGGGCTGGAATTGCTGCGGCCGGACCGGCGGCGTCCGCGGACGGTCGGCGGCGGGAGCCGGCGGGGCGGCAAAAGCCTGCGGCTTCGGTGCTTGCGGCGCAGCCTGAGCAGGCGGCGTTTCAACGGCGAACCGGGCTTCGCGAATGCCACCTTCGATCATCGCCAGACGGTCGACGAGATGGCCGAGCGTCGAATGGACGGCTTCCAGCGAATCTTGCGTGCGCACGAGATCGCGCTTCAGATGATCGACAGCCGGAGTCGGATCGATGCTCGGCTGCGATGACGAAAGCTGAAGTGAATCAAGCCGCGCCTTCAGCTCGGAAAAGCCGCGCTCGATCGCATTCAGCACCGGCAGGCCGGCAATCCGCTGCTCCAGCGCCTGCATCGATTCCGCGTCAAGCGTCCGCGGCGTGGCCGCCACCTGATCGACCTTGGCCGCGAGGCCGCGCACTTCTTCAGACAAGCTCGACAATGTCTCGTTGGACGCGACATTGGCGACGATGCTGCGCAGCGCGGTAATGGCGGTTTCGATCTGATGCAGCGAGGCCGGGTCCTGATAGGCAGCGCCGGACTGATCGATCTTGGCCGAAAGATTCTGGATCGCCTGTTCGAAACCGGCGAGGCTTTCGGCCGGCTTCAAACTGCGCAAGGCATCGCGCACCTCATTGAGGCCACGCTCCATGCCGGCAATCATCTCCAGATCGACGCCGGCATCGCGGCTGTGATCGATCCGCTCGGCGAGCCGTCGCACCTCGGCTTCCAGCGCTTCGACCGCGCGGCGCGGCAGGGCTTCCGTCAGGCGATTGGAAATCTCGGCGAGGTCCTGCCGCAACTCCTGAAGGATCGGGCTGAAATCCGGCGCCGGCTGGCGCAGCGTTTCAATCTGCGCGGTGATGGTGCGCAGCTGGCTTTCCAGCCGCGACAGATCGGGACCGGGCGGCGGCGGTGCATAGGCAGGCGCAGAATAACCCATCGCCGGCGCAGGCGCATAAGATTGCGGATGCGCCGCGTAAGGCTCTGACGGAGCGCCGTAATGCTGTGGCTGAGATTGTGGCTGCGCCTCCGCGGCCACATGCTGTTCGACCGAAGCCGCATCGTCGGCAGCGCTATCGAGCGCGCGCATGCGGGCGGCAATCTGCGCCACCGCGTCATCGACGTTGGTCTGTTCGGACTGCTGCGGCGCAGGCGGAGCCGGGGGATAAGTGCCATAGGGCTGTGCGCCATGCGGCGCCGGGTGACCCTGATAGCCATGCGGATATTGGGGCGGATAAGGCGGATAACCGCCGCCCGGATAGCCGTGCTGCGGCGGGTAACCCGGCTGCGGATAGCCCTGTTGCTGCGGATAGCCGTGTTGCGGATAATCCTGCGGCGCAGGGGGATAATGTGGCGGCTGGCCATAACCCTGCGGTGCCTGGCCCTGCGGCGCATGCGGATAGCTGGCGGGCGGAAAATAATTGGGATTGGGCGCGGCCGGACGTTCGTCTGGCCGGCTGGCATTTTCGTTCATCCGCTGACGCTCATTCATGCCTAAACCCGTCTGTCAGGGCCTCGCGCCGTCGCCGGAAACCGCCGTCTGTCCGTAACGTGGGGTTTGAAAAAGACGCTTCCCCGCCCGCGACAGACTTTTTCCTGTCAGGGTAAATAAGCCGTTAACCGGCCGTTTTTCTTAATGAAAACAGACCCTATCGCGGGCAAAAACAAACGCATTAGCGTAAGAGCGCAGGCGATTCGCGGACGCTGGCCTTCGAGCATACCAAAGCCGAAACCGCTTTATGCCCAACGTCCTGCGCCAAAAGGGGAGAGTGGAAATGCCGGCTTATAAGGCGCCCGTCGACGACGTTCTGTTCCTGCTCAATGACGTGCTCAAGATCGAGCGCCACAACAACCTGCCCGGCTTCGGCGATGCCAGCCCCGATCTCCTCCAGGCAATCCTCGTAGAAGCCGGCAAGTTCTGCGGCGAAATACTCGCTCCGCTCAATCGTCAGGGCGATATTCAGGGTTGTACGCGCCACGAGGATGGACGCGTCACCACCCCGGACGGTTTCAAGGCCGCCTATGACCAACTGGTCGACGGCGGCTGGATCGGCCTGTCCTGTCCGACCGCTTTTGGGGGACAAGGTTTGCCGGCGACGGTAACAACCGTCATCAACGAATTCCTGGCCTCGTCCAATCTTGCCTTCTCGATGTATTCGGGCCTCGTGCAGGGCGCGGTCGCCGCCATCCTCACCCACGGCACCGACGCACAGAAACAGACCTACCTGCCGAAGATGATCGAAGGCCGCTGGGCCGGCACCATGAATCTCACCGAGCCGCAATGCGGCACCGACCTTGGCCTTCTGCGCACCAAGGCAGTGCCGCAGGCCGATGGCTCCTACAAACTGTCCGGCACCAAGATTTTCATTTCCGGCGGCGAACAGGACCTGACCGAAAACATCATCCATCTCGTGCTCGCGCGCATCGAAGGCGCGCCGGCCGGCACCAAGGGCATCTCGCTGTTCATCGTGCCGAAGCTGATGGTGAAGGACGACGGCACGCTCGGCGATCGCAACGGCGTTGTCTGCGGCTCGATCGAACACAAGATGGGTATACACGGCAGCGCCACCTGCGTGATGCATTACGACAATGCCACGGGCTATCTGATCGGCGAAGCCAACCGAGGCCTCGCCGCCATGTTCACGATGATGAATGAGGCGCGGCTTGCGGTCGGCGTACAGGGCCTCGCCTTGTCCGAGGTCGCCTATCAGAACGCCGTCACCTATGCGAAGGATCGTTTGCAGGGGCGCTCGCTGACCGGCGCGAAATATCCCGACAAGCCGGCCGATCCGCTGATCGTGCATCCCGATGTGCGGCGCATGCTGATGAGCATCCGCTCGTTCAACGAAGCGGCGCGCGCGCTGGTGTTATGGACATCCTTGTTCGGTGACATCGCCCACAGATCGCAGGATGCGAAAGAGAAGCAGCATGCCGAAGACATGATGGGCCTGCTGACGCCGGTGGTGAAAGGCGTGCTGACCGATCTTGGCTTTGCCAATGCGGTGAATGCGCAGCAGGTGTTCGGCGGCCATGGCTATATCGCCGAAAGCGGCATGGAGCAATTCGTGCGCGATGCGCGCATTCCGATGATCTATGAAGGCGCCAACGGCATCCAGGCGCTCGATCTCGTCGGCCGCAAATTGCCGAAGGATGGCGGCCGCGCGGTGATGGCGTTTTTCGCCGAGGTGCAGGAGTTTGTGAACGCACATAAGGCCGATGAGGCGATGAAGCCGCATGTCGAGCCGCTCAATGCATCGCTCGGTCATCTGCAGCAGGCAACCATGTGGTTCATGCAGAATGCAATGCAGAACCCCGATAATGCCGGTGCCGGCGCCAGCGATTATATGCATCTCTTCGGGCTGGTGGCGCTCGGCTATATGTGGGGCCGCATTGTCGTTGCGGTGAATGAAACCGTGGCGTCAGGCAAGGCCGTCGATGGCCTCGATGCGCAGGCGCTGAACAACAAGCTGATCGCCGCGCGCTTCTTCGCCGAAAAAATGCTACCGGAAACCTCAGCGCAACTCGCCCGCATCAGCGCCGGCGCGGGAAGTGTGATGGAGATGAGCGTGGAGGGGTTTTAGGGGCTTGGCCTGAGCCTCGAACCTTTCGCCCGTTCATTCCCGCGAAATCGACATTGGATCTCGTCAACTGTTTGTCTTCGTTCATCTCGACAACGCCGACTCCAATCTTATAAGTAGCGGCAACGACTGACTTCCTAGAAAGACAAACGGCATGACCGACGAGACCCGCGACAGCAACGGCACGCTTTTAAATGACGGCGATTCCGTCACGCTGATCAAGGACCTGAAAGTGAAGGGGACGTCGGAGACACTCAAGCGCGGCACGCTGGTAAAGAACATCCGCCTGACCGGCGACCCTGACGAGATCGAGTGCAACACCAAGCAGGTGAAGGGCCTCGTGCTGAAAACGGCTTTCCTCAAGAAGGCGTGACGCGTCGCACATCAAGCTAGAGCTAGCCAAAAGCACAGCGGCACACCTTGCCGCCTTTAGTTAGCGGTAAGCAGAAACCGCCATTCGGGCCGTGCGCCGTGACGCGATGCGTCGGCCACCTGTCAATGCGAAATGCGTTTGCGGTCACGTTATGTCATACGCAAACTTCGCCGTCCGTTATCTGATGCAGGACGTTCTCACGAGCCGCGATACGCCGACAGTGTCATGCAACTCGTGCGCTGAATAAACGTTTATGAAGGCTCATGAAATTTGTTTGCCATAACACCGGAATGCTCATGCGTTGCCGCAATCCGGTGAAAATTCGCGACGACAATTCGTTATCTTGAACGTGATCGTTCTTGAAACGACCGGGAGATGCTCATGACGACGTTGAAGTCTTTCATCATCGGTGCGGCAGGCTTGCTGGCCCTCACCGGTGCGGCTGCGGCCATGCCGGCTGCGCCGTTGTCCAACCCTGCTGCCGATACGGCGAAGTCGGACGTTCAGCAAGTGCGTTGGGTGTGTGGCCCCTATGGCCGTTGCGTGTGGCGGCCGAATTATTACCGGCCCTATCCGTATTATCGCCCGTATCCGGCCTATGGCTACGGTTACTGGGGTCCGCCGCGTCCGCGCTACTATTATGGCTACGGCCCGCGCTGGCGGCGCTGGTGATCAGACACAGCTCAAAAGAAAATGGCCCGGTGTGATCGCCGGGCCATTTTTATTCGCATTCACTGTAGCAGCGCGCGTAACGAAAGGCCGGTCTCGCGACCGGCCTTTTGTGTGATGTCTTTTGCTTTAGCGGTAGACGTAAACGATCTGCCGCGTTGCCGGGTCGACCAGCACCGGTTGTCCATTCACATAGACATACTGGTAGCGATAATCCGGAACAGGTTGCAGCTCGACCGTGCGCGGCAATCCCGCGCCGACCACCACTTCGCCGTCCAGCGTCACTGGATCGATGGGATTGCTGGTGACATAGGAGCCGACTGCCGGCGGCGGGACGATCGCGGGCGCGGTCACGGCGCCGTAGCCTGGACGTGCCGCCACGATTTCGCCGCTGATCACCGGCTCGGCGGTGGCAGCGCCAGTCGTGCCATAAGCCGGTGCGCGATAAGTCACCGACGGCTGCGTGGACGGCTCAAGAGGCACGGCGTCCGCGACCGACATTTGCGGCGCGTTGCCGCCGCTCAGCGTCATATATTGCGAATAGGCCCAGCCCTGCACGCCGCGATAATTCACCTGGCACCATTTGCTGCCTTCGATACAGCCGATCACGCTGGCGCGCCGATTGGCGTTCATGTTGCCGATGATCGGATGTTCGGGGCCAGGTCCCGATCGCAGGTTGAGATCGGTGGTGGCGGTTGCGGTGGTTTGAGCCTGCGCCGCGCCGATCATGGCCAGCGACGCCACGGTAGCAAGCAAGGCGATGCGCTTCATGGGGTCCTCGTCAGAGGTTGTGAACAATCGCCAAGCCAACGTTGTAGAAATTACTTTCGTTCCGGTCGGGAGGCTCTATGCGGGGTGAGGGCCAGCCGGTGCGGCGCACATTTCCGTGAGGCTTTTGGACCGGCTTTGATTTGGCACAGGCCGCCGGCAACAAATTCTGCTATGAAGTGCCGTTATGGAATGGCGCTCAAGCGTGATGGCTGGTGCGCCGGCTTGATCGAGGGAGAGGCAGCGTGATCGGCTGGATATTGCGGCTCATTCTGATTCCAACCGGCGCTATTGCCGGCTGGTTCGTGGCCAAGGATTCACCGAATTTCAGCGCCGTCCAGCTGGTTGTCGGGATGGTGCTGGTGTTCTTCACCGTGCTGGTGGTGATCCTCACCGCGCGCATTGAAACGATGCGCAATTCCGGCGACTGATCGCTAAAATTTTTGCCGATTGCATCACGCAATGCGTTTGCATTTCAATGCAATGCATCACCTGCATGCTTTTCCATTCGTTATTCATGTTGAGCAATGCGCGCACCGCGACGCAGCCGCTATGCCGCAACGGTGTTATCGTCCGCGCCGTTACGCCCGGACATGCGGCTTGCCGTCCGGTTCACATCAGGAGGATGTCATGCGTAAAGCTCTGATGATCGTCACTGCTGCTGCCAGCATCGCCACCGCAAGTGTTGCCGCGCCGAGCAGCGCAGAAGCACGCTGTTATGGATGCTGGGCAGGTGCGGGCATTGCCATCGGCGCCATTGCCGGTGCGGCTTTTGCCAGCGCGGCCTATGGCAATTATGGCGTTCCGTATGGCGGCTATTACCGGCCGGCCTATTACGGCGGTTATTATCAGCCTGTCTATTATGGCGGTTATTATCAGCCCGCTTATTATGGTGGCTATTACCGGCCCTATTATGCGCCGCGTTATGTCGGCTATTGGGGCGGCCCGCGCTACTACCCGGCTTATGCCTATGGCTGGCGTCGCCCGGTCGGCTATTACTGGTAACGAAAAAGGGCGGGTGCATCACCCGCCCTTTTCTTTGCCGCATGTCATCGCGTCATTGGTTGGACAAACGAAGATAATCCAGCTTGCCGAGTGGCACGCCCTTGTGGCGCAGAATGTCGTAAGCGGTGGTGAGGTGGAAAAAGAAATTCGGCAGCGCGAAGGTGAGAAGATAGGACGCGCCGGTGAAGGTCATCGCGCCTTGCCGCACTTTCAGTTCGACCGTCTTGCTGTCGCAACCTTCGAGCGCGGATTCATCAAAGCTGTCGATGAAGGCTTTGGTCTTGTCGATCCGCGCATATAAGTCCGCGAAGGTCTTTTCATTGTCTTCCATCTTCGGCGACGGCCGCCCGGTCAGCCGCTCCAGGGCCAGTTTCGACGTGTCGCTCGCGCGCTGCACCTGACCGGCCAGCGGCAGCATGTCCGGCGCCAGCCGTGTCTCCGTCAGCGTGGCCGGATCGGCACCGGTCTCTTGCGCATGCGCTTCCCCCTTGCGCAGCAAGGCGGAGAGGGTGGTCAAGCCATGCGTAAGGACTGGCACGGAGGCCTGGTACATCGAAATTGGCATAAGAAATGTCCCGAGAAGGAGGAGAGGGGCTGATGCCGGGGCATCTAGGAGCCGGCCCGGTTGCCTTCAAGGAACAATTTGCGTGAAATGCGTTGGTGTGGGGGGAGGACGGGCATCCTCGCCAGTCTTGAAATTTGAGGGGGCGTAGTTTCCATGGCGGTGATCACCGGGGATGGGGTGAACGGGACGACAACAGCAAAGACGCCGGAATTGAAGCGGGTGATGGGGCCGTGGCTGCTGCTGCTGTTCATCGTCGGCGATATTCTCGGCACCGGCATCTATGCGCTGACCGGGCAGGTGGCCAATCAGGTCGGCGGCGCGGTGTGGCTGCCGTTTCTGGTGGCGTTCATCGTTGCGTTGATGACGGCGTTCTCCTATCTCGAACTCGTCACCAAATATCCGCGTGCGGCCGGCGCCGCGCTCTATACCCACCGCGCCTTCGGCATTCATTTCTTCACCTTCATCGTCGCTTTCGCGGTGATGTCGTCCGGCGTCACCTCGTCGGCGACCGCCTCCCGGGCTTTTGCGGCGAATTTTGTGCGGGCTTTCGAGCTCGATCTGTCCGGCACCATCGGCGTCATGCTGCTGGCGCTTGCCTTCATGGCGCTGATCGCCATCATCAATTTCCGCGGCGTCGGCGAAAGCGTCAAAGCCAATGTGGTGCTGACCTGCGTTGAGCTGACCGGCCTTCTCATCATCATCTTTATCGGCCTGTGGGCGATCGGCGCCGGGCAGGGCGATGTCTCGCGCGTCCTTGATTTCAAAACCACGCCGGACACAAGCTTCGTCTGGCCGGTGATCGCGGCAACGACGCTCGCCTTCTTCGCGATGGTTGGCTTTGAGGATTCCGTCAACATGGCGGAAGAGACGCGCGACCCGAGCCGGATCTTCCCGAAAATCCTGCTGACTGGACTGCTGATCACCTGCGCGATCTATATGCTGGTGTCGATTTCGGCGATCACGCTGGTGCCGCCGGCTGAACTCGGCAGCGGTGAAACGCCATTGATCAAGGTGGTGCAGGCCGGCGCGCCGAATTTCCCGGTCTGGATCTTCGGCTTCATCACCATGTTTGCGGTGGCCAATACTGCGCTGATCAACATGCTGATGGCGAGCCGACTGGTTTACGGCATGAGCCGCGAACATGTGCTGCCGGCGGTGCTAGGCAAGGTGCATCCATCGCGACGCACGCCTTATGTGGCGATCGGCTTCACGACGCTGGTGGCGATGGCGCTGATCACCGTAGTCGGCGAAATTCCGGCGCTCGGCGGCACCACGGCATTGCTGCTGCTCTGCGTGTTTACGGTGGTCAATATCGCCGTGCTGGTGCTGCGCAAGGACAAGGTCGCGCATGCCCATTTTCGCACGCCGACCATCGTCGCGGTGCTCGGCGCGCTCAGTAGCGCCTTCTTGGTCGGGCCATGGACCGGCCGCGATCCGGTGCAATACAAGATTGCCGGCGTGTTGCTCGCCATCGGCGTCGTACTGTGGGTCATCACGCTGTTTATCAATCGCGCGACGGGCGTGAAGCCGGTCGCGCCGAGAATGGAAGACCTTGGCGGCACCGAAACGCGGAACTGATAACGCACGATAGAACTTGCCATCGCCGGCGAAGTCTTGGCAAAGACCGGCGATGTCTGACGCATCTTCATCCCGCTCCGTCGCCGTGATCGGCGGCGGTCCCGCTGGTCTCATCGCCGCTGAAACTTTGGCGCGGGCGGGCCATGCCGTCGTCGTCTATGAGCGGATGCCCTCGCTCGGCCGCAAGTTTCTGCTGGCCGGGCGTGGCGGCCTCAATCTCACCCATGCGGAGGAGCTGCCGCAATTTCTCGCCCGTTATGGCAAGGCGGAAAGCCATCTGCGCGCGGCGATCGAAGCCTTTCCGCCCGCGCGGTTGCGCGCCTTCAGCGACGAGCTAGGTCAGCCGACATTTGTCGGCTCGAGCGGCCGTGTGTTCCCGGAAGCGATGAAAGCGTCGCCCTTGCTGCGGGCCTGGCTGCGGCGACTTGATGCACTCGGCGTGCGCTTTGCGCTGCGTCATCACTGGCGCGGCTGGACTGATGACGGTGTGCTAAAGTTCGACACGCCCGATGGTGTGGTCACGGTGTCCGCCGATGCGACGATACTGGCGCTGGGCGGCGCAAGCTGGCCGAGGCTCGGCTCCGATGGCGGCTGGGTTGAACTGCTGCGGCAGCAGGGCATCGATGTTGCGGATTTGCGGCCGGCCAATTGCGGCTTTCTCGCCGACTGGTCGGAGCATCTGCGCCGCCTTCAGGGCGAGCCGCTGAAGCGCGTCGCCTTGTCATTCGATGGCAGGACCACGCGCAGCGAAGTGGTGGTCACCGCATCCGGCCTCGAAGGCGGCGGCGTCTATGCATTGTCATCGGTGTTGCGTGACGCCATCGACGCAAATGGCGAAGCTATCCTCACCATCGATCTTCTTGCCGACATGACAGTGGCGGAAGCCGCCAGACGCATCGGCGTGCCGCGCGGCAAGCAATCGCTCGCCAGCCGCTTGCGCAAATCGGTGTCACTGTCGCCTGTTGCGATCGCGCTGGCGCAGGAAGTCATGCAGGGCAAGCTCGGCACGCTGACGCCGGGCGTGATGGCGCAAAAGCTGAAGGCCTTGCCGGTGCGGCTGACCGGCGTTGCGCCGATCGCGCGGGCGATTTCAAGCGCCGGCGGCGCGCCGTTTGCGGCGCTCGACAGCGATTTCATGGTGAAGCAGAAGCCGGGTTTGTTCGTGGCCGGTGAGATGCTGGATTGGGAAGCGCCGACCGGCGGCTATCTGCTGCAGGCCTGTTTCGCCACAGGCTTTGTCGCGGCTGAAGGTGCCGCGCGTTGGCTGGGTGAGCACTAACCACCCTCGATCTCCTCGCGCAGCATTTCCAGCGCCAGCCATTTTTCTTCCGCTGCCGCCAGTTCGGTCTGCGCCTTGGTCATCGCCGCCATGGCCGCATCAAAGGCTTTGCGGTCGCGCGTATAGAGATCGGCATCGTCCAGCTTGGCCTGCAGCGTCTTGATCTCAGACTCCAGCTTGGCGATCTGCTTGGGCAGATTGTCGAGCGCGTGCTTGTCGTTGAAGCTCAGCTTCTTCTTTGGCTGCGACGCAGATTGTCCTGACCCGGCCTTGCTGTCCTTGCTGCTGCTTGCGGGTTTTCCCGGCTTGGTCGATTCGATGTCGCGGCCGCGCTGCGCCAGCATGTCGGAATAGCCGCCGGCATATTCATTCCAGCGGCCATCGCCATCCGGCACGATCACGGCACTAACCACGCGATCGAGAAAATCGCGATCATGGCTGATCAGGATCACCGTGCCGGAGTAATCGGCGAGCGTTTCCTCCAACACGTCGAGCGTTTCAAGATCGAGATCGTTGGTCGGCTCGTCCAATACCAAGAGGTTCGACGGCCGCGCCAGCGCGCGCGCCAGCATCAGCCGGCCGCGCTCGCCGCCGGAGAGTGCGCGCAGCTGCGTGCGGATCTGTTCGGGACTGAACAGGAAGTCCTTCATATAGCCGACCACGTGCTTGGTCTGGCCGCCGATACTGACCGTGTCGCCCTTGCCGTCGGTCATCGCTTCGGCCAACGTCCAGTTCGGATCGAGGCTGTCGCGATCCTGTTCGAGGCTGGCGATTTCGAGATTGGTGCCAAGCTTCACGCTTCCCGTGTCGGGCGCGAGCGTGCCGGTCAGCATCGACAGCAGTGTGGTCTTGCCACTGCCATTCGGACCGACAATGCCGATGCGGTCGGCTCTATTGATGCGGGTTGAAAAGTCGGTGACGATCGGGCGGCCATCGAAGGCTTTGGAAATATTCTTGGCTTCGATCACCAGCGTGCCGGATTTGTCGGCTTCAGTGGCGGTGATCGCCGCCTTGCCGACGCTGCCGCGATAATCCAGCCGGCTCTGCCGCAACGTCTGCAATTCCGCCATGCGGCGGACATTGCGCTTCCTTCGCGCGGTCACGCCATAGCGCACCCAATGTTCCTCGGCGGCAATCTTGCGATCGAGCTTGTGCTGTTCGAGTTCTTCTTCCGCCAAAATCTCGTCGCGGCGGGTTTCAAAATCCTTGAAGCCGACTTCGAGCCGCCGCGTCTTGCCGCGATCGAGCCACACCGTGACGCGCGTCAGATTGTCGAGGAAGCGGCGGTCATGGCTGATGATGACCAGCGCCGAGCGGCGGCTTTTCAATTCGCCTTCCAGCCATTCGATCGTCGTCAGATCGAGATGGTTGGTCGGCTCGTCGAGCAGCAGGATATCGGGCGAGGGCGCCAGCACGCGGGCCAGCGCCGCGCGCCGCGCCTCGCCGCCCGAGAGATGCGCGGGATCTTCCTCCCCGGTCAGGCCGAGCTGCTCCAGCAGGTAGCGCGCCTGATAGGCGTCGTCGCCGGCCGCGAGGCCGGCCTCGACATAGGACAGCGTTGTGGCATGGCCGGAAAAATCCGGCTCCTGCGGCAGATAGCGGATGGTCGCGCCCGGCTGGACGAAGCGGGAGCCGCGGTCCGCCTCGATCATGCCGGCGGTAATTTTGAGCAGCGTCGATTTGCCCGAACCGTTGCGGCCAACCAGGCAGACGCGCTCGCCGGCGGAAACCTGCAATTCGGCCTCGGTGAGAAGCGGCGTGCCGCCAAAGGTCAGGGCGATATCGCGAAGTTGGATCAGAGGTGCCATGGGGCGGGGTGTAACGTCTCGGGCGCGGGGCGGCCATTATAAAATGCCGCGTCACAAAACGGACGGCCGGTCCTGAAATGCTGGGAACCGACTGTTATATGTCTGTGTGTAAAGTGCTTCGGAACGGCAGATCTTCCCTCTCCCCTTGAGGGAGAGGGCAAGAGAAAGCGGAGTGGCTTCATGACCGACGCCTTCATTTACGACCATCTGCGCTCGCCGCGGGGACGCGGCAAGGCCGATGGCTCGCTGCACGAGGTCTCGACCGTCAATCTCGCCGCGCAGGTGCTGAAGGGCGTGCGCGCGCGCAACGATCTCGATCCCGAACTGGTCGATGACGTGGTGATGGGCTGTGTCGATCCGGTCGGCGAGGCCGGTGGCGATGTCGCCCGCATCTCGGCGCTGCTGGCCGGCTATGGTGACAAGGTGCCGGGCGTTCAGATCAACCGCTTCTGCGCGTCGGGCCTCGATGCAGTGAATTTCGCGGCCGCTGAAGTGATGAGCGGTCAGCATGCGATGACGATTGGCGGCGGCGTCGAATCGATGAGCCGCGTCGGCCTCGGCGCATCGGGCGGCGCGTGGTTCGCTGATCCGATGGTGGCGATCCCGACCTATTTCATGCCGCAGGGCGTATCGGCGGACCTGATCGCGACCAAGTACGGCTTCTCGCGCGACGACGTCGATGCCTATGCGGTGGAAAGTCAGAAGCGCGCCGCGCAAAGCTGGGCGGAAGGCCGCTTCGCCAAGTCGATACAGCCGATCAAGGATGTCAACGGCATCACCTTGCTCGACACCGACGAACATATGCGGCCGTCAACGACCATGCAGTCATTGGCGTCGCTGAAGCCGTCCTTCCTCGAGATGGGACAGATGGGCGGCTTCGACGCGGTGGCGGCGCAGCGCTATCCGGAAGTGGAAGAGATCAACCATGTTCATCACGCCGGCAATTCGTCGGGCATCGTCGATGGCGCGGCGGCCGTGCTGATAGGCAATAAGGAGATCGGTGCTGCGGCGGGGCTGAAGCCGCGCGCGCGCATCAAGGCTTTCGCCAATATCGGTTCGGAGCCCGGCATCATGCTGACCGGGCCGGTGCCGGTGACGGAGAAAGTGCTGAAGAAAGCCGGCATGTCGATCGCCGATATCGATCTGTTCGAACTCAACGAAGCCTTTGCGTCGGTGGTGCTGCGCTACATGCAGGCCTTCGACATTGCGCATGACAAAATCAACGTCAATGGCGGCGCCATCGCCATGGGCCATCCGCTCGGCGCCACCGGCGCGATGCTGGTCGGCACTGTGCTCGATGAACTGGAGCGCCGCGATCTCAACACCGCGCTGATCACGCTCTGCATCGGCGCCGGCATGGGCACCGCGACCATCATCGAGCGGGTTTGATCTTCTTTAAGCCAATCCTCGACGGCAAAGGCCGGAGCAAGACATGATCGAACTTTTCAAGCTGGACATCGACGCTGACGGCATTGCGCTCATCACCTGGGATGCACCGGGCCGGTCGATGAATGTCATCGATGTTGCCGCGATCACCGAACTCGCCGAACTCGTGGAAAAGACAACCGCCGATGACAAAGTCAAAGGCGTCATCATCACCTCGGGCAAGGAGACCTTCTGCGCCGGCGCCGATCTGACATTGCTCAACGCGATGTCTTCCAATTACGCGCAGACCGTGGCGACACAGGGTGAGGAAGCCGCTGCAAAGCGGCTGTTCGAGGACAGTCGCAAGCTGTCCCAGCTCTATCGGCGGATCGAAACCTGCGGCAAGCCATGGGTCGCTGCGCTCAACGGCACCGCGCTTGGCGGCGGCTTCGAACTGGCGCTCGCCTGTCATCACCGCGTTGCTGCCGACAATGCCGCGATGCGCGTCGGCCTGCCGGAAATCAAGATCGGATTGTTTCCCGGCGCCGGCGGCACGACGCGGCTGTCGCGCATGATGATGCCAGCCGATGCCTTGCAATATCTGCTCAAGGGCGAGCAGCTGAAAGTATCCCGCGCCAAAGGCATGAAGCTGATCGACAACGTTGTGCCGGCCGCCGATCTCATCACAGCCGCGAAAGACTGGATCAAGGCCGGCGGCAAGGCGCAGGCGCCGTGGGATGTGAAGGGCTTCAAAAATCCCGGCGGTCTTGTCTGGTCGAAAGCCGGGATGATGACCTTCATGCCGGCCAACGCGATCTATCGGCGCGAGACCTATGACAATTATCCGGCGGCGCGGGCGGCGTTGCAGGTGGTATTCGACGGATTGCAATTGCCGTTCGATCTCGCCTTGCAGGTGGAGTCGCGGCACTTCGCACACATCCTGCGGTCGAAGGAGGCGGCGGCGATGATCCGCACGCTATTCGTCTCGATGGGGGAATTGAACAAGGGCGCGCGGCGGCCTGCCGATGTGCCGGCGACGAAGCTGAAGAAGGTCGGCATCATTGGCGCCGGCTTTATGGGCGCCAGCATCGCCTATGTCAGCGCCAATGCCGGGCTCGATGTGGTGCTGATCGATCGCGATCAGGAGGCCGCCGACAAGGGCAAGGCGCATTCGCACAAGCTGATGACCGACCAGATCAACAAGGGCAGGGCCAACACCGCTGCACGCGATGCGCTGCTGGCGCGCATCGCGCCGACGGCCGATTACGCGGCGCTGAAAGGCTGCGATCTCGTCATCGAAGCGGTGTTCGAGGATCGCAAAGTGAAAGCCGATACGATGGCCAAGGTGCAGGCGGTGTTGCCCGATGCTGTGTTCGGCTCCAACACCTCGACGCTGCCGATCACCTCGTTGGCTGAGAGCGCCAAGGACCCGTCGCGCTTCATCGGCATTCACTTCTTCTCGCCGGTGGAGAAGATGATGCTGGTCGAGATCATCATGGGCAAGGAGACTGGTGATGCGGCGCTGGCGACGGCACTCGATTTCGTGCGCGCGATCAGGAAAACGCCGATCGTCGTCAACGATTCACGCGGCTTCTACACGTCGCGCGTGGTCGGTACCTACATTCGCGAAGGCCATCTGATGTTGATGGAAGGCGTACCGGCCGCGATGATCGAAAATCTCGGTCGCATGGCGGGGATGCCGGTCGGGCCACTATCGCTCAATGACGAAGTGGCGGTCGATCTCGCCTGGAAGATTTTGAAGGCGACGGAAGCTGACCTTGGTGTCGATGCGATCGATCCGCGGCAGAAGGCATTGTTGTCCGATATGGTCGAGACGCATGGCCGGCTTGGCCGCAAGAACGGCAAGGGCTTTTACGATTATCCGGAAAAGGGTCCGAAGAAGCTGTGGCCGGGCCTCGCCGATCTCAAGAGCCTTGCGGAGTTGAAGATCCCGGCGCGCGATCCCGATACGATCGATACCGAGGAACTGAAACAGCGCATGCTGGTCATCCAGGCGCTGGAGACCGCGCGCTGCTTTGAGGAAGGCGTGCTGACCGATGTGCGCGAGGCCGACGTCGGCTCGATCCTTGGCTTCGGTTTCGCGCCCTTCACCGGCGGCACCTTGTCCTATATCGACTTCATGGGCGTCCGCGAGTTTGTCGCTTTGTGCGAGCGGCTGGAAAAGAGGCATGGCCCGCGCTTTGCGCCCAATGCGCTGCTGCGCGATCTCGCCGCCAAGGGCGAGACGTTCTATGGGCGGTTTGCGGGTGGTGCGAAGAAAGCGGCGGCGTAGTTAAGTCAGTCATTCCGGGACGCGCATAATGCGTGGGCCCGGAATCCAGTCGCTTCGAAAATTCTGGATTCCGGGTTCGCGCGCTGCGCTTGCGCCCCGGAATGACGTCGCCACCGCGAGCCTAACTCTCCTTCGTCGCCAGAAGATCGCGGATTTCCTCCAGCAGCTTTTCCTGCCGCGGCGGCTCGGTGGCCTTGGCCGGTTCTTCGCCCGCCACCTGGCGGCGCAGCGCGTTGATGCCTTTGACCACCAGGAACAGCGCGCCGGCGACGATCAGGAAGTTGATGGCGACGGTGACGAAATGGCCCCAGGCCAGCACCGCACCCTGCTTCTTGGCGTCGGCAAGGTTATCAGCGGTCACATTCGAGGACAGACCGATAAAATAATTGGAAAAGTCGAGTCCGCCGATCGCGCCGAAGATCGGCATGATCATGTCACCTACCAGCGATTCGACGATCCTGCCGAAGGCCGCGCCGATAATCACGCCGATGGCGAGATCGACGACGTTGCCCTTCACCGCAAAATCGCGAAACTCTTTCAAAATTGCCATGCCAGTCTCCCATTATCGGCCCAGTCCGCCTGTACCATCACGTGTTTTAACGATATGGGTCCGCATAGGTTCAAGAAAGCGTCTTCCTCAAAATAGTGGTAGTCATTCACCGCGTGTGTTCTCGTCGGAGGCACAGGATAGGTTGAGCGGAGCGCCGTCTGGAGATCGCCGGGCGCGCAAGGAGAGGACCGGCCATGCTGCAAGAGGCCTGGATCGTCGTTGCGATCGCGCTGGCCTATATCGGTCTGCTATTCGTGATCGCGAGCTATGGCGACCGCCGCTGGCGGCGCGCGCGCTCCGATCGCGCACGGCTTTTGATCTATCCGCTCTGTCTTGCGATCTATTGCACGTCCTGGACGTTCTTCGGTTCGGTCGGCCTCGCCTCCAAGTCCGGCTACGATTTTCTCACGATCTATATTGGCCCGATCCTGATGCTCGGGCTGTTTACGCCGTTGGTGTCGCGCATCGTGCGGCTGGCCAAGAGCCAGAACATCACCTCGATCGCCGATTTCATCGCCGCGCGCTACGGCAAGCAGCAATCAGTGGCGGCGCTCGTGGCGCTGATCGCCATCGTTGGCTCGATTCCCTACATCGCCCTGCAATTGAAAGCAGTGGCGGCGATGTTCGGCACGGTGTTCGGACAGCTCGCACCCAATCTCATGCCGCATGTGGTCGGCGACATCGCCTTGCTGGTGGCGCTGGCGATGGCAGCCTTCGCGATCCTGTTCGGCACAAGGCATATCGATGCCACCGAGCATCAGGACGGCCTGATGCTGGCGATCGCGACGGAATCGATCGTCAAGCTGGCGGCCTTTCTCGCCGTCGGCCTGTTCGTTACTTACGTGATGTTCGACGGGCCGGGCGATCTGTTCTCGCGCGCGCTGGCACGGCCGGACACCGCGGCCCTGCTCACCACGCCGCCGACCTTCTCGACCTTTATCGCAATGACGCTGCTGTCATTCGTTGCGATCATTCTCTTGCCGCGGCAATTCCACGTCACCGTGGTCGAGAACCATTCAGAAGCTGAGGTAAAGCGCGCCGCCTGGTTGTTTCCACTTTATCTCGTGCTGATCAATCTGTTCGTGATCCCGATCGCGCTGGCCGGGATGCTGACCTTCCCGAAAGGCGCGGACAGCGACATGTTCGTGCTCGCCTTGCCGCTGTCGGTGGATGCGTCGGTCTTTACCGTGCTGGCCTTTATCGGCGGATTGTCGGCGGCGACCGCAATGGTGATCGTGGAATCGGTCGCGCTCGCCATCATGGTCTCGAACGATCTTGTCGTGCCGTTCTTCGTCAAGCGGCGCTCGCCGCTTGTCACCGGCCAGTCCGATGTCGGCGCGCTGCTGCTGCGCGTGCGGCGCGGTGCGATCTTCGTCATCCTGCTGCTGACCTATCTTTATTATCGTGCGGTGGGTGACGCGCAGCTGGCGGCGATCGGCCTTCTCTCCTTCGCCGCTCTGGCGCAACTGGCGCCGGCTTTTTTCGGCGGGCTGTTCTGGCGCAAGGGCACGGCGCGGGGCGCTATTGCCGGCATGACGGTCGGCATTCTGGCTTGGGCCTATACGCTGTTCATGCCAAGTGCCGCCGGCAGCGGACTGATCAGCCCGTCGGTGCTGACCGATGGTCCGCTCGGCCTCGGCTTTCTGCGGCCGCAAGCGCTCTTTGGGCTCGATCTGCCGCAGCTGGCGCATGGCGTGATCTGGAGCCTGGTGCTTAACGTCATTGCCTATGTCGGCTTTTCCCTGAGCCGCGCACCTGAGCCGATCGAGCGACTGCAGGCCGATGTGTTCGTGCCCGATGCCGCGCCGGCGCCGAGCTTCCGGCTGTGGCGTGCGGTGGTGTCGGTCGATGAACTGATCGCCACGGTGTCGCGCTATATCGGCGAGGAGCGTACACGCGCATCCTTTGCCAGTTTTGCGGGGGCCAAGCGCATCGATATGACGCCGGGCAGTCCGGCCGATTTCCAGCTCGTGCAACATGCCGAGCATCTCCTGGCATCGGCCATCGGAGCTGCCTCATCGCGCCTCGTTCTCTCGCTGCTCCTGCGCAAGCGCACTGTGTCGACGCGTGCGGCGCTAAAGCTGCTCGACGATGCCAGCGCCGCCATTCATTACAATCGCGAGATTCTGCAGACTGCGCTCGAACATGTCAGCGAAGGCATCGCCGTATTTGACAAGGATTTGCAGCTGGTGTGCTGGAACCGGCAATTCGGCGAAGTGCTCGATGTACCGCGCGAGATGCTTGGCATTGGTACGCCGCTGCAGGACATCTTGCGCCTGCATGCCGAGCGCGGCGTATTCGGTGAAGGCGATATCGACGATATCGTTGCGGCCCGTATGGCGCGCTACACCATGGCGGCGCCTTTCATTGAGCGGTTCAGCGATCGCAATCTCATGCTCGATGTACGCACCAATGACATGCCTGGCGGCGGCATCGTCGCGACGTTTACCGACGTGACGCCGAGCGTCGCCGCGGCTGAGGCGCTGGAGCGGCGGGTCGCCGAACGCACGACTGAACTGACCTTGCTGAACGCTGAACTCGCGCGCGCCAAGGCCGATGCCGAGGAAGCCAATATTTCCAAAACACGTTTTCTCGCCGCCGCCAGCCATGATATCCTGCAGCCGCTCAATGCGGCGCGGCTGTACGTGACGTCGCTGGTCGAACGTCAAAGCGGCAGCGGTGAGGAGGGCCGCCTCGTCGGCAATATCGATGCTTCGCTCGATGCAGTGGAAGAAATTCTCGGCGCGCTGCTCGATATTTCGCGGCTCGATACCGGGGCGATGAAGCCGGAGATCAGCTCATTTCCGATCGAGGACTTGCTGCGCCAGCTGAAAGTGGAATTCGCGCCACTGGCGCAGGAAAAGGATTTGACGCTGACCTTCGTGATGTCGAGCGCCACCATCCGCTCAGACCGACGGTTGCTGCGGCGGCTGTTGCAGAACCTTATCTCCAACGCCATCAAATATACCCCGCAGGGCCGCGTGCTGGTCGGCTGCCGCAGAGCCGGCGGCGCAATCCGTGTCGAGGTGCATGATTCCGGCCTCGGCATTCCGGCCTCGCAGACGCGGGCGATCTTCCGCGAATTTCATCGGCTGCAGGATGGCGCTAAAGCCGCGCGCGGCCTTGGCCTTGGGCTATCGATTGTCGAACGCATTGGCCGCGTGCTCGATCATGCCGTGGCGCTAAAATCGGAATCGGGGCGCGGGTCGATGTTTGCGGTGACGGTGCCGGTCGCGACCCCCGTGCGCGCAGCGGCGCCACAAAGCCGTCCGGCCCGGCCGGTGCCGGCGCAGCTATCCAGCATGGCGCTCCTTTGCATCGACAACGATCCGCAGATCCTTGACGGCATGCAGGCACTGTTGAGCGGCTGGGGTTGCAAGGCGCTGATCGCGGCCAATCTGCCGGCGGCGATCGCCGCCACCGACAGCGCGGACACGCCGATCAGCGGGATGCTGGTCGATTATCATCTCGATGACGGCAACGGCCTCGACGTGATCGTGCAATTGCGTGAGCGCTTCGGCCGTCCTGTGCCGGCCATTCTCATTACCGCCGACCGCTCGAAGCTGGTGCGCGACACTGCGCGCCAGCACGAGGTGCCGATCCTCAACAAGCCGATCCGGCCGGCGGCTTTGCGCGCGCTGCTGGCCCAATGGCGGATGCAGGCGGTCGCGGCGGAGTAAACGTGCTCAAGAATCCAGCGTCGGCCATTGGCCGACTTCGATCTTGGAGGCCGCGATCACCGCCTGGGTGCGGCTTTCGACACCGAGCTTCTGCAGGATCGCCGAGACATGTGCTTTCACGGTCGCTTCCGACACCTGCAGCGCGTAGGCGATCTGCTTGTTGAGCAGTCCCTCCGACAGCATCATCAGCACGCGAACCTGTTGCGGCGTCAGCGTCGACAGCCGCGTCAGCAGAGCCGAGGTCTCAACATCCGTATCGGAATCCAGATCGACATCGGGCGGGGTCCACACGCTGCCCTTGAGTACGGCGGCGATGGCATTGCGCATCGCGTCAATGTCCAGCGTCTTGGGAATAAATCCGGAGGCGCCGAAATCCATGCAGCGGCGGATCACAGCTGGATCGTCATGGGCCGACACCACCACGACCGGCACCCCCGGATGCTGGGCGCGCAGATACATCAATCCGGAAAAGCCGCGCACGCCGGGCATGGTGAGGTCGAGCAGGATCAGGTCGATATCGCTGGCGGTTTCGAGCAGGTTCGATACCTCCTCGAATGAGCCAGCCTCGGAAATCCCGACGCCGCCGAACAAGCCGCCGACCGATTCGCGGAGCGCGCCGCGAAATAACGGATGGTCATCGGCGATTACGAGACGATAGGTCGAGTCGGTCACGGCGCAATCCTGTCCCACGGCCAATTCCTCCGGCCAGATTACTCCGGCCAAATTTCCGGTTATGGCGCCCGATCTTTAGATCGCCGGGCTGCTCAAGATCACGATGCCTTTGAATCGAATTGATCCAAAGGCATCGTGATCGGTTCCCAAACATCGAACATGATGTCGTCCGAAAACCGCTTTGCACTCTCGGCATCAGGCTCGATCGGGGGGACTGTACATGCTTTTTTGCGCAGGACGATACGCAATGCATCAATTGGCAGCTGCAACTCCGCCGTCTCACCCGCCGCATCCGCCGGTGAATTGAACGATGATCTGCCGCCGGTGCGGGCGGGCGCGGTGCTCGATCAGATAGATGCCCTGCCAGATGCCGAGCGCCAGTTTGCCGTCGATCACCGGGATCTGCAGCGACACGCCGGTCAACATGGTGCGGATATGGGCGGGCATGTCGTCAGGCCCTTCCGCGTCATGGACCCAGTCAAAGTCGCGCGGCGCCAGCTGGCGCAGTGCGGTGGTCAGATCCCGCAGAACGTCCGGATCGGCATTTTCCTGGATCGTCAGCGACGCCGAGGTGTGGCGTGTAAATAAAGAAAGTGATCCTTCGACCGCGCCGCATTCCTTCGCGAAGCGACGGACGGAGGCGGTGATGTCTGTGAAGCCTTCACCGGAGGTGTCGATCGTCAGCTCGGCGCTGGCGACGATGGAGGCAGAGACCTTAGTGATGGCGGACAGCGTCACAGACTGCTCAAAAGCTGGTGGATGGTTCGCGTTGCAGGCGCTGGATCATTTCGACGAAGCGCCGCCAAAGCCGCTCGGCCACCGCCATGGCGTTGTCGATCTCAGCCTCGGTCTTTGATTTGCCATCCGCACCGGGCTGCGCCTTTGACTGCGGCGCGCCCGGCGTCAGGCCGCGGGCCAGCATCTCTTTCTTCAGCGCGGCATTTTCTTTCTGCAGCCGGACGATCTCCTCCTCCAGCGCCGCGCGCTCGTCGGGGACCGGGTGGCAGGCCCAGCCGAGCTCGCGTTTGGAGCAGACCGAGACATGGCCGGTCTGCTGATCGAGCCGCAGATAGCCGTCGTCGGTGCGGTTGAGGCTGTAGCGGCCGTTTTCGGTGTCGGGGGCGGTCTGCGTCGCGGCCGGGGTCGCGAGCAGAACAGGGGCCGCCAGCAGCAGAAGCGGCGCGATCATCGGCATACGAAACATTGTCGAAATTCCCCTTTCACCGCCTGCCTGATTGTAGCATTTGGCGCAGCTGCGTCGAAAGTCACGCGCCGATCCGGACGGCGCATTGTCGCTGGCAGTCAACGTGTTGATTCGGCTGGATTATTTCAATGATACACAATACACGGCGTTTCTTGACTTGCGAAAACCCCATCAGTATGGTCCGCCCGGCTTTGAGGGGCAAAAGGGGCCTACGGACGTTTTTCCGAGGCGAGTGTCGAAAGCATGGCTGACGGCGCACGCGGCAAAGACGGGTCGAAAACTCCGGTCTCCTCCGAAGCTGCTCTCTCCGCGAGGCTCAAAAGCCTCGGCACGAAGCTCGATCAGGTCGAGCATCGTGTGCCGGAGCAGCGCAATTCCCAAACATCGGGGTCCGATCCGTCAGCAATGGCGCGCGGTTTCCGGCTCTCCGCCGAACTGGTGGCGGGGGTGCTCGTGGGGGCGGTTATCGGCTGGTTGCTGGACCGTTTTCTGGGAATTACGCCTTGGGGCATGATCGTGTTTGTACTGCTCGGCTTCGTGGCCGGGATTCTGAATGTGATGCGCGCGGCCGGGGTCATTCCACCCAGCAAGCTTCCCGGTGGCGGCGCAGACAGAAGCTGAACCGCGCTCGCGCGGAAAATGACGATTGTAAAGCCGCATGTCGCGGCGATTGAAGGACCAAGACCCGGCCATGGCCGATCCGATCCACCAATTTGAAATTCAGAAGCTCGTCACGCTCGGTCATATTGGCGGACACGAAATCGCCTTCACCAATTCGGCGCTTTATATGTTCGCCGCGGTTGCCGGCGTCTCCCTCCTGATGATCGGCGCCACCACCAGCCGCGCGCTGGTTCCGGGACGGCTGCAATCGGTCGCGGAGATCACCTACGAATTTGTCGCCGATACGTTGCGAAGTTCGGCCGGCCGCGAGGGGATGAAATTCTTCCCGCTCGTCTTCACGCTGTTCACCTTCATTCTGTTCGCGAACATGATCGGCATGATTCCTGGCACCTTCACGGTGACCAGCCATCTGATCGTCACCGCCGCTCTGGCGATGATCGTGTTCCTGACTGTCCTGATCTACGGCTTCTACAAGAACGGCGCGAAATTCCTGAAGCTGTTCGTGCCGAGCGGCGTGCCGATCTACATCATGCCGCTGATCGTGCTGATCGAAGTCATTTCCTTCCTGTCGCGGCCGATTTCGCACAGCGTGCGTCTGTTCGCCAACGTCTTTGCCGGTCACATCACACTGAAAGTATTCGCCGGCTTCGTGCCGATGCTGGCCGGCCTCGGCCTGCTCGGTTGGATGGGCGCTGTCCTGCCGCTTGGCATGACGGTCGCGCTGACCGCGCTGGAATTCCTGGTCGCCTTCCTGCAGGCCTATGTGTTCACGATCCTGACCTGCATCTATCTCAACGACGCCATTCACCCGGGCCATTGACGCCCCTGAAACCCTCTCATCAGATCGATCCCAAAGGAGCAATCAATGGATCCTGTTGCAGCTAAGTATATCGGTGCCGGCATCGCTTGCCTCGGCATGGGCCTCGCCGGCGTCGGCGTGGGTAACATCTTCGCGAACTTCCTGGGTTCGGCGCTGCGCAATCCGTCGGCTGCCCAGGGCCAGTTCGGCAACCTGATTTTCGGCTTCGCGGTGACCGAAGCGCTCGGCATCTTCTCGCTGCTGATCGCGCTGCTGCTGCTGTTCGCCGTCTAATCCTCATTGAATGAGGCCCTGCGCGCGGCTTCGCGCGCAGGTGGAGGGATTCCGATGGCCACCAATGCTACGACCGAAGTTCCTGGCGGAGCCCATGGCGGCGCGAAAGCGCCGTTTCCGCCATTTAATTCGGAAACCTTCGCGTCCCAGATGCTCTGGTTCGCGATCGCCTTCGTGCTGCTCTACATGCTGATGTCTCGCGTGGCTTTGCCGCGCGTTGGCTCCATCGTGGAAGGACGGGCGAACAAGATCGCCGATGATCTCGCCGCAGCCCAGAAGCTGAAGGACGAGACCGACGCAGCCCTCGCCCATTACGAAAAGACGCTGACCGATGCGCGCAACAACGCGCAGACGATCGCCGGTCAGACCCGCGACAAGCTCGCCGCCGAAGCTGAAACGCGCCGCAAGGTGCTGGAAGGCAAATTAAACGAGCGGCTGCAGGACGCGGAAAAGACCATCGCCCAGACCAAGACCGCAGCCATGTCGAATGTTCGCGATATTGCCGCTGACACCGCTTCGGCGATTGTCGAGCGTCTGATCGGCAACAAGCCGGACCAGGCGCAGGTGACCGACGCGGTCGACCAGTCGATGAAGCGCTAAAGGGCCAGGATCATGTTCGAAGCAGAATTCTGGGTTGCCGTTGCGCTCGTCATCTTCCTGGCGGGCCTGATCTATCTCGGCGTCCACAAGACGATCGCCGCCACGCTAGACAAGCGCAGCGCGCGCATCCAGACCGAGCTGGAAGAAGCTGCGCGCCTGAAGGCCGAGGCGATGGCGCTGCTGGCCGAATACAAGCAGAAGACCGACAACGCCGAGAAAGAGGCCGCCGAGATTATCGAAAGCGCCAAGGCCGATGCCGAGCGTCTGGCTTCAGAAGCGCAGACGCGGCTGGAAGATTTCGTCACCCGCCGCACGCAGATGGCCGAAGCCAAGATCGCTCAGGCCGAAGCGCAGGCGCTGGCTGATGTGCGCAGCGTCGCCGCCGAAGTCGCCGTCGGTGCTGCCAGCAAGGTGCTGGCACATACGACCAAGGGTTCGGTCGCATCCGATCTGATCGCGCGCGGTATTGCGGACGTGAAGAGCAAGCTCAACTAGGCAAGCGACGTTTCAGAGGCTCCGCCTTGAGGCGGATGCCAGCTTGATATCAATTAATAAAGCGGCCGGTTCTCGGCCGCTTTTTTTGTGTCATCGCGCGATTGACGATGCGGTGATCAATTCTGCCGCCCGCGTTTGGGCGCGGTCTTCTTGTCCTGCGAGGCCATCGTGTCAAAACCGACATAGACGATGTATTTGTCGAACACCGCTTCTGCCGGCATCGGCACCGAAAGCTGCTCTTCAATATGCGTGAAGGCCATATGCGGTTGGTTCTCACCGATCGAAACCGGCACCCGCTCCAGTTTGGAGAGGACGGTTTTGGGCTGCATGCCTTCTTCGACCACGGCATAGCGGATCGGCAGATCGAGGGTACCGGGACCGCCGGCGGGGCCAAGCACGACGCGGCCCTGCACACCGACGCGCATGACGAGATTGCCATCGATCTTTCGGCATTCGCGTGCGGTCTGGCCGATCGACACCTGATAGCGCAGCTGCATCGCAGACGGATCGCGCGCGGCGGTGTTGATCGAATAAGTGCCGGCGCCCTGACGCAATTCGACATTGGGGCAGCGATCGAGATTGCCGGTCGAGCCGGTGGTGTCGGGGATCTGCGCGGTCGAGGTCGACGCCATCGCCTGGCTGAGCGACGCATCGGTGCCGACACCGGAGGAGGAGCAACCCGCTGCCGTAACGGCAAGCGCCACGAACGGCGCGATGCGGATGAAACGATGGTGGGAGAGGGGTCCGCGACGCATACGACAGCCTGACTTCCAAGACCCGAGCGATGGGCCGTTCGCTAAAATTATCTTCATTATAGCAAAGGAACCATGGCCGACCCAAGGCATCTCGCGCACGGCCCGGCCGCCAGACGGCGGTGCCGGGCAATCTTTGGCTGTGTGGTTAATCCGTCTTCAGGCGGGCATAGAGCAGGTGGTCCTGCCACAATCCGTTGATGCACAGATATTCGCGGGCATAGCCTTCGCGCTTGAAGCCGGTGCGCTCCAACAGCTTGATCGACGGATCGTTGGTCGGAATGCAGGCCGCCTCGATGCGGTGCAGCCGCAGCGAGTCGAAGGCGAACGGAATGAGCGCTGTGACGCCGCGGCGCATATAGCCTTGCCGCGCAAAGGGCGCGCCGGTCCAATAGCCGAGGCTGCCGGTTTGCGCCACGCCACGGCGGATATTGGTCAGGGTCAGGCCGCCGACAATCGCGTTGTCGGATTTGCGAAATAGCAGGAAGGGATAGCTGAGGTCGCCGCGCATATCCTCGCTATAGCGGCGCAGGCGGCGGCGGAACGAGGCGCGGGTGAGATCATCGTCCGGCCAGGTCGGCTCCCAAGGCGTCAGGAAATCGCGGCTCTTTTCCCGCAGCGCGGCCCATTCGCCGAAATCCGCCATCTGCGGTACGCGCAGGAAAACCTCGTCTCCCTGCACGACGGGGAAATTCTCGGTCACATGGATCGAACGAAAGAAAGCCATCGCCTTGTCCGCCCGCGTGCCATGCTTGCCACGCTGAATGTCTGCCGCACTACATCCTGCCTGCACGCCATGTGCGAATGCTGATGGCCGAAGATTAGTCTCAAGCTGCGGCGGGTGCAAAGCGCTCCAGAATCTTGGCCGCACTTTCGAGGCCGCGGCCCGGTCCAAGCCCTGCGACGGCCGGCCGGCTGCGCTTCAGCAGAGCGCGTCCGGCGGCTTGCGTGCTTTCCACCGTCACGGCATCGATCTTGGCGATGATTTCCGAAATCGGCAGCGGGCGGCCATAAATCATGATCTGGCGCGCCAGCTGTTCGGCGCGGGCGCTCGAGCTTTCCAGCGCCATCAACAATCCGGCCTTCATCTGCGCCTTGGCACGGGCCACTTCGACTTCGGTGACGGTCGAGACCGCGCGTTCGAGTTCGTCGATCACCACCTGCATCAATTCAGGCGCGTCATTGTCATCGGTGCCGGCATAGATGCCGAACATGCCGGTGTCGGAATAGGCCATGTGGAAGCTGGAGATCGTGTAGCACAGGCCGCGAATCTCGCGCACTTCCTGGAACAGCCGCGATGACATGCCGCCGCCGACAATGTTTGAAAACACCTGCAGGCTGAACAATTGCGGATCGCGCTGCGGCAGACCTTCCAGCGCGATCGCCAGATGCGCCTGTTCAAGATCCTGTCGCTCGATATGCTGGCCGCCGATATAGCGCGCGGCTTCCGGCGCCGGAGCCGGCTCGCTGGAAAAATCGGCGAACAGTTTGGCGGCTTGCTCGACGATTTCTTCATGCGTCACCGAGCCGGAGGCTGACACTACCATGTCGGGCCCGCGATAATTGCGCGCCAGATATTGCCGCAGCCGATTGGCATTGATCGACTTGACGCTTTCGCGCGTGCCGAGGATCTGCCGTCCGATCGGCTGACCGGTGAAGGCCACCTGCTGCAGATGATCGAACACGATATCGTCAGGCGTATCTTCGGCCGCGCCGATTTCCTGGATGATGACGTTATGCTCGCGCGTGAGTTCTTCCGGATCGAAAGACGGATTGGCGAGAATGTCCGACAGCACATCGAGCGCGAGCGGCACGTCGGCCTTCAGTACGCGCGCATAATAGGTCGTGTTCTCGACACTGGTCGCGGCATTAAGATCGCCGCCGACCGCCTCAATTTCCTCGGCGATCTGCCGCGCGGTGCGGCGCTTCGTGCCTTTGAAGGCCATATGCTCGAGCAGATGGGCGATGCCGTGCTCGTCCGCCATCTCGTCGCGGCTGCCGGCGCCGACCCATACGCCGAGGGATGCCGTCTCAAGATGCGGCATGGCGTTGGTCACGACGGTCAGTCCGGACGGCAGGCGGGTCACTTCGACGCTCATGCAACAACTCCTTCACGCGCGGCCCGTGAGGCCGCCTGTACAAATTTCTCAACGACGCTTTGATCGAATGGCAGACGGGTGATGTGCTCCTTGCGATCATTGAGATCGCCGAGCCAGATCGGCAAAGGCGGACGCTCGCCGCAGGCCGCTTCCACCGCATCGGGAAATTTCGCCGCATGGGCGGTCGACAGAACGATCATCGGCAAGGCCGGATCACGCTGTTCTTTTTCGGCGACGGCAATGCCAACCGCCGTATGCGGATCGATGAAGCCGCCGGTTTCGCGGAGCGCCGTGCGAATGGTCGCGGCGACCTCCTCTTCATCGGCGCGACCGGCGGAAAAGCCGTCGCGAATGTCGGACAGCGCCGCAGCGCCGATCTCGAACCGCTTCGATTGCTTGAAATTATTCATCAGCGTGCGAACCGCTGAAGCATCCCGGCCGTAGGCTTCGAACAACAGCCGCTCAAAGTTCGACGACACCTGAATGTCCATCGATGGCGATGAGGTCGCGACCACATCGCGCGGCTCATAGGCGCCGGTCGCCAGCGTGCGCACCAGAATGTCATTGACGTTGGTTGCCACCACCAGCCGATCAATCGGCAGACCCATGCTGCGTGCAACGTGACCGGCGAAGATGTCGCCGAAATTGCCGGTCGGCACCGTGAAGCCGACCTTGCGCGCGGGCCCCCCGAGCGACACGGCCGCTGTAAAGTAATAAACCGCCTGCGCGACGATGCGTGCCCAGTTGATCGAGTTGACGCCGGCCAGCCGCACGCGGTCGGCAAAGGCGTGGTGATTGAACATGCCTTTCACCAGCGCCTGGCAATCGTCGAAGGTGCCGTCGATCGCCACGGCATGAATGTTGGCGTCTCCCGCCGATGTCATCATCCGGCGCTGCACGTCGGAAACGCGGCCATCCGGAAACAGCACGACAAGATCGATGCGATGGCGGCCGCGGAAGGCTTCGACCGCCGCGCCGCCGGTATCGCCCGAGGTGGCGACAACGATGGTGACACGCTCGCCGCGCTGCTCCAGCGCGTAATCCATCAGCCGGGCGAGGAACTGCATCGCCAGATCCTTGAAGGCGAGCGTCGGGCCGTGGAACAGCTCCAGCAGGAACAGGTTCGAGCGCAGCTGCGAAATGGGCGCCACCGCCGGGTGGCGGAAGGTGCAGTAGGCCTCGTGGGCGATGCGCGACAATTCGGCGACGGAAATCTGCTCGCCCGTAAACGGGCGGATCACCTCGACGGCGACATCGGCATAATCGCGACCGGCAAAGCTGGCGATCGTCTCGGCCGACAGCTGCGGCCAGGATTGCGGCACATAGAGGCCTCCATCGCGGGCAAGGCCCGCCAGGGTCACATCAATGAAGCCGAGCGGCGGGGCTTCTCCACGGGTCGATACGTATAGCAAGGGCAGTCCTCAAACCCGCCGCTGCCGCTGTTATGGCCGGCGGGGGAAGAAACAAGTCTTTGATTTCCGATGAGATTTTCCGAAAGACGGAAAACCGGGACAGCCTATAGATTAGTGGTTCGGGGAGATTTCCACAAGGAAGCGGCCGCCCGCTATGCAGTTTTATGATACCAGTTGCGGGCAGCGAAGGCGGCAAAAACCGCGATCAGCGAGGCCGCCAGCCCGAACCAGGTGATGGCATAGCCGAGGTGGTCGTTGCGGAGATTGACCTTCAACGGCCCCGGGCGGGGCAGGCCGCCGGCGGGAACCGGGCCTTCCTGGTCGATATAGAAAGGCGCAACCTGACCCCAGCCACGGGCCTCCGCCATCTGTTTGGGGTCGCGCAGGAAAAAGATGTCGCCCTTGGTGTCGCGGTCGGCCACGAACAGGGTGGCGGTTTCGGGCCAGCGGATGAAACCGGTGATCTCGACCGGCCCGGTTGGGCCAGCGGTGGCGGCATCGCGGCGCTCGACTGGCACATAGCCGCGATTGACCACGATGGTCTCGCCATCGGGCAGGCGGGCCGGGGTGAAGACGAAGTAGCCCGGCTGTTTGACATCGGCGCGCAGGGCCGAGGAGCCGGTGTAGAGCAGCGCCGGCTGTGAGCCGGCCGGGATGTCGACGCGCAGGCTGACTTTACGGAATTCGGAATTCTGCCGCGTCAGCGAGCCCCATTCGGATGGCGGCGGCAACGGCACCGGCGGTGCTTTCATCTGCCGGTCGAGGGATTCGATCAGGCCCTCTTTCCATTGCTTGCGCTCCAACTGCCAGACGCCGAGCGAGATCAGGATCGCCAGCGCCACCAGCGTGCACAGGCCGGGGATCAGCAGCCGGCTGAGCGGCGACGCAGGAGACACTCGCGCAGTCATGCGGAAGGATCGCGGGAGGAAGGGTCGCGCATTTCTAGCCGGCCTTCGGCGGCCTTGTGGCGATGCTGGAGTGCGATCAGCAACGCCTTGATCGGCCGCAGCGGCAACAGCGTCACCGCCAAGATCAGCGGCAGCCACAGCACGGCATGCACCCAGAATGGCGGCTCGTATTTGAATTCCACGATCAGTGCCGCGAACACGACGATGAAGCCGGCGATCAGAATGATGAACACCGCCGGACCGTCGCCGGCATCGGTGAAGTCGTAATCGAGCCCGCATTTGTCACAGCGCGGCGCCAGCGTGAGAAAGCCTTGGTAGAGCTTGCCCTCGCCGCAGGCGGGGCAGCGGCAGGTCAGCGCGGTCTTGATCGGAGAGAGCTCGGTCATTCGCTTCCTTGGACGTCATGCGCTGGACTGGTCCGTGATCAGGGCGTCTTTGACGCTTGGCGTCCTGCGCATTCCCCCATTTCGAACCGATAGACCCCGGGGTCAAGCCTCAGGGCCGCTCCAACGCAGGAATAAAAAAGGCGGCCGAAGCCGCCTTTTCCCTTTGATAGAGAGGTGGCGTTAATGCCCGCCCGCGGCTCCGGCCACCGGTCCGCCATAGCCCCAGACATAGATGGCGGCGAACAGGAAGATCCAGACCACGTCGACGAAATGCCAGTACCAGGCAGCGAATTCGAAGCCGAGATGCTGCTTCGGCGTGAACTGGCCGGCATAGACCCGGAACAGGCAGACGATCAGGAAGATCGTGCCGATGATGACATGGAAGCCGTGAAAGCCGGTCGCCATGAAGAAGGTGGCGCCGTAGATGTTGCCTTTGAAGCCGAAAGTGGCGTGGCTGTATTCGTAGGCCTGCACGCAGGTGAAGATCAGGCCGAGAATGACGGTCAGCCACAGCGCCTTCTTCACGCTGGCACGATCGCCTTCAAGAAGGGCGTGGTGCGCCCAGGTCACTGTGGTGCCGGAGGTGAGCAGGATCAGCGTGTTCAGGAGCGGCAGATGCCACGGATCGAAGGTCTCGATGCCTTTGGGGGGCCACACGCCGCCGACGAATTCGGTGCGCAGGAATTCCTGCGGCGCATCCGGAAACAGCGCGATGTTGAAATAGGCCCAGAACCACGCGACGAAGAACATCACCTCGGAGGCGATGAACAGGATCATGCCGTAGCGGTGATGCAGTTGCACGACGCGGGTGTGATCGCCATGCTCCGCTTCACGGATCACGTCCCGCCACCAGCCGGCCATCGTATAGAGAACGCCGATCAGGCCCGCCGCGAACACCAGCGGCGCGCCGGTGAAGCTGTTGTGCATCCAGGCAATGGCGCCGACGGCCAACACGAAGGCTGATACCGAAGCCACCGCTGGCCATGGTGACGGATTCACCAGATGATAGTCGTGATGTTTGACAGCGCCCGCCATGGTCCCTCTTCTCCGTCTCAATCCTTTGCGGCGCCAGGCGCCGTTCGTCTCAGTCGTTGATCGCTTATCCGTTGAGCATCGTCACGAGCCGTGACCTTGCTCTACGTGATTCGTTACTCGGTTTTCGTGCCCGCTCCGGTCGTGCGAACCGCTGCCTGCGGCTTCGGCTGCTCGCGTTGCGGATAGAAAGTATAGGACAGGGTCATGGTCAGGTCGCCCTGCGCGTCCGGATCCTTGTCGATCGAGGGATCGATATAGAACACAACGGACATCGACCGCGTCTCGCCCGGCTTCATCGTCTGTTCGGTGAAGCAGAAGCAATTGATCTTGTTGAAATAGCCGCCGAGGCTGAGCGGGGCGACGTTATAGCCGGCCACGCCATGGGTCTCGCGCGCGGATTGATTGGTGACAATGTAATCGACCGTTACCACGTCGCCCAGCCGCGCTTCGATCTGATTGCGCTCAGGCGTGAATTTCCAGGGCAGGCCGCCGCCGATATTGGCGTCGAACCGCACGGTGATCTTGCGATCGAGCACGGTGCCGGGCGCGGCTGACGACACCTGCGTCGTGCCGTTGAAGCCGGTGGTGCGGCAGAACCAGTCATAGAGCGGCACCGCCGCATAGGCCATGCCGACCATCAGCGCGACGAAAGCGCCGCAGGAGGCGGCGACCACGGCATCGCGGGTGCTGGAGCTTTTGCGCGGCGGATGGCTGTCGGTCATGTCAGATCGGCCGGTTGAGCACGCCGGGGCCTTTGACCAGCGTGACGATATAGAACAGCACGACAAGGAGGCCGAGACAGATGGCAATCGCAATCGAGCGATTGCGGCGGGCCTTCTTTTGCGCCTCCGTGAGCGCGATGCCGTTATTGTCTTGCGGATCGGTCACGGCGCTCACCAGGTCACATGCCAAGTGACGTACCACGGCATCTGCCCGACGGAGAGGCCCAGCAGCCGGTCGGCCAACATGACGGCGAACAGCACGCCCAGATACAGGATGGAAAAGCCGAACAGCTTGCGCGCAGCTTTGACGGTTGCGTCACCCGCCGGTGCATTGCGCAGGCGAAAGGCGGACATCACAAACCACAGGCCGCCAGCGATCGACACGACGCCATAGAGCGCGCTGGTATAGCCGAGCAGATAGGGCAGGGCACCGACCGGCGCCATGGCGATAGAATAGAGCAGGATCTGGCGGCGCGTTTCGCGCTCGCCTGCCACCACCGGCAGCATTGGCACGCCGGCGCGCGCATATTCCTCGGTGCGCAGCAGAGCCAGCGCCCAGAAATGCGGGGGCGTCCAGATGAAGATGATCAGGAACATGACGATCGGCTCGAGGCTGATCGCATTGGTGACAGCGGCCCAGCCAATCACCGGCGGCAGTGCACCGGCGGCACCGCCAATGACGATATTCTGCGGCGTCCAGCGCTTCAGCCACATCGAATAGACGACGGCGTAGAAGAAAATCGTAAAGGCCAGCAAAGCCGCCGACAGCACATTGACCAGAAGGCCCATGGCGACGACGGCGAACACGGCTAGGAACAGGGCAAAGCCGAGCACTTCGCCCGGCAGGATGCGGCCATCGGGGATCGGCCGCTTCATCGTGCGGGACATGACCGCATCGAGATCGGCCTCGTACCACATATTCAGGGCGCCGGCCGCGCCGGCGCCGATGGCAATGAACAACAGGGCGATGCCGCCGATCACCGGATGGATATGTCCCGGCGCCACCACCATGCCGACCAGCGCGGTGAAGATGACAAGAGACATCACCCGCGGCTTCAGCAGTTCGAAATAGTCACGTGGCGATGCAAGGCTGGGATCGTTGGGCGAACCCTTAAGCGATCCCTGGCGCGCGCCCGCATTCCCCGAAGAGAGCGGTGAAGTCAGGCGCGCGGTTTGGCTTTGCATCGACATCGTTACTCAAATCACTCGTTTGTTCGAACCGGTCTTCTAAAATCCTGCCCTTACTTGATCTTGGGCAGGATCTCGAACTGATGGAACGGAGGCGGCGAGGACAGCGTCCATTCCAGCGTGGTCGCACCCGGACCCCACGGATTGTCCGCCGCGCGCTCCTTGCGGGAGAAGGCGACGAACAGGCCGTAGAAGAAGATCAGAAGGCCGAGCGCGGAGATGTAGGAGCCGATCGACGAGACGTAGTTCCAGCCGGCGAAGGCGTCCGGATAGTCAGCGATACGGCGCGGCATGCCCGACAGACCAAGGAAGTGCTGCGGGAAGAAGATGAGGTTCACGCCGATGAAGGTGACCCAGAAGTGCAGTTTGCCGATGGTCTCAGAATACATGTAGCCGGTGAATTTCGGGAACCAGTAATACCAGCCCGCGAAGATTGTGAACACGGCGCCCATGGACAGCACGTAGTGGAAGTGGGCGACGACGTAATAGGTGTCGTGCATGGCGCGGTCGACGCCGGCATTGGCGAGAACGACGCCGGTCACGCCGCCGACCGTGAACAGGAAGATCATGCCGACGGCCCACAGCATGGGCGTACGGAATTCGATCGATCCGCCCCACATGGTGGCGATCCACGAGAAGATCTTCACGCCGGTCGGCACCGCGATCACCATGGTGGCAGCGACGAAGTAAGCCTGCGTCGCGGTGCTCATGCCGACCGTATACATGTGGTGGGCCCACACGACGAAGCCGATGCCGCCGATGGCGACCATGGCATAGGCCATGCCGAGATAACCGAACACCGGCTTGCGGGCGAAGGTGGAGATGATCTGGCTGGCGATGCCAAAGCCCGGAAGGATCAGAATGTACACTTCCGGATGGCCGAAGAACCAGAACAGATGCTGGTAGAGCAGCGGGTCGCCGCCGCCATCAGGCGCGAAGAAGGTCGTGCCGAAATTGCGGTCGGTGAGCAGCATGGTGATCGCGCCGGCGAGAACCGGAAGCGCCAGCAGCAGCAGGAACACGGTCACCAGCACCGACCATACGAACAGCGGCATCTTGTGCATGGTCATGCCAGGCGCACGCATGTTCAGGATGGTGGTGATGAAGTTGATCGCGCCGAGGATCGAGGATGCGCCGGCGATATGCAGCGACAGGATCGCGTAATCGACAGCCGGTCCAGGATGGCCCGAGGTGGAGAGCGGCGGATAGATGGTCCAGCCGCCGCCGACACCCGATGCGCCCGGCTCGCCTTCAACGAACAGCGAGATCAGCAGCAGGGCGAAAGAAGCAGGAAGCAGCCAGAACGAGATGTTGTTCATGCGCGGGAACGCCATATCCGGCGCACCGATCATCAGCGGCACGATCCAGTTGCCGAAGCCGCCGATCATCGCCGGCATGACCATGAAGAAGATCATGATCAGACCATGCGCGGTGGTGAACACATTGAACATGTGCGCATCCGCGAAGATCTGCATGCCGGGCTGCTGCAATTCCAGCCGCATGGCGATCGACAGCGCGCCGCCGATCACGCCCGCAAACATCGCGAACCACAGATACATCATGCCGATGTCCTTGTGGTTGGTCGAATAGACGTAGCGTTTCCATCCGGTCGGATGGTGATCATGCGCGTCGTGAGGAGCAGG
>Ga0164243_10000712_pt1 | contig 58562 bp, 55 predicted proteins | sample OricompcompostOP_FD_108781 | JGI IMG/M metagenome (GOLD analysis project Ga0164243, IMG submission 108781) | Organic Plus compost microbial communities from Emeryville, California, USA - Original compost - Organic plus compost (OP) | ecosystem: Engineered > Solid waste > Mixed feedstock >... | reverse complement strand
GTCGCTTTGCGTCCCGGCTTCCCGCTGCTTCTGCATCGACCGGGAAAGCGTTTCTTGACAATGGCCAGGGCGGATTTCCGCAGCGTGGCGAGGATGAGATGTGGGCGCAAGAGCCCCTCTCCGTCACGGCTTCGCCGCGCCACCTCTCCCCAGAGGGGCGAGGAACCGAGTCCGCCAAACTCGGCTCTGCGATTACCAGTTCTTGAGCAGGTTCATCATCGTTTCGACTGAGCACTGTTTCGGCTGAGCGCTGGCCAAGCAGAACCTGGGTTCCTCGCCCCTTTGGGGAGAGGTGGCGCGGCGAAGCCGCGACGGAGAGGGGTTGCTTCGACGGTACTGACGTCAGGAAGGCGTGGCACGGCGCTTCGGGTTGGCTCAACCGACCGGGGGTGGTGAAAAGCGCCGGAAACGGCTATTGCCTCGCCCAAAGGCAATGGCTGCCAAAAACTCCAAGAGGAAGATCATGACGGTTGCGAAGGAAACGGCCGACCTGCTGGCCAAGCTCGGTGTGGACAAGGGCGCGCTTTCGGGTGGCGACCTCGAGGTGCGCACCCCGGTGACGGGCGAAAAGATTGCCGCCTTGAAGCAGATGTCGGCGGCGGATGCGGCCAAGGCGATCGACGCCGCGCACGAGGCGTTCAAGGCGTGGCGGCTGGTGCCGGGGCCGCGCCGCGGCGAACTGGTGCGTCTGCTCGGCGAGGAACTGCGCGCCCACAAGGCCGAACTCGGCCGTCTGGTGTCGATCGAAGTAGGCAAGATCCCGTCCGAGGGGCTGGGCGAAGTGCAGGAGATGATCGACATCTGCGACTTCGCGGTCGGTCTTTCCCGGCAGCTGTACGGCCTCACCATCGCCACCGAGCGGCCCGGCCACCGCATGATGGAGACCTGGCATCCGCTCGGCGTCGTCGGCGTGATCTCGGCCTTCAACTTCCCGGTCGCGGTCTGGTCGTGGAATTCGGCGCTGGCGCTGGTCTGCGGCGATTCCGTGGTGTGGAAGCCGTCGGAGAAGACGCCGCTGACCGCGCTCGCCTGCGAGGCGATTTTTGCGCGCGCCGTCGAGCGCTTCGGCAAGGATGCGCCGAAGGACCTGCTGAAAGTGCTGATCGGCGATCGCGCCGTCGGCGAGGTTCTGGTCGACCATCCCAAGGTGCCGCTGGTCTCGGCAACCGGCTCGACCCGCATGGGCAAGGAAGTCGGCCCGCGGCTGGCGAAGCGCTTCGCCCGCGCCGTGCTGGAGCTCGGCGGCAACAATGCCGGCATCGTCTGTCCGTCCGCCGATCTCGACATGGCGCTGCGCGCCATCGCCTTCGGCGCGATGGGCACGGCCGGCCAGCGTTGCACGACGCTGCGCCGCCTGTTCGTTCACGAGAGCGTCTACGACCAGCTCGTGCCGCGTCTGCGTAAGGCTTATGAGAGCGTCTCGGTCGGCAATCCGCTGGAGGGCAAGGCGCTGGTCGGGCCGCTGATCGACAAGGCGGCCTATGACGGCATGCAGAAAGCGCTGAAGGAAGCCGAAGGTCACGGCGGCAAGGTGACCGGCGGCAGCCGCGTCGAGGACGGCCATCCGGACGCCTACTACGTGCATCCGGCGCTGGTCGAGATGCCGAAACAGGCCGGGCCGGTGACGGAGGAAACCTTCGCGCCGATCCTCTACGTCATGAAGTACAAGGACTTCGACGAGGCGCTCGACCAGCACAATGCGGTGGGCGCGGGCCTGTCCTCGTCCATCTTCACCCGCGACATCATGGAATCGGAGCGCTTCCTGTCGGCCGAGGGCTCGGACTGCGGCATCGCCAACGTCAACATCGGCACCTCCGGCGCCGAGATCGGCGGGGCCTTCGGCGGCGAGAAGGAGACCGGCGGCGGCCGCGAGTCCGGCTCCGACGCCTGGAAGGCCTATATGCGCCGCGCCACCAACACGGTGAATTATTCCGCCGCGCTGCCGCTGGCGCAGGGCGTGAGCTTCGACATCGACTGATTTTCTATCGTGCAGAATGGCGCGCCAGTACCCCCACCCCTAACCCCTCCCCTCAAGGGGGAGGGGACTTTGCGGCAGCGCCACAATGTGCGGACGCAGGTGGTTTGTGCGAAACGGTGGTGTCGACGTCTCCCTCCCCCTTGAGGGGAGGGGACAGGGGTGGGGGTTCCGGGCAAGAGGGAGGAAAAACATGCCGGCGTCCGACTATGAAATTCTCGATCCGCGCTTCAACCGCCTGTTCAACGGCAGCGCGCATGTGGAAAGGCTGTTCACCGGCTGCCGTTGGGCGGAGGGGCCGGCCTGGTTCGCGGCCGGGCGCTATGTCGTCTGGTCGGATATCCCCAACGACCGGATGCTGCGTTACGACGAGTGCGACGGTTCGGTCAGCATCTTTCGCCAGCCCTGCGGCAACACCAACGGCAACACGGTGGACCGGCAGGGCCGGCTGGTGAGTTGCGAGCATTCGGGCCGACGCGTCAGCCGCACCGAGCATGACGGGTCGGTCACCACGCTGGCCGACCGCTGGCAGGGGAAGCGGCTCAACTCGCCCAACGACGTCGTGGTGCACTCCGACGGCTCGATCTGGTTCACCGATCCGAGCTACGGCATCGACACCGACTACGAGGGCGACAAGGCCGAGAGCGAGATCGGCGCCTGCAATGTCTACCGCATCGATCCGGCGAGCGGCGCTGTCGAGGCCGTCATCACCGACATGGTGCGCCCCAACGGGCTGGCCTTCTCGTTGGACGAGAAACAGCTTTATGTCGTCGATACCGGTCGCACCCACGGCGCCGACAATCCCGCGCACATGCGCGTCTTCGACGTGGACGCGAACGGCAAGGTCTCCGGCGGGCGCGTGTTCGCCGACTGCACGGTCGGCCTGTTCGACGGATTCCGGCTGGACGACGCCGGGCGCATCTGGACGAGCGCGGCCGACGGCATCCATTGCTACGATGCGGACGGCACGCTGATCGGCAAGGTGCTGGTGCCGGAAGTGACGGCCAATTGCGTGTTCGGCGGGGCCAAGCGCAACGTGCTCTACATCTGCGGCACCACCTCGCTCTATGCCGTGCGGCTGATGGTGAACGGCGCGAAGACCTATTAGGATCGGGAACCTTTCTCCGCCGCAAGCATCCAAGCGGTGGGCAAGGAGAACCGGTCATGCCAGCACCGAACGTCAGCCGGGTAACGATCGAAGCGGACGACGCCGAGCTCGTGCGGCGTGCGCTGAGCCGCGACGGCCGTGCCTTCCGCGCCATCATGACCCGCTACAACCAGCGGCTCTACCGGCTTGCGCGCGGTATCGTAGGGCGTTCCAGCGAGGCCGAGGAGGTGGTGCAGGAAGCCTATGTGCGGGCGTTCCGCAATCTCGATACGTTCCGAGGCGACTCCGCCTTGTCGACCTGGCTGTCGCGCATTGTCATCAACGAGGCTCTGGGCCTCCTGCGCAAGGCCAGGCGCGAAGGCAAGACGACCGGACTCCAGGCGGCCGAAGCAGAAATCATCCAGTTTCCCGGCAATGCCAGCGACGATCCGGAGCGGACAATGGCGCAACGACAGATATTGCACCTGGTCGAGGAAGCGACCGACAGACTGCCGGCTGCGTTCCGTGCCGTGTTCGTCGCCCGCGTCATCGAGGGGTTGAGCGTGGAGGAGACGGCGGACCTGCTCGGCATCAGGCCGGAGACGGTGAAGACCCGGCTCCACCGCGCCCGCCGGATGGTGCGCACGGACCTGGACGCGCAGATCGGCCCGGTGCTGATGGATGCCTTCCCTTTTGCCGGCCGGCGCTGCGAGCGCCTGACCGAGGCGGTCATGGGCCGCCTCGGCATAGACAGCTGATTTTCAGGAACCTCCGGCCGTCCGCAGCATCCAATCTGCGTCAAGCAAACAGGCCCGGGCAACGCGTCCGGGCAAGGAGGTTCCATGTTCATTCGTCGCCCTTTCGCCGCGCTCGCCATGCTCAGCGTTCTCGCCGCTCCGGGCTTTGCCGATCCGGCCGACAAGCCGACCGATCCGCAGATCGCCCACATCGCCTATACGGCCGGGGTCATCGACATCGATGCTGCCAAGCAGGCCATCGCCAAGTCGAAGACCAAGGCGGTGGTCGATTTCGCCAACGACATGCTGCGCGACCATCAAGCCGTCAACGACCAGGCGCTCGCCCTGGTCAAGAAGCTGAACGTCACGCCGGAGGACAACGCCACCTCCAAGGCACTCGTCAAGGCGGCCGACGACGAGCGCGCGAAGCTGGACAAGCTCGACGGCGCCGCATTCGACAAGGCCTATGTCGACAATGAGGTGGCCTATCACAAGCAGGTCGACGGTGCGCTGGAGACGCTGCTGATCCCCTCCGCGCAGAACGCCGAGCTGAAGAGCCTGCTCGAGACCGGCCTGAAGATATTCCAGGGCCATGAGATGCATGCCGAGCATGTTGCGGCGGAACTGAAGTAGGAGCCGACGATGCGCTTTGCGTGGGTTTTGCCGACAGTGGCTGCGCTGCTTGCAGCCGGCATGGTGCCGGTCCTGGCCGATACCGTCACGGTGACAATCGACAAGCTGGCTTTTTCGCCCAAGGAGGTCAGCGTCAAGGCCGGCGACACAGTGGAATGGGTGAACAAGGACGCCTTCGCCCACACCGCCACAGTCAAGGGCGGCTGGGAGGTGATGATCCCGCCGAAGAAGACGGCGAGCCGGGTAATGCAGGCGGGGGATACGGTGGAATACTTCTGCCGCTTCCATCCCAACATGAAGGGCAGGATCACGGTGACGCCATAGGGGTGGGGGTACTCCCACGGAATGGGTAACGGCCCCGTAACGACCCGCGCTACCGCCGATGAGCGCCCGTCATCTATACTTCATGTAACCGACGAAGCCGGTGATGCGCCAGCGATCGCTCCTGCGGCAGAAATAGAGCGTCTGCCAGTTCAGCCGCTCGGCGCCGCCGTCGGCCAGCCGGATCTCGCCGTCGAATTTCTTGCGCGCGACGGCGACGTCGCCGTTGATGTCGATGCGGTCCAGCGAGACTGCCTTCAGTAGCGCCGGCACCAGCGGCTCGGCATAGGCGACCCTGGCGGATTCTGCTGCCTGTCTCAGCCATTCGTCGCGGTAGGCTTCCAGCGTCGGGAAGGCGGCGTCCCAGGCGTCAGGCTCCGATGAGTTGTGCGCATGGATGCCGAGGAAGCGCCCGGCGTCGAAATCGTCCGCAACTTTTCCCCAATCCTGCGCCGCGAAGGCGGCGAAGTCGCGCGGCATCAGCATCTCCCAGATGAAGGCGCGGTCTTGATCGTCGGCGAATGGATTGGCAGCTGTCATGGAAACTCCGGAGGCACTTGTTCAGGAGAGGCGACCGCGCGCGGCAACGGGCAGGATGTCGACGACGCGGTCGCCGGAGACCAGGTAGACCTGGTCGTAGAGATTGATGACCGGGCAGATGTGGTCGGGAAGCACGCGCACCCGGTCGCCGACCTTGAGCTTGCTTTCCGGCAGCAACTCGACCTTGCCATGCTCTTCCGAGAGCGCGACGACCCTGGCTTCGGGTTCTCCGATCAGTTCGCCATAGTCGACGAGGCCGAGCGTGTCGGCGGTCAGCGCCTTGGAGCCGGCGTCGAGAATGGCGCGCGTCGGCGTGGGACGACTGACGACGGTGGCCAGCACCGTGGCGGCGCAATCCTCCAGCGTGGCGGCGCCCTTGGCGATCTGGTAGCGGTCCATGTAGATGTAGGTGCCCGGCCGGTATTCGGTGACGACACCCTGCTCGGGCTTGCGCCACATGTCGGGCGTCCCGCCGCTGCTGATCGTTTCGCAAGGCAGGTCGTGCGCCGCAAGCAGATCGCGCGCCGAGGCCAGCCACGCCTCCGCCTCGGCGGCCTTGCCGGGGGCGGGAAATGTCATCAGGCCGCCGAAGCGGAGGCCGGGCGCAGCGTCGATCCGCCGTGCCAGCGCCAGCGCCTCGTCGCCGGACTGCACGCCGCAACGGCCGCCGCCGGTGTCGCACTCGACCAGCACCTTGAGTTGACGGGCTGCTTCCGCGAAGGTTCCGGCCAGCCCCTCGACGGTGGCCGTGCTGTCGGCGGTGACGGCGAGGATGACACGGTCGTTCAGCGCTCTCAGCCGATCGAGCTTCTGCCTGCCGACGATGTTGTAGGGGAGAAAGATGTCGGTCAGGCCGGCGTCGGCCATCACCTCGGCCTCGCCGATCTTCTGGCAGGTGATGCCGACGGCGCCCGCCTCGACCTGTTTTTGGGCGAAGAAGGGCAGCTTGTGGGTCTTGATATGAGGCCGAAGCCGGACGCCGGCCGCGTCGGCGGCCTGCTGGGCGCGGGCGATGTTGCGTTCGACGCGGTCGAGGTCGATCAGAACGGCGGGCGTATCGATCTCATCGACGGTTCCGGGGGAGGCGGTCATGGTTTCACCTGAGAGGGTAATGCGACGCGGATGGTTTCAAGCATAGGGCACGAACCCGGACACCGTATTGACGATTTCGCCCTTCGTCCGCAATATTTGCGTCAACAAGGCCACGCATCAGAAAAGAAACGAAGCCTTGGGAGGAGACAATGTCGGCTTCGATCCGACTCTTTCGGGGCGCGTTCGGGCATGTCTCGATGCTGAACGTCGCCAGCGATCTCGTTACCCACGCGCATGTCGACGCCAATATCATTGTCTGGCTGGACGGCGCGGCGGGCGACATGATCGTGTCGGGGCGGCGCGTGCCGCTCGGCCCGCACACCGCCGCCGCCATCAACTCGTTCGAGCCGCACAGCCACGCGGTGCCGAAGGAGGGCGGGATGTTCCTCGCCTTCTACATCGATCCCGACTGGGCGTGGCGCCGGCGCGGACTGGCCGAAGGCTCACCGCTGTTTTCGCGGCCGGACGTGCCGCTCGATCCCTGGCTGCACCGCGCGGCGGCCGACCTGCTCGCCTGCTTCGACGATGGCGACGCGCCCGACATGGCGGAGTACGAGGTCGAGCGCTTCATCGACAGCGTCATGGACGCCGCCGACGCGGCCGCCCCCCGCCGGCGTGGCGCGCGCATGCGCGGTCACGATTTCCGGGTGCGCAAGTCGATGCAGTTCATGCGCGAGAAGGTGGCCGAGCGCATTTCGTTCGAAGAGGTGGCGCGCACTGTCGGCCTGTCGAGGCCGCATTTCTTCGCTCTGTTCAAGGAGCAGACTCGGCTGACGCCGAACGTCTACTGGAACACGCTGCGCATGGAAGAGGCGCTCAGGCAGTTGCAGGCGAGCGAGGAACCGCTGACGGCGGTGGCGAGCAACCTCGGCTTCACCACGCAGGGCAATTTCACCCGCTTCTTCCGCGATCATGCCGGCGTGCCGCCGACGCTTTACCGCGAGGCGGTGCGCGCGACAGCCTGAACCTGCTTTTTCAGACCGGTCGATAAGGCCGCAAGACCCGTTGATAAGCGGGGCTTGCGGCTTGCTCCTAGATTGCCGTCCACAGGCAGTTTCGGGAGGAAAAGCGCCGATGGCCAAGGTTACCGTTTCGAGCGTCATCGATGCGCCGGTCGAGGACGTCTGGGAAGTCATACGCGATTTCAACGGGCTGCCGTCCTGGCATCCGCGCATGGTGGAAAGCCATATCGAGGACGGGCTCGCGGCGGACATGATCGGCTGCGTGCGCAACTTCAAGCTGGTCAGCGGCGCGACGCTGCGCGAGAAGCTGACGGACTTCTCCGACGCCGATCATCGCGTCTCCTATTCGATCCTGGAAACGCCTCAGCCGCTCACCAACCACAAGGCGACCTTGCAGCTTCGCCGCGTCACCGACGGCGACCGCACTTATGCGGAATGGAGCGCCAGCTTCGACGCGGCGCCCGAAGAGGCGGACAAGCTCGCCGAGGGCATGGGCGCGAACGTCTTCCAGGGCGGCTTCAACGCGCTCAAGGAGCGGTTCGCCAAATAAAACTGGATTCGGACAGGCAGGGAGGAAGCCATGTCGCTCGGATTGCAGAGTTTTTCGACGGTGAAGGAAGCGGAAGCGGCGCTTGGCGCCGGTGCCCGCTATCTCGGCGGTGGCACCCTGGTGGTGCGCGGCGCCAACGAGGGCAACACCAGTTTCTGGACCATGGTGCGCGCCACCGATCCGGAACTGTCGATGATCGAGATCGCCTACGGGACGGCGCGGATCGGCGCGTCGGTGACGATGGCGAAGGTCGCGGCCCACCCCGATCTCGCGGCCATCGCGCCGGTGGCGCGAGCGGTCGGCGGGCCGGCGATCCGCAATATGGCGACCGTGGGCGGAAACCTGTTCGCGCCCGCACCCTATGGCGATTTCGCCGTATCGCTTCTGGCGCTCGACGCGACCGTTCAGGCGGGCGGCAGGGATGTGCCGATCGAGGCGTTTCTCGACGCCCGCGACGGCAACAGGTCGATCGTTTCGTCGGTGCGCTTCAACGTGCCGAAACCCGAGGCGTTCCGCTTCGTGAAGGTCTCGCGGGTCAAGCCGAAGGGTGTTTCGGTCGTCTCGATCGCGACGCTTCTGGACATGGATAAGCAAGGAAAGATCACGGCGGCGCGCATCGCGCTCGGCTGCATGGCCGATCGTCCCATCCGCGCAAGGGCGGCCGAGGAGGCGCTGGTAGGCAAGACGCTGAGCGCGGACGGCATCGCGGACGCCGTGGCGGTGATCGGCGAAGGTATACAGCCCATCACCGACGCCATCGCCAGCGCCTGGTATCGCGCCGAGGTCCTGCCGGTCCATTTCAGGAGATTGCTTCTGGCTTGAGCGGCCGGCGTCGAACGTCGCGATTTCGAGGGCCGTGATCTGGGAGGAAAAATGGCCAAGATTCCTGTTCAATTCACGCTCAACGGCGAGGACAAGGCCGAATTCGTCGAGAGCGGCGTCACGCTGCTCAAAGCGCTCCGGGAAAAGATCGGCGACACCTCGCCCAAGGGCGGCTGCCAGCAAGGCACCTGCGGCGCCTGCTCGGTGCTGATCGACGGCGAATTGAGGCTGTCGTGCCTGACGCTGGCGGAAACCTGCGACGGTGCTTCGATTGTCACCACGGCGGGGCTCGCCGAAGGCGGCGTGATGCACCCGTTGCAGCGGGCCTTTCTCGACGGCTTCGCCACGCAATGCGGCTTCTGCACTCCCGGCATGCTGATGGCCGCCAAGGCGCTGCTCGACCGCAATCCAGATCCGACGCGCGACGACGTGGTCGAGGCGATCTCCGGCAATATCTGCCGTTGCACCGGCTACGAGCCGATCATCCAGGCGGTGCTGTCGGCGGCGCGCGCCAACTCGCATCAGGTGGCGTGAATGATGATCGACTTCGTATCGATATCGAACGGCGGCATACCCCCACCCCTGTCCCCTCCCCACAAGGGGGAGGGGGATTTTGCGGCGACGCTAGCCCTACCCGACGTCGGCGATTTTGCTCGGACGATTGCGCCCGCGTCCCCCTCCCCCTTGTGGGGAGGGGTTAGGGGTGGGGGTGTGCCGACGCACCCGACCGAGCGCTGAGGAGCATTTTATGGAACTCCGCAAAAGCTATTTCGCCGACGAGCGCAAGGAAGGCCTGCACGAGATCGGGCAGGGGCGCGCACGTGTCGACGCGCCGGGTCATGTGACGGGCAAGACGGCCTATTTCGCGGACCGCAATTTCCCCGGTATGCTCTATCTCAAGATGGTGCGCAGCCCGCATCATCATGCGCGCATCAGGAGCATCGACACCTCGGCGGCCGAGAAGCATCCGGGCGTGGTCAGGGTGCTGACCGCCAAGGATATTCCCAACAACCTCTACACGATCCTCATCCTGATCCAGGTCGGGCCGGAGGACGAGCATGTGCTGGCCGAAGGCAAGGTGCGCTGGAAGGGCGAGGCCGTGGTGGCGGTGGTGGCCGAGACCGAGCGCGCCGCGCAGGAAGCCGCCGACAAGGTGAAGGTCGATTACGAGGTGCTGCCGGCGGTGCTCGACATCGAGGCGGCGCTGAAGCCGGACGCGCCGGTGGTCAACGAGCATCACGGCCAGAACTATTACATGTATGACAGCGGCGCGTGCCGCAAGGTGCGCTTCGGCGACGTGGAGAAGGGCTTTGCGGAGGCGGATCACGTCCTCGAGCAGACCTACTGGTCGTCGCCGATCGAGCAGGCGCCGATGGAGACGACGGGCTGCATCGCCGTGCCCGAAAGCAACGACCGCTTCAGCTGCTACACCGACACGCAGGCGATGTTCTTCACGCTCGACAACACCTCGATCATCCTGCAGATGCCCGGCAGCCAACTGCATATGGTCGGCGGTACCGTCGGCGGCGGCTTCGGCGGCAAGGTCGACGTGATCGTCGAGCCGATTGCCATCCTCGCCGCCAAGCTGACGGGAAAGCCGGTCTCCTTCATCTACAGCCGGCAGGAGGAGATGCAGATCTCCTCGCCGCGCGCGGCGGAGAAGATCGTCATCAAGGACGGCGTGATGCAGGACGGGCGCATCGTCGCGCGCCAGGTGTGGGGCTATACCGACGCCGGCGCCTATTCGCGCCATTCGCCCTACGGCGCGCAGAAGGGCGCGGCGCACTACCCCGGCCCCTACACGATCCCGAACGTGTGGGCCGATACCTACTGCGTCTACACCAACCGCACGCCGTCGTCGGCCATGCGCGGCTTCGGCGTCACCATCGCCGACTTCGCGCTGGAGGTGCAGATGGACAAGCTGGCGCGGCTGATCGGCATGGACCCGCTGGAGTTCCGCTTCATCAACGCCTACCGCGACGGCGACATGAAGGCGCATCGCCAGCCGACGGAAGGCGCGGCGCTGATCGAGTGCATGCAGGAGGCCGCGCGCGCGTCCGACTGGCCGGTGGACGAGAAGTATTTCGCACTGTCCTCGGTAAGACGGGAGGCTTGAAATGGCGATCCGGCACGGGCGCGGCGTGGCCGCGATCAACTATCCCACCGGCATGAACCTGGGCGGCGATCCGACGCAGGCGCTGGTCCATTCCACGCCGACCGGCAACTTCATGGTCACGCTGTCCTCGGTCGATCTGGGGCAGGGCATGAAGCAGGTGGTCTCGCAGATCTGCGCGGAGACGATCGGCGTTCCTGCGGACCGGGTGGTGGTGGACACGGCCGACACCGACACCGGTCCGCACTGCATGGGCGCCTTCGCCTCGCGCGGCACCCACCGCATCGGCAACGCGGTGATGCGGGCGGCCGAGGAGGCGCGGCAGGTGATGCTGGAGGTCGCGGCCGAGGAACTGGAGGTGAATGCTTCCGACCTGGAAACGGACGGCGAGGGCAACGTGCATGTGAAGGGCGCGCCGCAGAAGTCGATCTCGATCTTCGACGTGGCGCTGTCGGCGCATTTCAAGCGCGGTCGCTCGATTTCCGGGCGCGGTATGTTCCTGGTCCCGCGCTCCTTTCCGGAAAAGGAGACCGGCGCGATGAAGCCGTCCACCTGCTACGCGCATGCCTGCACGGTGGCCGAGGTCGACGTGGACGACGAGACCGGCGAGGTCGCCGTCACCTCGGTCAGGAACGTGTTCGAGATCGGCCGCGCGCTCAACCCGAAGATGGTCGAGCAGCAGCTCGTCGGCGGCTCGTGGATGGGCATTTCGCACACGCTCTACGAGACGACCGAGCCCTACTATCCGAACCGCGATCACGCCGGCACGGATTTCAACGAGTATCTGATGCCGGGGCCGGGCGACCTCGCGGAGACCGAGATCATCGTGCTGGAGCGCCCGGCGGCCGATGGTCCCTACGGCGCCAAGGGGCCGGGCGAGATGTGCGCCAATCCGCAGATCCCGGCGATTGCCAACGCCATCTTCGACGCGGTCGGCGTGCGCATAGATCATCTGCCGATCACGCCGGAACGGGTGTTGAGGGCGCTGAAGGAGCAAGGGTCACAGGCCTGATAGAATGAACGCCGATGGAATCCCCGCATCCCCCGAGGCCGTCGCCGCATCCCTCGTGAAGCGCCGCTATCTCGCCGACGACAGTCTCGCCACGGCGATCTTCCTGGCGCTGCGCCTCGGCAAGCCGCTGCTGATCGAGGGCGCGCCGGGGGTAGGCAAGACCGAAGCGGCGAAGGCGGTGGCGGAGGTGCTGGGGCGCGATCTCGTCAGGCTGCAATGCTACGAGGGCATCGACGCGCAGCATGCGCTCTATGAATGGAACTACCAGCGCCAGCTTCTCGCCATCCGGCAGGCCGGCGAACAGGAGGTCGACATCTACGACGACCGCTTCCTGATCGCCCGGCCGCTTCTGAAGATATTGCAGGCGCCGCAGAAGAGCCTGCTGCTGGTTGACGAGATCGACCGCTCCGACCACGAATTCGAGGCACTGCTGCTCGAATTCCTGTCCGATTTCCAGATCAGCATTCCCGAGCGCGGCACGCTCAGGGCGGCCGAACCGCCGGTCGTGGTGCTGACCTCGAACCGCACCCGCGAACTCGCGGAAGCGCTGCGGCGGCGCTGCGTCTATCACTGGATCGGCTATCCCGACCGCGAGCGCGAGGCCGCCATCATCATGGCGCGGTCCGGCGACGTGGCGAGGGAGACCGCCCAGGCTATCGCCCATGCGGTGCACACCATCCGCGCCCGGCCACTCGCCAAGCCGCCGGGCATCGCGGAGGCGGTGGAGTGGGCGAACGCGGCGACGGTGCTGGAAAAAGGCGGCAGCCCGTGGCCGGAGGCGTTTCGCCGGGCGATCGGCGTGCTGATCAAGGACGAGGAGGATCTTTCGTATCTCGAGCCGGAGTTGGAGAAGCTCGTCGAGGAGGCGTTGGGATGAGGCGTGCTTTGCCTTTGGCCGTCGTGCACCCCCACCCCTGTCCCCTCCCCACAAGGGGGAGGGGGACGCTGACGCCGACTTTCCGGCAAGCTCCGCATGTCTGTGCGTTTTGGCGCTGCCGCAAAATCCCCCTCCCCCTTGTGGGGAGGGGTTAGGGGTGGGGGTGCGCCGTCATATGCCGACGTCCGGGAATTTCGCGATAGCCCAGACACTGCCCCGCGCCGCCGCTCCGTTCCTCGATTTCTGCCATTTGCTTCGCCGGCACGGATTCTCCGTCGCGCCTGAACAGGCGGCGGGGTTCATGCGTGCCGTGGCGCTGCTCGGGCCACGCTCGATGGAGGACATAAGGCAGGCGGCGCTCGCCACGCTTGCGCCGCAGCCGGAACGCAAGCCTGCTTTCGAGGCACTCTTCCTAGCGTTCTTCCACGGCGAGGTGTCGGCGACCATCGACGGCGATCCCGGCGACGAGGAAACCGTCGTCAAGGACGAGGGAACGGACGAGGAGACGGCGCTGGACGAGCCGCGGCAAGAGGAGGGCGGGGAACTGTCCTCGGCGGTCGAGCAGTTCGGCGTTCGCGCCTTTGCGGGCGACGAGGATACGCTCGGACGTTTCCGCCGCGCGCTCGGCGCAGCGCTTCCCGTGCGCCGCTCCTTTCGCAGCGTCCGGACCCATGCGCGCGGCAAGCCGGACCTGCGCCGCTCGCTGGCGCAGATCGTGCGCGCCGACGGCGATATTCCGGAACCGCTGCATCGCCGGCGGAAGGCCGTGCAGCGGCCGCTGCTTCTGCTGATCGACGTTTCCGGTTCGATGAAGCAGCATACGGGCGACTATCTGAAACTTGCCCATGCCATGGTGCAGGGCGCCGACAGGGCAGAAGTCTTCACCTTCGGAACGCGCCTGACGCGGGTGACGGCGGCATTGCGCATTCGCGACCGCGAACGCGCGCTGGAGACCGCCGCCGCGCATGTCGACGACTGGGACGGCGGGACGCGCATCGGCCCTTCGTTGCAGGCGTTTCTTGCCGTGCCGCGGTTCTCCGCTTTCGCGCGCGGTGCGTCCATCATCCTGCTTTCCGATGCGCTGGAGCGCGGCGACCATCGTGAGATGGAATCGGCGGTGCGGCGGCTTTCCCAGCGCGCCTTCCGGCTTTCGCTGGCGACGCCGCTGGCCGGCGACCCGCGCTTCCGCCCCGAGACGGCGGCGCTCAGGGCCGTTCTACCCGTGCTGGACGATCTGGTGGACGGATCGTCGATTGAGGAACTCACGCGTTTCACCCTGTCGCTGGCCCGTCCCGCGCTGGCGGCGCTGACTGTCTGGCTGAGGACATCGTGATGCAGAAGGCAATCGACTCGCATTTCCATATCTGGCGGCAGAAGGACCAGCCCTGGCTGATGGGCCCGATGGTGCCGCGCATCTTCGGACCCTATGAGCCGATCCGGCGCGACTATCCGATCGGCGAATTCCTTGAGGACAACGAAGGCTCGGGGGTGGAGAAGGGCGTCTATGTCCAGACCAACTGGGCCAAGGAGGATTTCGAGAAGGAAGTCGCCTTCCTGCAAAAGACGGCGGACGAGACCGGCTGGCCGCACGCCATCGTCGGCTATGCAGACATGACCGTGGACGACGTACGCCCGCAGATCGAGCGGCTGATGAAATATCCGCTGCTGCGTGGGGTGCGCATGCAGCTTCACTGGCACGAGGTGTCCGAATACCGGTTCGCGCCCGACGAGCGCCAGGTGATCGACGCCATGGTGAAAAAGAACGTCGCGCGGCTGAAGGACTACGGCCTGTCCTTCGATCTCCAGCTTTTCCCCGCCCAGATGAAGGACGGGCTGGAGCTGGTTTCGGAGACCCCGGACACCGATTTCATCCTCACCCATTGCGGCATGCTGACAAGCAGCGAACCGGAAACGGTCGAGGCCTGGAAGGACGGCCTGCGCACGCTGGCGAAAGCGCCGAACCTCTACGCCAAGCTGTCCGGCCTCGGCACTTTCGTGCATCGCAACGATCCGGCGCTGATCGCGCTGGTCTACGACGCGGCGATCGAGATTCTCGGCAGCGACCGGCTGATGTTCGGCTCCAACTTTCCGATCGAAAAACTGTGGGCCAGCCATGCCGGCCTGATGGCGGCGCATCGCGCGGCGGCGGCGAAGCATAGCGCCGCCGACCAGGCCAACATCTTCTGGAACACGGCGGAGAAGGTTTATCGGCCGGCCTGATCCGGAAACCGGCTGCTTACGAAGCGCGAGCCGGCAAGACCGAAGCGCCACGGATAGTCGACGGCCCTGGTGATGCCGATGCGCGGACCGCTGACGATTGCGGCGATCTCGGCCGGCAGGGCGAGCGCGAAGGGAGGCCGATCGAGGGCCAGCCCGTCCATCGATATATCGATGCCGAGCGCTTGGGTGAGGCGGCCCGGACCCGAGCAGAACAGCCTTTCGCGGTCCGTCGAGCGTCGTTCGGCCATGCGCGCCAAGCCGTCGGTCGGCGCAAGCGCGCGGACCAGAACGGCGCTGCCCAGCAGGCAGACGAAATTCAGGCACCAGTGGATGCCGTAGGAGCGATAGACATAGGCGTGGCCGGCCGGGCCGAACATCGCCCTGTTGCGCCGCGTCTCGCCGCGAAAGCTGTGCGAGGCGGGGTCGTCCGGCTCGTAGGCTTCCGTCTCGACGATGACGCCGCCGACGCCGTCGACGGTCAGTTCCGCGCCGATGATGTCCCGCGCCACCGTCGGCGAGGGGCGGGAAAAGAAGTGCGTCAGCGACATTGCGATCTCTTGTTGCGCGCGTTCGTCGGCATTCGGTCCCTTCGATCATATTCGCGCGGCGGACGCCACCGGCCTCTCTCGTCAGCGGGTCTGTGTCCCTGCCATCCGCCGCAACGATGTCCCCGCCGGATTTGTGCGGCACGCGTGGATTCCTCTGGATCGGCGAACACACTCATGCAAGATCGCGACCGGACGCCATCGCGTCTTCCGCTTCGCAGCCGCCAGGGGCATCCCGACCAGCATGAGCGCCGATCTCACCCTGACGTTCACCCTTCTGGTGTTCATCGCCACCTATGCGGTCATCGCCATCGGCAAGCTGCCGGGCTACCGCATCGACCGCGCGGGCGCGGCCCTCCTAGGCGGTTCGGTGTTGGTCGGCGTCGGGGTGCTGACGCCGCAGGAAGCGTACGCCGCCGTCGACATCGACACGATCGTGCTTCTGCTCGGCATGATGATCGTGGTGGCGAATCTCAGGGTTTCGGGCTTCTTCCGGGTCGTCAACGCCTATATCGCACGGCATGTACGCCGCCCGGTCACGCTGCTCGTCGCCATCGCGGCCGCGTCCGGCGTGCTCTCGGCCTTCCTCGTCAACGACACGATCTGCCTGGTGATGACGCCGCTGGTGACGGAACTGACGCTTCGCATGAAGCGCAACCCGGTGCCCTACCTCCTGGCCGTCGCCATGTGCTCCAACATCGGCTCCGTCGCCACGATCACCGGCAATCCGCAGAACATGATCATCGGCAGTCTGTCGCAGGTTTCCTACGGCGCATTCGCCGCCACGCTCGCCCCGATTGCGCTGTTCGGCATGGTCGCCGCCGTGCTGCTGATCCTGGCGATGCACCGCCGGGAATTCCGCGCCGGGGAGAGGCTGCCGACGGTGCGCCTTCCCGCCCACCACCATCGCACCCTCATGACCAAGACGCTTGTCGTGCTGGCGGCGATGATCGTTCTGTTCTTCCTCGGCCAGCCGGTCGCCAAGGTGGCGATCGTGGGCGGCTCGCTGCTGCTTCTGACGCGACGCGTCAGCCCGACCAAGATCTATCGCCAGATCGACTGGCCGCTGCTGGTCATGTTCACCGGCCTCTTCATCGTGGTGGCGGCGCTGGAGAAGGTCGCGGTCGGGCCGCAGGCGATCGCGGCGGTCGGCCGCCTGCGCCTCGACGATCCGACGGTGCTCAGCGGCATCACGGCGATCCTGTCCAACCTGGTGTCGAACGTCCCGGCCGTGCTGGTGCTGAAACCCTTCGTCGAACCGCTGGCCGATTCGCAGCGCGCCTGGCTGGTGATCGCCATGGCTTCGACTTTGGCCGGCAACTTCACGCTGGTCGGCTCGGTGGCCAATCTGATCGTGGCCGAGCGGGCGCGGGCGCATGGCGCCACGCTCGGCTTCTGGAGCTATTTCCGCGTCGGCGCGCCGCTCACCATGCTGACGATCGCGGCCGGGATAGTTTGGCTGTCGCTGGTCTGAGCGAGGGGACTTCGGGCGCCTGCCGTGCGCCTCAGGCCGTGCCTTTCATGGCCTTGCAGATTTCCTCGACCAGCATGGCGGCGGAAACCGCGCCGGGGTCGGGATGGCCGAGCGAGCGATCGCCGAGGCGTGCGGCGCGGCCGAGCCCCGCCACCATGTCGCGCGTCGCTTCCGCGCCGGTCTTCGCCGCCGCCATGATCGCATCCGCGCTTTCGCCGGCGGCCGCCGCGTCCGCGGCCGGTCCCCAGGCGTCGAGCATGGTCTTCTGGCCGGGCTCGGCCTTGCCGCGCTGGACGATGCCGTCGCGCATGGCGACGATGACGGCGCGCAGTTCGTCGCGGCCCATCGAGAGGCGGGCACCGGCGGCCTTGCCGGCCCGTAGGAAGGCCGTCGCGTAAAGGGGGCCCGACGATGCGCCGACGGCGTTGAGGAAGCCTTTGGCGGCGGCGTTGAAGATGTCCTGAAGCGTCCCGTCCGTCGCCTGTGCGGCCTCGGCGGCGGCCTTGGTCCCCTGTTCCATGGCGATGCCGTGGTCGGCGTCGCCGATTACACCGTCCAGCGCGCACAGCGCGTCGCGCTCGGTCGCCATGCGCGAGGCGAGGGCGCTGAACAGGGTCTTCAGGTCCTGTGTGGTGAAGTCCATGATCTCACCCCTGCCGGAACATGACGCAGTCGCACGGATGGTCGATCAGGCGCTGCAATTCGTCGTCGAGGTGCATGACGGTGATCGAGGCGCCTGCCATCTCCAGCGACGTGCAATAGGGGCCGACCAGCGTCTTGTGGACGGTGAGGCCGGCCTCGGCCAGCCGCTCGGCGACCCGCTTGTTGAGGATGTAGAGTTCCATCAGCGGGGTCGAGCCCAGCGAGTTGACCAGCACGGCGACGCGTGCGCCGGCGGGCGCGTCCATCTCGGCGAGGATGGCATCCATGATCTCGTCGGCGACCTCGTTGGCGCTGCGCAGCGGACCGCGCCGGATACCGGGCTCGCCGTGGATGCCCATGCCGATCTCCATCTCGCCGGCCGGCAGGTCGAAATTGGGCCGCCGCGTCTGCGGCAGCGAGCAGGAGGAAAGCGCCACGCCGATGGTGTAGGTGCGGTCGTTGGCATGGCGGGCGATGCGCTCGACTTCGTCGATCGGCATCATCAGGTCGGCCGCCGCGCCCGCCGCCTTGAAGATGAAGACGTTGCCGGCCACGCCGCGGCGCTTTTCGCGCTGGTCGCGCGGCGCCGACGCGATGTCGTCGGTGGTGAGCACCGTGCGCGCCGCGATGCCCTCCATTTCCAGAAGCTCGGCGGCCATGTCGAAGTTCATCACGTCGCCGGCGTAGTTGCCGTAGAGGAAGAGGACGCCCGCGTCGCCGTTGACGGCGATCGCGGCATCGACCACGGGCTGCGGCGGCGGCGAGGCGAAGACGTTGCCGACTGCACAGGCGTCCGCCAAGCCCTTGCCGACATAGCCGAGGAAGGTCGGCTCGTGGCCGGAGCCGCCGCCGACGATGAGGGCGACCTTGCCCTTGCGCGGCCCGTTCTTCGCGACCAGCGCGCGCGGCGCATTCTCCAGCAGGCAGGCGTGATCCGGATGGGCGGCGGCGATGCCGGCCAGCATTTCGTCGACCACCGCGCCGCCGTCATTGATGAGCTTCTGCGTCAGGCTCATTTGAATCTCCTCCCGAGGCTTGTTCGCGCGCACGTTAAAAGCGGCACGCTCCAGCCGCAAGAACCGGCGCGTGTGCGAACCGTCATTTCTTCCGGAGTTGCCGAAGCTGTCGAAACGCATGGATTTTCCTGGCCGAACAGAATTCTGCGTCTCCGCTGTGGACATCCCTGTCCCGATCGCCCAATCTGGAGCCAGGGAACAAAAGCGCTGCACAGACGGCGCGAACAGACGGGTGCGCATGACAAAGGGCTGGACACTGTACGACCCACGGCTGGCGTGGATGCTGGTCGCGCCGGTCCTGCTTCTTCTCATCTTTTTCCTGCTGCTGCCGATCGCCGTGATGGCGGCCTATACCTTCTTCACCTTCGTCACGGCGGGGGTTGAGCAAAGCACGCTGACGCTGGCGAACTGGCACGAGTTCTTCACCGACAGCTACTATCACGGCTTCCTGTTCAAGACGCTGCGCGTCGGCGCGATGACGGCGCTCATCTGCGGCGTGCTCGGCTACTTCCCGGCCTATTTCATCTGGGCGACGACGTTCAAGCACAAGTGGCTGCTGCTTCTGCTGCTGATCGTGCCGTTCTGGATCTCGTTCACGATCCGCACCTTCTCGTGGATCAACATCCTGGGCGAACAGGGCGTCATCAACGTCGCGCTGCTCAAGCTCGGGATCATCCACGAGCCGCTGCCCATGCTCTATACGGAAGGCGCGGTGATCCTCGGCCTGCTGCACTTCCTGCTGCCCTACATGATCCTCAACGTCTATGTCAGCCTCGAAAGCATCGACCGCACGCTGATCGCGGCCGCTCGCTCGATGGGATGCACCAGCGCGCAAGCCTTCCGCGAGGTGACGCTGCCGCTGTCGCTGCCGGGCCTCGCCGCCGGCCTGCTGCTCTGCTTCGTGCTCGCGGCGGGCAGCTACGTGACGCCGCAATTGCTCGGTTCCGGCCGCGACGCGCTGTTCGGCAATCTGATCTACGACACCATCATGGGCCAGTTGAACTGGCCGATGGGCGCGACGCTCTCCATCGTGCTGTTCGTCGTGCTGGGCTGCTTCGCGGCCATCTACACCCGCTACATGGGCATGTCCCAGATCGTGAAGGGACTGGGCGGATGAGGGCCGAAGGCAGCGGCAAGGAAGGCAGGTGGGCCTGGCGGCTGACCGGGCTGATGACGGTGCTCGTCTACGTCTTCATGTTCGCGCCCATCATCGCGACGGTGGTCCTGTCCTTCAACGCGTCGATGTTCGGCGGCTTTCCGATGACCGGCTTCAGCCTGCAATGGTACGCCAAGCTGCTGGACAACGAGCAGGTGCTCGCCGCTTTCAGGACATCGCTGTGGATCGCGCTGATCACGGCCGTGGTCACCACCGCCGTCGGCGTCGTCACCGCGTTCGCACTGACGCGCTTCGAGTTTCCCGGCAAGAAGACGCTGTCGACGCTGGTGATCCTGCCGGCGCTGGTGCCGGAAACCATCCTCGGCGTCGGCCTGCTGGTGCTGATCAAGGCGGTGGACCAGCCGCGCACCCTGCTGCTTCTGGTGCTGGGGCATATCCTGCTCGCCGTGCCCTATGTCGTGCTGATCGCACAGGCGCGCATGGTGGGCATCAGGCGCGTCTACGAGGAGGCGGCGCTGTCGCTCGGCGCTTCGCGTTTCTCGACCTTCCGGGAGGTGACGCTGCCGCTGCTGATCCCGGCCGTGGTGGCCGGCGCGCTGCTCGCCTTCACCATTTCCTTCGACAACACGTCGGCCAGCCTGTTCTGGCGCCCTGCCGGGGTCGAAACGATGCCGACGCAGATCCTGTCGATGCTCAAGATTTCCATCAGCCCCGAGATCAATGCGCTCGGCACCGTGATGATCGTGGTGACGGTCGGCATTCCGCTGATCGGCGGGCTGATCCTGCAAAGCCTGACCAGATTGAAAAGACGCGGCGAACCAAAGGAGAAAACGTGATGAAGATGTCCGATACGAAGCGGCTGGAAAGGCTGCACGAGCGCTACATGAACGGCGGTCTCAGCCGCCGCTCCTTCCTCGGCCTTACCGCCGCCGCTGCGGCTTCCGCCGGCCTGTCGATGCCGTGGATGGGGCGTGCGCTCGCCGCCGTCACGGAGGTCCGCTTCGACGGCTGGGGCGGAACGGTGCAGGACGCGCTCGATAAATACGCCTTCCAGCCCTATACGAAGAAGACCGGCATCAAGGTGGTGCAGGGCACCTTCGGCGACGAGAACGAGATCATCACCAAGGTCAAGACCTCGAAGCCGGGCGACTTCCAGGTCGTTCATTCCTCGGGCGTCAACTACTACATCAAATACGTCAACGCCGGCATGACCTCGGAGATCAACGAGGCCAACATCCCCAACATGGCGAACGTGCTGCAGCCGATGATCGAGCCATTCCGCAAGCTGACGCCGAAGCTTTCGGCTGTGCCTTACGATTACGGCACCACCGGCATCGCCTACAACACCAAGGTCATCTCCGCCGAGGAGGCCAAGGAACAGGGCGTCAAGATGCTGTTCGACAAGAAGTACGCCGGCAAGATCGGCGGCTATGCCGATATGACGACGCGCGTCTGGTACGCTGCGCTCGCCACCGGGCAGGATCCCAACAAGATCGAGGACATGGACGCGGTCTGGGCCAAGGTGCGCGAACAGCGCGACATCGCCAAGAAGTTCTGGGGCTCGGGCGCCGAACTGATGGATCTGCTGTCCAAGGGAGAAATCGTGGTGACCGACGCCTGGTCGGGCCGCGTCGCCTCGCTGCAGGAGCAGGGCCATCCGATCGGCTATCTGGACCCCAAGGGATCGTACGCCTGGATGGAGGACATGCTGGTCCTGAAAGGCTCGCCGATGGCCGAGTGCGAGGAACTCATCAACTTCATGCTCGATCCCGCGACCTCCATCGCCGTGGCCGAGGGGCAGAGCTATCCGCCGTCGCTCGACCCGACCAAGGTCAAGCTCACCGAGAAGATCGAGAAGCTTCCGGCATTCGATCCGACGGGCAAGATGGAGGCGCTGACCTTCGCCGACCCGCAATACTGGGCCGACAACGAGGACGCTTGGCAGAAGCAGTGGGACAGGATCTCCAAAGGTGCCTGAAGGCGTGATCCCCTTGCAATCGTCCCGGCCGGATGCGGCCGGGGCGGAGGTTTCGGCCGCCGGCGCGGAGCGCCCGGCGGTCGAGTTCCGCGACGTCGAGATCGCCTACGGCAAGTTCGTGGCGGTGCGCGATTTCTCGCTTTCCATCGCCAAGGGCAGCTTCGTCACGCTGCTCGGGCCGTCGGGCTGCGGCAAGACGACGATCCTGCGCTCCCTCGCCGGACTGGTCGACATCACGCGCGGCCAGATATCGATCGGGTCGCGGCGCGTCGACGACGTGCCCATCTACAAGCGCAACATCGGCCTGGTGTTCCAGAACTACGCGCTGTTTCCGCACAAGACCGTCTTCGACAATGTCGCCTTCGGGCTGAAATATCGCAACGTCCCCAAGGCCGACATCAAACGCAAGGTCGGCCAGGCGCTCGATATGGTGCGCCTGCCGGGCAGTGAGAAGAAGCTGCCCTCGCAATTGTCGGGCGGGCAGCAGCAGCGCATCGCGCTGGCGCGCGCCATCGTGTTCGAGCCGGAAGTGCTGCTTCTGGACGAGCCGCTTTCGGCTCTCGACGCCAATATGCGCGAGGAGATGCGGGTCGAGATCAAGAAAATCCAGCGCGAAACCGGCATCACCGCCATCTTCGTGACCCACGATCAGGAAGAGGCGCTGTCGATGTCCGATCGGATCGTGGTGATGAACGCCGGTTCGATGGAACAGATCGGCACGCCGCAGGAGGTTTACGAGACGCCGCAGACCGCTTTCGTCGCCGATTTCCTGGGCAAGGCCAACATGCTGGCCGGCACGGTGAGCGTTGCCGACGGCAATAGCGCCACGGTCGACCTCGCCGTCGGCCAGACCGTGAAGGTCGCCACGCCGCGGCCGCTCGGCGTGGGAAGCGCCGTCACCGTCGTGGTGCGTCCGCAGAAGCTGTCGGTCGGGCCGGCCGCGACCACAAACCGTTTGTCGGGCCGCGTGGTGTCGACATCCTATCTCGGCGGCAGCGCCATCTACGAAGTCGATCTCGGCGGGACGACGGTGCGCTCCAATACGCCCATCAGCGGCACGGTTGTGCGCGAGGGCGAGGCGATGGAGGTGGGCTTCGACCCCGCCGGCTGCGTGCTTCTGGACGAGAGCGGCCGGCGCATTTCCTGAGGAGCGGCGACGCGAGGCGTCCGCGAGCTTTTTTTCGATTTCGGCGGGCAGCGCACCCCAACCCCTAACCCCTCCCCGCAAGGGGGAGGGGGATTCTTGGCGGGCGGTGGCTTCCCCCTGGAGAGGGGACAGGGAGGCGGGGCAATGCCATGCGCAACGAGCCGGTGCGGCCGTTTCAGTCGAAATCGTCCACGGTTTCCGCGATGACCGTGCCCCGGCAGCAATAGGCCACCGGGCCGGACATGATGGCCATGTCGCCTTCCAATCGAATGGAAAGCGGCCCGGCCGGCAGGTGCACGGTGAAGGTGCTTTCCTTACTCAGCCCTTTGCGCCGCGCCGCGAAGGCGGCGACGCAGGCGCCGGTGCCGCAAGCCTGGGTGGCGATGCCGGGCCGTTCCCAGACCTTGAGACGGATCGTGGCGGTGTCGACCATTTCGGCCACGCCGACATTGACGCCTTCGGGGAACAGCGGGTCGTTCTGGACGGGGGCGGCGTCGCGCGCCAGATCGACATCGGCAAGGCGATCGACGAAGAAGACGGCGTGCGGGTTGCCGATCCACAGGCCGGCGCCGTGGCGCAGCGGTCCACTCGCGACGGGCAGGTCGAACATGTCCACTTCGCGCGCGAGCGGGAAGTCGCGCCAGTTCCAGCCGATCGGGCCGAGTTCCACGCTGACGTCCATCGGCCCCGTCCGGCGGCATTTCAGCAATCCGCCGGCCGTTTCGAGGACGAGCGCGTCGGCGCCGGTCTCTTCCATGAGCAGGTGCGCGACGCAGCGGGTGGCGTTGCCGCAGGCGGAGACCTCGCGCCCGTCGATGTTGAAGATGCGCATCCCGGCTGGCGCGCCGGCGTCGGCTCCGGCGGGGGAGGGCGGCTCGATGGTCAGCAACTGATCGCCGCCGACCCCGATCCCGGGATCGCAGATGCGTACGATGTCGGTCTTCAGGAAGGCGCGCCGGTCCGTCCGCCGGTCGAAGATGACGAAATGATTGCGCAGGCCGTGCATCTTGCTGAACGGCCGTTCGGCATTGGCCGCTCCATGCGGGAAGCCGGGTTCCAAGGTCATCTGCGGTTCCGTTTCAAGATCTGCCTGTCGCGCCGGATGGCGAATTTGCCGACAGGATGAGTTCGGAGAAAGCCTCGACTTCTCCTTCGAGCGCGTCCCTGCCGGTGTGGCAGCGCAGATAGGCGGGTGCGAGCGACAGCCGATCCTGCATGGGCTCGGCGATCTCCAGCGAATAATAGCCGATCTGTACGAAGTTGAGAACGCGGGCGCGCACGAATGCGTCCGTTTCATCATAGCCGAAGCGCCTGAACATGGCGCAGATGGCGCCCACGCGCGCGTCGTCCTCCTGCATGACGATCCGATGGACTTCGGCGGATTGCCGCGACCAGGCGCGAACGGCGAAGTCGAGCCGCGGATTGAACAGAGATTCGTCCAGCCAGCACTCGAAGACGTTGAGCGCCGCCTGGGTGATCGAAGGCGCTGGCCGCGCCGCCCGTTCGACGATGAAGCGGGTGTTGTTGTTGCGCCAGTGATCGAGGAGTTGGTCGAGCAGGTCCTGCCTGCTCTTGAAATACCAGTAGAAGCTGGAGCGGGAGACGTCGAGCTTTTGGCCGAGCGTCAGGATACGGACCGCTTCCACGCCCTCGCAGACGAGTGTCTCCAGCGCAAGCCGCAGCCAGTCCTCGCGCGTCACCCTGGCATTACCGGACGGAACGGGGCGCCGCTCGCTTTCGTCGCGGGTCGGGTCGGTGAGCACGGCGGATCCCCCTGTGGTTCTGAAAAAGGGGATGTCTCCCGCCTCTAGGCTGCTACAACCATGGCGATTGTTCAAGCCGTTCACACCATCCGACAGTCTGGCTCCGCCTTATGTGAAGGCGCGTGTCCTCATCTCGCCTGGGGGGACAAGGCGGTAAGGCTGGAAAATGGACGGCGTCAGCGGGTGAAGCTGACGGCGTTGCCCGCATCGACATTGATGATGTTGCCGGTCGATTTCGCCGACATGTCCGAGGCCAGGAAATAAACGGCCTCGGCGACATCCTCGGGGAAGACCGAGCGCTTGAGCATGGAGCGCTTGCGGTAGTGTTCCTCCAGTTCGTCGGGCTGCATCGAATAGGCCGCGGCGCGCTGCTCGCGCCATTCGCCGGTCCAGATCTTCGAGCCGCGCAGCACGGCGTCGGGATTGACCGTATTGACGCGGATCTGATGATCCGCGCCCTCCAGCGCCAGGCAGCGCGCCAGATGGATCTCGGCGGCCTTGGCGGTGCAGTAGGCTGAGGCATTGGGAGAGGCGGCCAGCCCGTTCTTGGAGGCGATGAAGACGACGTTGCCGCCCATCTCCTGCCGCTTGAAGACGCGGAAGGCCTCGCGCGAGACGAGGAAATAGCCCTTGGCGAGGATATCCATGTTGCGGTTCCACATGGACAGTTCCGTGTCCTCGATCGGCGCCGCCGACGAGATGCCCGCGTTGGAGACCAGGATGTCGACGCCGCCATATTCGACGGCCGTCCCGGCAAAGGCGGTGGCGACGCCCGGCTCGTCGGTGACGTCGAGGCGCACGGTGCGGACGGCATCCCTGGAGAACGCCGCGCCGAGTTCGTCCCGGGTCTTTTCGAGCGCGGGCTCGTCGATGTCGGCCAGCATGACGCAGGCGCCCTCGCGCAGCAGCCGGGCGGCGATCGCCCTGCCGATGCCACCGGCGCCGCCGGTGATGAAGGCAACGCGACCGGCAAGCGATTTCGGTTTCGGCATGCGCTGGAGCTTGGCTTCCTCGAGCAGCCAGTATTCGATGTCGAACGCCTCCTGCTCGGGCAGGCCGACATAGGTGGAGACGGTCGAGGCACCGCGCATCACGTTGATGGCGTTGACGTAGAATTCGGCCGAGATGCGTGCCGTCGCCCTGTCGGCGGCGAAGGTGAACATGCCGACGCCCGGCATCAGGTAGACCACCGCGTTCGGATCGCGCATGGCGGGCGAGTCTGCATGCTTGCAGCGCTCGTAATAGGCCTTGTAGCCGGCGCGATATTCGTCCAACGCTGCCGGAAGGGCCGCAACCACGGCTTCCACATCGGGCTTCGCGGGATCGAAATCGATCACCAGCGGCCGGATCTTGGTCCTCAGGAAATGGTCGGGGCAGGAGGTGCCGAGTGCCGCCAGCGGCGCGAGGTTCCTGGAGTTGACGAATTCCAGAACCGTGTCGGAATCGTCGAAATGGCCGACCTTGGGCGCGCCGGCGCCGGAGATCATGCCGCGAATCTTCGGCATCAGCCGTGCGGCGATGGCCCTGCGCTCGCCGGTAGGCAGCGAGGCGGTGGCGGCGCCGCCGAAGGTCGGCTTGCCGTCGGTCTCCTTCGCAAACCATTCGATCGCCTGATTGATCGTGGCGACCGTGGTCTCATAGCATTCCTTGGGCGTATCGCCCCAGGTGAACAGGCCGTGGCTTTCCAGAACAACGCCCTTGGCGTTCGGGTTGTCGCGGCAGAATGTCTCCAGCCACAGGCCGAGCTCGAAGCCGGGCCGCCTCCAGGGCAGCCAGCCGATGGCGTCGCCGAAGATCTTTTGCGTCAACGCCCTGGAATCCTTTGCCGCCGCGATCGCGATGACGGCGTCGGGGTGCATGTGATCGACGAAGCGGCGCGGCACATAGGCATGCAGCGGCGTGTCGATCGAGGCTGCGCGCGGATTGAGGTTGAAGGTGCAGTGAGGCAGGTAGCCCACCATCTCGTCCTCGTGGTCGCGGCCGCGATAGAGACCCTTCAGCGCCTCCAGCCGGTCCATGTAGAGCGTGGCGAAGCCGTCGAGCTTGATGGACCCCACGTCGCCGCCCGATCCCTTGACCCACAAGACCTCGACATCGTTGCCGGTAAGCGGGTCCTTCTGCGTGATCTTCGACGAGGTGTTGCCGCCGCCGTAATTGGTGATGCGCTTGTCCGAGCCGAGCAGGTTGGAGCGGTAGACCAGCCGTTCCGGTTCGCTCATCGACGCCGCCCTGGCGCCGTCCCACAGGTTTGCAAGTCGCTTGGAGCGCGTTTCGGTCACGATGGAATCCTCCCGGCAGCGTCGTGTGCCGCTTTCGGGCGTAATTCAGGGCAAGCCATGTGGTTTGTCAATCGCAAAAAGATTGAACTTTGTCATTGTGCAGCGCAAAATGGATTGAATGCGGCGCAAAATGATCGAGTTTCTGCATAATTCGCTTGCGCTCTTGCCATGTTTGCGTAAGTTGGATCATGGCGATCGCTGAAGCGCGCCACGGGAGGATACCAGTTGAACGATTTGGTCCGCCAGCGGCAGATCATAGAGCTTCTGCGCGACCGGCCCTTTGCGTCGGTCCGCGAGTTGCAGGAAAGGCTCGGCGTTTCCGCCGCGACGGTCCGGCGCGACATCGACAAGATCGACGAGTCGGGCGAGGCGCGAAAGGTATACGGCGGCGTCTCGGCGCTCGACGGCGCCACGCAGGCGACCGCCTATGCGCGGCCTTACGACGAGAACCGGGACCTTGCGGTCGAGGCCAAGCGGTTGATCGCCGAACTGGCGGCGACGATGGTGGCCGACGGCGACGCCGTCATCGTCAACGGCGGTTCGACCTGCTTCCACCTGGGCGTCAAGCTCGCGGAACGCAACGTGCGGCTCTACACCAACTCCATGCCGCTCGCCGCCTATCTGAGCGACCACGGCACCTGCGCGCTGACCGTCGCCGGCGGCGACCTGCACCGCGAGCCGCGCGTCATCTACGGCGCGCAGAACCAGGTTCAGTTCTACGCCTCCAAGTTCTTCCTGGGAACGCAGGGCGTCAGTGCGGAGGGTCTCTTGGAATCGCATCCGCTGATGGTGCGCTCGATCCAGGAGATGAGCCGCAACGCCGACCAGATCGTGGTGCTGGCCGACAGCCGCAAATTCTCCATCCATGCCCGCAACGTGGCGCTGCCGCTGTCGCGCGTCGGCACGCTGATCACCGACGAGAACATTTCCGACCAGCACGCCAGGATGCTGGAGAACGCCGGCGTCGCATTGCGCGTCGTCTCCGTCGCCGGAGGCGGCCCATGAGCGGAGCGCTGGCCGTCTTCGATCTCGGCAAGACGAATTCGAAACTGTTCGTCTTCGCGCAGGACGGCTCGCTGCTGGACGAGCGCCGCACCAAGCCGGTCTGGACCGGGTTCCGCGGCCGTAACGTGTTAGACGACGGGCGTCTGTTCGACTGGATGAACCGGGAACTGGCCGATGTCGTCGCCGCGCATGGCGTCACCGACCTGATGATCTCCACGCATGGCTGCGCCTTCGCGCTGGTGCACGGCGACAAGTTGCTGCATCCGGTGCTCGACTACGAGCAGGAAATTCCCGATGTCGTGGCCGCCGTCATCGACCCGCTGCTGCCCGACTATTCCGAGACCTACACGCCCTGGCTGCCGCTCGGTTTTTCCATATCGCGCCACATCTACTGGCTCGAGACGGAAGAGCCGGCCCTCTTTTCCTCGGCCGAATGGATCCTGTGCTTTCCGCAATACTGGGTCTGGCGCTTCACCGGCCGGCCATTGGCCGAATGGTCCTATCTCGGCGCGCACAGCCAGCTCTGGGCGCCGCTGAAAAGAGGTTTCTCCTCGCTCGTCGAGCGCATGGGCTGGCGCGGAAAATTTCCCGAGATCGCGCCGGCGGGGGCGATCGTCGGCGAGACGGCGGTCGCCTTGCCGGACGGTAGCAGCCGCGTGCTCAGGGTGCACAACGGCGTGCACGATTCCAATGCGGCGCTCGCCTACTACCGCATGACCGGGCTGACGGGATTCACCATCGTCTCGACCGGCACCTGGGTCATCATCATCAATCTCGACTGTCCGCTTTCGGCGCTCGATGGGGAGCGCGACATGATCTCTAACGTCACCGTTGACGGCGAGCCGGCGCCGTCGCTGCGCTTCATGGGCGGGCGCGAGTTCGACCTGATCTCGGACGGCTGGGACCGGCCGATCGGCCAGGCGGCTGTCGAGCGCGTCATGGCGCGCGGCGTCTTTGCCCTGCCGTCCTGGACGGCGGGCGGTCCGTTTCCCGAAACCGAAGGCCGCATCGTCGGCGGTGACGTCGATGGCGAGGAGCGCGCCGCGGTCGCCGCGCTCTACGTGGTCATGATGACGGACCTGTCGCTCGACTTGATCCGCTCCGACAATATGCTTGTGGTGGACGGCGGGCTGGCGAAGATCGACCTCTTCACTGCCATGCTGGCGCAGTTGCGGCCGGCACAGGCGGTCGTCCGCTCGAGCATGAGCGAAGGATCGGCCACGGGTGCGGCGGCGCTCGCGTTCAAATCGCTCGGCCTGGCGCCCTTCGAGGACGAGACGACGCCGGTTTCGGCCAGCAGGATCGAAGGGCTCGAAGCCTATCGCGACCGCTGGCGGGAACTGGCAGAGCACGATCGGGCTGCGGTCCGGGCGAGAGTTTCGGATGCACGGAGGGCGGGAGCGTGAAAAGGTTACCCCCACCCCTAACCCCTCCCCACAAGGGGGAGGGGGATTCTGAGACGCTGGCATACCCCTCCCCCTTGTGGGGAGGGGTTAGGGGTGGGGGTTCAAGAGCGCACCCGACAGCAGGAACCCTTCCATGACCGCTCCGTTCGTCACCATGACCGGCATGTCCAAATCCTTCGTCGGCGTGAAGGTGCTCAAGGACGTGGACTTCGACGTTCGGCCGGGCGAGGTGCATGCGCTGCTGGGCGAAAACGGGGCGGGCAAGTCGACGCTGATCAAGATGCTGTCCGGCCTCTACACGCCCGACGCCGGCACGATCACAGTCAACGGCGAGGCGATGAAGTTCTCCTCCACCCGCGACGCGACGGCGGCGGGCATCGCTACCGTCTATCAGGAGCTTCTTCTGTTTCCCGAGCTGACGGTGGCGGAGAACGTCTTCCTCGGCCACTATCCGCGAACCGCCGGCGGCTGGATCGACTGGGCCGAGGTTCGGGCGCGCACGCGCGACCTGCTCGACCAGCTCGATACGTTCGACCTCGACGTCGACACCAAGGTGCTCGCCCTTTCGGTTGCGCAGCGCCAGCGCGTCGAGATCGCCAAGGCGCTGTCGAAGAACGCGAAGATCCTCATCATGGACGAGCCCACCGCCTCGCTGGTCGAGGCGGACGTGCAAAGGCTCATGCAGGTCGTGCGCCAGTTGCGCGAACGCGGCGTCGGCATCGTCTATGTCAGTCACCGCATGCCCGAAATCTTCGCGCTGGCCGACCGCGTCACCGTGCTGCGCGACGGCGCGCATGTCGGCACGCGCGCCATCGGCGAGGTGGACGAGCGCGAACTGGTCTCGATGATGGTGGGGCGGCCGATCGACAGCCTGTTCCCGAAAACCGAGGCGGCGATCGGCGAGACGGTGCTGGAGGTGCGAAACCTCAACCACGGCAGGCACGTGCGCGACATCTCGTTCTCGCTGCGGCGCGGCGAGATTCTCGGCATCGCCGGGCTGGTCGGCAGTGGCCGGACGGAACTCGCGCTCACCCTGTTCGGCATGACGCCGGCGACCTCCGGCGAGATCGTCATGGAGGGCAGGCCGGTGCGCATAACCTCGCCGCGGCAGGCGCGCGACCTCGGCATCGCCTATGTGCCGGAGGACCGCGGCCTGCAGGGGCTCGTCAAGCCGATGGCCATCCGCAAGAACGTCTCCATGGCGACGATCGAGCGCGTCTCGTCGGGCATCTTCATCAAACCCGCAGCCGAAGCGCGGCGTGCGGTCGACGCGGTCAAGCGTCTGTCGATCCGCTGCCGCGACATCGGCCAGCCGGTCGGCGAGCTCTCGGGCGGCAACCAGCAGAAGGTGGTGATCGCCAAGTGGCTCGAAACCAGCCCGAAGGTGCTGATCCTCGACGAGCCGACGCGCGGCGTCGATGTCGGCGCCAAGGCCGAGATCCATACCATCATGGGCGAGTTGGTGAAGCAGGGCGTGGCCGTCATCATGATCTCGAGCGAATTGCCGGAGGTTCTGGGTATGAGCGACCGCGTGCTGGTGATGAGCGGCGGCGCGATCACCGGCGAGATCGACAGGGCCGACGCCACGCCCGAACGCGTCGGCGCGGCCATGACGGCGCATCGCGTGCAGGCGAACGGCACCGGGGAGGCGGCGTGATGGCGATGAGCGTGGACCTGCCGCCCACCCGGCCCGCCAGTGCTGCCCGCCGGCCCGGTTTCCTGAGCCGGCTGTTTGCCGAATACGGGCAGGAGATCGTGGTGCTGGCCGCGATCGTCGTTCTCTTCATCGTCGTCACGATGGTCAATCCGCGCTTCATCAGCGCCAACAACCTGACGACCATCTTCGCCGGCAACGCCTATATCGCGGTTGCCGCCATCGGCATGTCGATGGTCATCGTCACCGGCAATATCGACGTGTCGGTGGGGGCGCTGATCGGCGTGCTGGCGACCATTTCGGGCACGCTGGCCGTCGCCGGTTACCCGGTCTGGGTGGCGTGGTTCTTTCCCGTCCTGGTCGGCATGGCGATCATGGGAGTGCAGGGCGTGCTCGTCGCCTATGCGCGCATTCCGTCCATCGTGGTGACGCTCGGCGCCATGTCGATCCTGCGCGGCGGGCTGATCAGCGTGACGGGAGGCACATGGATCAGCGGCCTGCCGTCCGAATTCCTGCTGGCGCAGCAGCGCTGGTTCGGCGTGCCGTCGCCGATCGTCATGATGGTGGTGCTGACCGTGCTCGCCTTCCTGTGGATGCGCTACTCGGCCTTCGGCCGCTCGCTCTATGCCGTGGGCGGCAATCCGGAAGCGGCGCTGGCCACCGGCATCCCGATCGAGCGGCGGATCGTCGCCGTATTCGTCATCCACGGTGCTTTCGCGGGGCTGGCGACCATCCTGTTCGCCACACAGCTTCAGGTCATCCAGTCCACCGTGCCGCCCAATCTGGAGCTTACGGTCATCACCGCTTCCGTCATCGGCGGGGTCTCGATCCTCGGCGGCTCGGGCACGGTGATAGGCTCGACGCTGGCGACCATCCTGTTCGCCGCCATCGGCTCGGCGCTGATCTTCGTCAACGTGTCGGCCTACTGGCTGCGCGCCGTGATCGGGCTGCTGATCCTGGCGACGGTATTGGCCGACATGATGCGCCGGCGCGGCAAGGCGTGAGGGGAACGATGAACCTCAAATCCCTCATCCGCCACGAGACGTTCCTCGCGCTGCTGCTGGTCGCGGTGCTCATCGTGCTGTCTTTCCAGTCGGACCGCTTCTTCACCGTCTCCAACCTGCTCAACCAGGGCAGGTTGATGACCGAGACGGGGCTGATCGCCATCGCCATGACCTTCGTCATCGCCACCGGCGGCATCGACCTTTCGGTCGGCTCCATTCTTGGTCTGGTCGCGATCCTGACGGGCGTGTTCTGGCACAATGTCGGCATGCCGCTCGGCCTGGCTGCGGTCGCGGCCATCGCGGTCGGCACCTTCGCCGGCTTCGTCAACGGCCTCATCATCACGCGCTTCAGGGTGCCGCCGCTGATCGCCACCTTGGCGACGCTGGCGCTCTACCGTGGGCTGGCGGAAGGCATCTCGCAGGCGCGCTCCGTGCGCGGCTATCCCGACTGGTTCTACGTGCTGGGGCAGGGCGAGGTGCTGGGCGTGCCCACACAGCTCTGGATCCTGGTCGCCGCCGCGATCATCGCTTCCGTCATCCTGGCTTATACGCGCTGGGGCCGCACGGTTTACGCCATCGGCTCCAACGAAGTCGCCAGCCGCTTTTCCGGCCTGTCCGTCGAGAAGACCAAGCTGGCGCTCTACACCGCCTCGGGCTTCGCGGCCGCCGTCGCCGCGGTGATCTTCGTGTCGCGCGTCTCCACCACGCGCTCCGACATGGGCACCGGCATCGAGCTCGACGCCATCACCGCCGTCGTTCTCGGCGGCACGTCCATCTTCGGCGGACGCGGCACCATCCTCGGAACCGTGATCGGGCTTTGCCTGATCCAGGCGCTGAAGAACGGCCTGTCGCTCGCCGGCGTGAAAGGCGACGGCACGATCATGCTGATCGGCGCCGTCCTCATCCTGGCGATCCTCGCCAGCAACCTCTTCGAGAGGAGCGGCACTCGATAATTGGGAGAGACCCGTCCTTCACTGCCGCTCATCAGTGTCGGGACGAATTTTGGAGGAAGTAATGCACAAGATCGTACTGTCTGCGCTTCTGGCCCTGTCCTTCTCGACGAGCCTGAGCCACGCCCAGTCCGCCTGGACCGGCGGCGACGACCTGCCGACCAATCCGCTTGCCTGCGACGCGACGCCGGCGACACCGGTATCGAAGCCCTATGACGGCGGCGAGCCCACCAATGCGCCGGACCGCAAGGGCAAGACCCTCAAGGTGGTCGATGTGCCGAAGCTTGTCGGCATCGGCTACTTCAACGCCACGTCCAAGGGCATCGCCGACGCCGCCAAGGAAATGGGCACCATGGACGCCAAGACCGACGGTCCGTCCAAGGCCAACATCGACGACCAGATCACGCTGATCGACAACTATATCACCAGCGGCGTGGATGGCATCCTGTTCGCCGCCAACGACCCGGTCGCCATCGCGCCGGTGCTAAAGAAGGCGTTGGCTGCCGGCATCAACGTGGTCGGCTACGACGCCAACTCGACGCCGGACGCGCGCCAGTGGTTCGTCAACCAGGCCGAATTCAACGGGATCGCCAAGGCCTCGATCGACTCGATGGCCAAGGAAATCGGCGAGGACGGCGCCTTCGCCATCGTCACCTCGACCTTCACCACGCCCAACCAGGCGCGCTGGATTTCGGAGATGCAGGCCTACCAGGCCAAATGCCATCCGAACATGAAGTGGCTGGAGACGGTCGAGGCGCAGGAAGACAACATCCTGTCCTTCAACCAGGCCAACACGCTCATCAACAAGTATGGCGACGACCTGAAAGGCATCTTCGGCATGACCTCCGTCGCCACCCCGGCGGCTGCGGAAGCCGTTACCCAGGCCGGCAAGTGCGGCAAGGTGGCTGTGGTCGGCCTGGCCACGCCGAACGCCATGAAGCCCTACGTCAACAAGGACTGCGTGAAGTCGGTGGTGCTGTGGAACCCCGTCGATCTCGGCTATGCGGCGGCCTATGTGCTGCGAGCGACCGCCGACGGCGACCTCAAGCCCGGCTCGACCTCGGTGAAGGCCGGCAAGCTCGGCGAGCTCTCGGTCATCAACGGGTCCGAGATCCTGCTCGGCGCTCCGACCGTGTTCACCAAGGACAACATCAACGACTTCGATTTCTGATCGAAGACCGGCGGGGGCGTCCTGCGCCCTCGCCACGCTCGCCCCAAGGCCGAAGCGAAGGAATTTGTCGCCATGTCCCAATCCGTCTCCTGGCAGGCAGAACTCGACGCGCTCAAGGCGCTCTCGGCGCGCATCGGATCGGACCCGCTGCTGACGCAGGGCGCTGGCGGCAACACCTCGCTCAAGGTCGACGGCACGCTTTGGATCAAGGCCTCGGGGACGTGGCTCGCCGATGCGCTGGAGCGCGACATCATGGTGCCGGTCGCCTTCGGGCCGCTCCTCGATGCGGTGGCAGCCATCGATCCGGTCGCCGAGCGGGCGCATGAATTCACCATAGCGGCGCAGAACGCTTCGGGGCTGCGGCCGTCGATCGAGACGACCGTGCATGCGCTGCTGCCGCAGCGCGTGGTGCTGCACGTCCATTGCGTCGACACCATCGCCTTCGCCGTGCGCTCGGATTGCGTGGAGCAGATCTCGCCGCGGCTGGAAGGGCTCAACTGGGCCTATGTGCCCTATGCCCGGCCCGGCCTGCCGCTGGCGCTGGCGATCGCCGAGCATCGCGGCCAGCGGCCCGACGTGCTGGTGCTCGCCAATCACGGGCTGGTCGTCGCGGCCGAGACGGTTGATGCGGCCGAAGCGCTTCTGCTCGATGTGAAGCAGCGGCTGCGCGCCGAACCGCGCCGTTCGGAGACCGCCGCCGATATCCGGTGGCTGGCAGGTTCTGCATCCAAGGGGACAGGAGACGTGTCCTACCGGCTGCCGCAGTCCGAGGTAACACATGATGCGGCGCTCGATCCGGCAAGTCTTGAGATTGCCGCCCTCGGCAGCCTCTATCCCGACCATGTCATCTTTCTGGGGCAGGGCTCGACCATCGCCGGTGCAGGCGAGGATGCCGCGGCGGTCGCGCGGCGGCTCGGCTTTGCACCGGCCTCGATCCTGTTTGCGGGCAAGGGCGTGCTGATGCGCGCCGACATGCCGCCCGGCGCGGACGCGATGGCGCGCTGCCTGGCCGACGTTCTTGCGCGCATTCCCGCGGGCGCGCCGGTGCGCGTGCTGACGGCCGGGGAGATCCTTCAACTCACGGACTGGGACGCCGAGAAATACCGGCAAGAGCTCGCCCGCAAGGCTGTAAGGAAGATTGCCTGAACCATGCATACTCTCCTTTCCATCGGCATCGACCTCGGCACCTCCGGCGCGCGCGCCGTGGCGATGACGGCCGATTTCGAGATCGTGGCGCAAGGCGCGGCGAAGCTCTTGGCATTCGGAAGTGATCCACGCGACCCGGCAATCTGGTGGCAGGCGGTGCGGGCGGCGCTTGCCGAGACGCTTGCCGGAATCGGGCAAGCAAGAGTAGGCGCCATTGCCGTGGACGGCACCTCGGGCACCGTCCTGGCGATCGACGAAAAAGGCGATCCGCTCGCGCCGCCGCTGATGTATGACCACAAGGTGGACGACGCGGTGCTGCTCGCCCGCATCGCGCGGATCATTCCGGCGCAGAGCGCTGCGCATGGCGCGACGTCGGGCCTTGCCAAGGCGCTGGCGCTGCAACCGACGCCGGGCGTGGCCGCAATCGTCCATCAGGCCGACTGGATCGCGGGGCGGCTTACCGGACGCTTCGATACGACCGACGAGAACAACGCCCTCAAGACCGGCTACGATCCGCTGGAGCGCCGCTGGCCGGACTGGATCGGGACGACGGGTCTCGATCCGACGCTGCTGCCGCGCGTGGTTGCCGCGGGAACACCGGTGGGAACACTGGCGCCGGAGATTGCGGATGTGTTCGGCCTCGACCGCGGCGTCGCCGTGGTGGCCGGAACGACCGACGGCTGCGCCTCGTTCCTGGCTACGGGCGCCGACCGGCCGGGCGACGGCGTGACGGCGCTGGGCTCGACCCTGACATTGAAGCTGCTGTGCGATCGGCCCGTCTTCGCGCCCGAATTCGGCATCTACAGCCATCGCGTCAACGGGTTGTGGCTCGCCGGCGGCGCGTCGAACAGCGGCGGCAAGGTTCTGGCGCATCATTTCCCGGCCGACTCGATCGAAGCCCTTTGCGCCGGGATCGATCCCGCCACCGAGACGGACCTCGATTACTACCCCCTGATCGTCCCCGGCGAGCGTTTCCCGGTCGCGGATGGGGGCTGGCCGCCGCGGCTGACGCCGCGTCCGGCTTCGGACGCAGACTTCCTCAAGGGCATGCTGGAGGGCATCGCGGCCATCGAGAAGCTTGGCTACGACCGGCTGGCCGAACTCGGCGCACCGCCCCTGCGTTCCGTGCGCAGCGTCGGCGGCGGCGCGGCCAACCGGGTCTGGACGGCGATGCGGCAGCGCCGGCTCGGCGTGCCTTTCCTGCCAACCCTGTCGGATGAGGCGGCTGCCGGCAGCGCCCGGCTGGCGCTGGCCGGGATGAAGACCCTGGGGATGGTGCCGTGAGCGCCTCGTCGTCTCCTGTTCGCCCGGTGGCGATGGCCGGCGGACTGCGCGACCTCGCGGCGCAATTCGACGTTTTCATCCTCGACCAGTTCGGTGTGCTGCATGACGGGACCGCACCCTATCCCGGCGCCGTCGAAGCGCTGTCGGAACTCAAGGCGGCGGGCAAGCGCAGCCTGCTGCTGTCCAATTCCGGCAAGCGATCGGCACCGAACGAGGCTCGGCTGGAGAAGCTCGGCTTCGCGTCCGGCAGTTGGGATCACTTCCTGTCGTCGGGCGAGTTCGCGTGGCGGAGCCTGCAAAACTCCCTGCGGGACAGGCCGGGCCTGCGCTGCCTGCTGGTCGCGCGCGACGGCGACCGCTCGGCGGTCGACGGACTGCCGCTCGTCCTTACGGAGCGCGGCGAGGACGCCGATATCGTGCTCCTGTCGGCCAGCGAGGGCGACCGTTACGATCTCGACCACTACAGGCAATTGCTGGGCCCGGCGGCAGCCCGGGGCGTCGAATGCCTGTGCACCAATCCGGACAAGATCATGCTGACCGCCGGCGGGCCGCGTTTCGGGGCAGGGCGCATCGCCGACCTCTATGCGGAGATGGGCGGGCCGGTGACATGGATCGGCAAGCCGTTTCCCGATATCTACGCCGCCGCGCTCGCCATGCTCGGCAATCCCGACCCGGCTCGTGTGGTCTGTGTCGGCGACAGCATCGAGCACGACATCGCCGGTGGGGGAGGGGTAGGACTGGCGACCGCCCTTGTCACGACCGGCGTTCTGGAAACCGCGTCTGCGGGCGATAGGGAAACGCTGTACGTTCGCCACGGCGCGAGGCCGGATTTCCTGCTGCAAAGGTTCGCGTGGTGAGCGCCGCGCCAAGGGAGACTGTCATGGAAGCGATGATCGCCGTCGATGTCATCGAAAAGGACAACGCATCGCGGGAGAAGACCCTGCGCGCGGACTACGAGACGCTGGGCGGGCAACTGGCGCGGCGGGGCATCGACATCGCGGCGGTGCTGAAGAAGGTCGAGGCCTTCGGCGTCGCCATCCCGTCCTGGGGCGTCGGCACCGGCGGCACGCGCTTTGCCCGGTTCCCCGGCGAGGGCGAGCCGCGCGACGTTTTCGACAAGATCGAGGATTGCGCCGTCATCCAGCAACTCACCCGCGCGACGCCCACCGTGTCGCTGCACATTCCCTGGGACAAGGCCGACCCCAACCGGCTGAAACAGGCGGCGGCGCGCTTCGGCCTCGGCTTCGACGCCATGAACTCCAACACCTTCTCCGATGCGGCGGACCAGGCCCGCTCCTACAAGTTCGGCTCGCTCAGCCACGCCGACGCTGCCGTGCGCCGGCAGGCGGTGGAACACAACATCGAGTGCATCAAGATCGGCAAGACGATCGGTTCGAAGGCCCTGACGATCTGGATCGGCGACGGCTCCAACTTTCCCGGACAGGTGAATTTCGCCCGCGCCTTCCGGCGCTATCTCGATGCGGTCGGGGAAATCTACGAGGCGCTGCCCGACGACTGGCGCCTTTTCACCGAGCACAAGATGTACGAGCCGGCCTTCTATTCCACCGTCGTGCAGGACTGGGGCACCAACTACATGATCGCCAGGGAACTCGGCCCCAAGGCGTTCTGCCTCGTCGACCTCGGCCACCATGCGCCCAACGTCAATATCGAGATGATCGTGTCGAGGCTCATCCAGTTCGGCAAGCTGGGCGGCTTCCATTTCAACGATTCGAAATACGGCGACGATGACCTCGACGCCGGTTCGATCGACCCCTACCGGCTGTTCCTCGTCTTCAACGAACTGGTGGATGCCGAGCTTTCGGGGGCGGAGGGCTTCGATCCCGCCCATATGCTCGACCAGAGCCACAACGTCACCGATCCGATCGAGAGCCTGATGCTGTCGGCGATCGAGGTCCAGCGCGCCTATGCGCAGGCGCTGCTGGTCGATCGCGGGGCGCTGGAAGGCTTCCAGGAGGACAACGACGCGCTGATGGCGACGCAGACGCTGAAGGCGGCCTATCGCACCGATGTCGAGCCGATTCTGGCGATGGCGCGCCTCAATCGCGGTGGCGCGATCGATCCGGTCGCGGCCTATCGCGCCGCCGGCTATCGGCAAAAGGTCGCCGCCGAGCGCCCGGCCGTCGCCTCGGGCGGCGGGGGTATCGTCTGAGAGGAGGCAGATATGCCCGAACGCATCGCCTTCCGCATGGTCCTCGATCCCGGCCAGGCTGCGGAATACCGCAGGCGGCACGACGCGATCTGGCCCGAGATGGTGGCGGCGCTGCGCAATGCCGGCGTGTCCGACTACACGATCTGGCTCGACCCGGAGACGAACCATCTGTTCGCGACGCTGGTGCGCGCGGACGATCACACGATGGATGCGCTGCCGCGCACCGATGCGAACCGGCGCTGGTGGGACTTCATGGCCGACATCATGCGCACCAACGACCTCGGCGAGCCGGTCGCGGTGCCGCTGGAGAATGTCTTCAAGATGGACTAGTCGCACCTGGACAGACCGGGTGAAACAATTGCTGAGAGAAAGGCGAAGACGATGACCAACAAGGCGCTGCGCGAGGAGATGGTTGCGATCTGCCGCCGCATGAATTCCAGCGGCATAAACCAGGGCACGGCGGGCAATCTTTCCGTGCGTTCGGGCGACGGGTTCCTGATCACCCCGTCCAGTCTGCCATACGATACGATGACGCCGGACGACATCGTCGAGATGGATTTCTCCGGTACCTATGCCGGGCGCCGCCCTTCGTCCGAATGGCGCTTCCACCGCGATATCCTCAAGGCGCGTCAGGACATCGACGTCGTGCTGCATTGCCATTCCATCTACGCCACGACGCTGGCCTGCCATCACAAGACCATCCCGAGTTTCCACTACATGACCGGCGTCGCCGGCGGCACGACGATCCGCTGTTCGCGCTACGCCACCTTCGGCACGCAGGAACTCTCGGACGCCGCGCTGGAGGCGCTGGAGGGGCGGCTTGCCTGCCTGCTCGGCCAGCATGGGCAGATCTCGCTGGGCAAGTCGATGGAATCGGCCCTGTGGCTGGCCGTCGAGGTGGAAACTCTGTCGCGCGTCTACGTGCAGGCGCTGACGCTTGGCGAGCCGCCGATCCTGCCCGACGAGGAGATGGAGCGGGTGATCGCTCAGATGAAGCGCATGAGCTACGGTTTCGGTCCCGAAGCCGAGGGCAGCAACGACGTGGCGCGCCCGCGCTCCAACTGATCCCGCCTGATCGGACGCCGGGGCGGGTTATCCCAGCCCCGGCAGCATCGCCTTGGCGCCGTCGAACATCATCTCGACGGCGATCGCGGCCAGGATCATGCCCATCAGGCGCGTCATCACCACGCGCATCCTCGCGGACAGAAGCCTGCCGATGGCCGAGGCGAAGAACAGCACGACGAAGAGCGCCGCCAGGACAGCGACGAGCACGAGTGCGAAGGCCGTGGCCTGCGCCATGCCGTCCGCCTGCGCCGAATAGATGATCAGCGTCGCTATCGTGCCCGGCCCCACGATCATCGGAAACGTCATGGGGTAGAAGGTGATGTTGTCTTCGCTGTCGTCATTGGCCGCATCGTCCGCCTTTTTCTCATGGTCGCCGCGCTCATGCGCGGTGATCGGCTTGCCGTTCAGCATCGACAGCGCGATCCCGAGCAGCACCAGGCCGCCGGCGACGCGAAAGGAGTCGATCGTCACGCCGAAGAAGCCGATGAGGGCGTTTCCCGCGATGGCGACGACGGCACACATGACGGCGGTATAGAGCGTGATCCTCACGGCCATCGCGCGCTGTTCGGCTACGCTTCTGCCGTCGGTCAGCGACAGGAAGATCGGCAGGGTGATGAACGGGTTCATGATGGCAAAAAGGGCGCCGAGGAATTTGGCGGCGAAGGCGAGATCCATTTTTCCATCCTGTTGCTGTTGCCGGACCGATTATGCGGATTCGACCGATCCTCGTGAAGCCTTTGAAAAAGCGTTCCGCGCCATTTGTCGGCACGCCTGGGCGCGTGTAGGTTTGATCCGAACGCAGACCTGTCCGGAGTGGTTTGGTGAAGGATCCCTACGACATACTGGGCGTCCAGAAGACGGCGAGCGCAGCCGACATAAGAAGCGCCTATCGCAAGCTCGCCAAGAAGCTGCATCCCGATCTCAATCCCGGCGACAAGTCGGCCGAGGAGAAATTCAAGGAAGTCTCGGGCGCCTACGATCTGCTCGGCGACGAGGACAAGCGCAAGCGCTTCGACAACGGCGAGATCGATGCCTCGGGAGCGGAACGGCCGCCGCAGCATTTCTACCGCGAATACGCTTCGGCCGCGCAGGGCCATCCCTACGCCGACGAGTCGGGCTACGCCGATTTCATGGAGGGGGAGGACGCCTTCGCCGAACTGTTGCGGCGGGCGCAGCATGCCCGGGCGAACCGGCGCGGGCAGGACATGCACTACCGCCTGGCGATTGATTTCGGCGAGTCGATCGCCGGCGCCACCAAGCGCATCACGCTGCCGACCGGCGGCACGCTGGACGTGAAAATTCCCCCGGGCCTTGTCGACGGACAGGTGATCCGGCTCAAGGGCAAGGGAGAGCCGGGGGCTGGCAGCGGTGGCGCGGGCGACGCCCTGATCGAAGTGGAGGTCACGCCGGACAGGCGCTTTGCGCGCGAGGGCGACGACATCTCGCTGGACCTGCCGGTGTCGCTGACGGAGGCCGTTCTGGGCGGCCGCGTGCGCGTGCCGACACCGACCGGCGACGTGACCATGTCGGTGCCGAAAGGCTCGAACACCGGCACGGTGCTGCGGCTCAAGGGCAAGGGCGCGCCGCGCAAGGGTGGCGGCCGCGGCGACCAGTTCGTCAAGTTGAAGATCGTCCTGCCGAAAGGCCCCGATCCCGAGCTTGAGGCATTCGTCGAGACCTGGGCGAAAGGCAAGGACTTCGATCCACGCGAGGCCATGAGATGATGAAGATGACCAAGCAGGAATTCCTGGCCTCTTCCGGCATCCATGTGCGCACGCTGGACCTGTGGATCGAGCAGGAATGGCTGGCGCCCGAACAGACGCCGGAAGGAGCCCGGTTCAGCGATATCGACGTGGCGCGCGCCCGCTTCATCCGCGACCTCAGGGACGACATCGGCGCGAATGACGAGGGTATCGACGTCATCCTGCACCTGCTCGACCAGTTGCACGGCCTGCGCCGCACGCTCGCCGAACTGCGGGACGACATGAAGTCGCGCCAGGGCGATTAACCTTCGCAGTTCAATTGACGCAGCGAACGAGCGGCTTCTTCGACGCAGCGCCCGCAACCCTGGCACGACATCGCCACACCGGCTGAAGCGATGCCGGTGTCGCCGGATCGTTCGCACGCGCGAGACGCTCGTCGGTCGCTGTTTCTCACGCCGCCGATGGGCCGGGGTCGTCGCCGGCGACAGACGGCTCAGGCGCCATCGCACCGCCGCTGACGAGCCGGAGCCGTGGCCGCTGCGGAACGGGTTGCACGGCACGCGTCCGCCTTTGAGCTTCGGGCTGGTACAGCACGGCGAGCAGTGTCACCGGCTTCTCGTGGCCCTGCTCGTCGATCATGCAGGTCTGGCCTTCGGCCATACCCAGCAGGGCAAGCCCTCTCATGGTGGAGAGCGGAAGAAACATGCCGACGGGTCCGTTGATGCGGCCGAGCGAGAGCACCCGCGTCTCGTCGGGGCCGTCGCCTGCGCGGAAGCTGACGCGGCTGCTGAGCGTCGCGACGGTGTCGGGCACGTCGTCACGAAGGACAACGGTGGCGTTGCGGATCTTGCGCCGCAGCAGGGGCAGCAGCGGATCGTCAGGGCCGCAACGGTCGCTGACGACTTCGAGAATGGTCAAATCCTTGGTGGTGAGAATGCAGGCGTCTTCGTACATCGCGTGTCTCCGTGCCCGGGGGATGCTGTCATGATCGAGATCGGGGTCCCTGGCCGCGCGACGCGCGACGCAGGGCTCAGGATCCTGCGATGAGGGATCCTCCGAACAGCCGGAGACGATGGCGGTTGTGCATGATGCTGCGGCCGGGCGTCAGGCGGAAACGGCTTCCGCCGCCGGATGCGGGACGACATCCAGAACGGTCAGCCGGTTCGATCTGCCGTCGCGCGAGGTCCAATCCATGGACTGGCCTTTGGCGAGGCCGAGCAGGGCGATGCCGATGGGCGTCATCACCGAAATCCTGCCTTGCTCGATGTCGGCATCCGCCGGGTAGGTCAGGGTCACCGTGCGTTGCTCACCGCCCTCGATGGCATAGCGCACGGTGGATCCGATCGCCACCGAACCGCGGGTCTGGTCGGGCCTGGCCACGACTTTCGCCCGGTCGAGCTCTGCCAGAAGGCTTTCGGCGACGTCGGGATTGCGCGCGGCAAACGCCTCTGCGAGGCGGTAGAGCCGGTCATGGTCCGTTCGATGCACTGTGATGGCCGGCTTGCGGCCGGTGCCGGTTCTCGTTGTCATGTCGTAATCTCACTTCTTGCCGCTTGCCTTGGGCGAGCGGCGCGGTCCGTCTATTGGATGAAAGATGTCGCGCGAGGAGCGAAACCGGCCACGGGCTTCGCAGTGTCGGGTCCCGCGGCAGGGATGCGCGACGCAGCCGTGCCGGGGCTCAAGCGCCCGCGATGGGGCACACCCTGAAGATCACCAGAAGATGATGCGCAACCTGCAACATGCCCAAGACATCGGAAATGATGCCCGGGAAGTCAAGGGCAACCGATCGATCGATTGAAGTGAACCCATTCGGTGATGGTAGCGGAGGAGGGACGATGTCCCCCAATGGGTGCTAACCCATTGATCTACGAAACGAAAAATCGTGATTGTCTCACGGTTTCAATCAATGTCCCCGCGTACACCATCGTGGACATTTGCTCAAGAGGCTTTCCGAGCGTTCCGCCATTACTCGCGGCCGGCAGCGGGCGGGAATGTATCGGGCATCAGGCTAAACAGGAAATCCTTGCCATGTCATCTGCACGTGAAGCCAGATGCCCGGACGGCGTTGGAATATGATCGCGGACTTGGGCTGAGCAACTCATGCATGAGCGGGAATCCGTTGCGGGCTCGCTTCGAAGAAATCGGGAAAGGTGCTTCCGAACTCCGAAAATTCAGGAGCCGAACACACGACTGTCAACCAGCTACCATTGGTATCTCGCTTCAGTCGCGTAAGTCCGGCATAGATCAGTGCCAGACTCTCCCGATGTGTGGCATTCGAAATGCAGACCACGAGGAGACGCGCCTCCCAGCCTTTGAAGCTATGGAGGGTCGTGGCTTTGACGCGGGCATCTCCCATGTAGAAGCCCATCTTTTTGCGCCGGTGATCATTACCGAATGTATCCACGGTCCTGATTTTGCGAACGTCCAATTCTTCAACGATCGCCGACCCACAGCCCATATCCGATGCCAGAACGGTGATGTCCGCGTTCGCCAATCCTGACGCGATTCCAGTATGGCGCATCAGCGCAACGATCTCGCTGGCAGCCACCTTACCAACATCAAGCGATTCACACTGGACCCACCGCAGCCGACATGGATAGTAGCCAGAGTCGAAGGAAAGCTGCTCGGAAATGGGAGGATCTACCGAATCTTCCGGTAGAAATTTCTCCGCGAATGTTCTGGCGAATGGAATGGCGTCGGGAGGCATGCGATAGCTCACACCAAGCTGCGCCCATCGTCCGCCTTGGAACCCCGCGCCCTTCATGACGTAGTCGGTCCAAGCTTCGGCTGTCCCGTATATGTCCTGCGTTGCGTCGGCGACGAGGACGACCTCGCCTTGGGGCTTGCATGCCTTTCTCAGGACGTTCCACCACAACGGCCTGTAGTCCTGTCCCTCGTCAACAAGGATGGCATCGTACCTTCCCACGTCTGGACTGGAGAGCGCCTCTTCCGCGAGGTTCGCAATGCCGACTTCCAGCAACTGCTTGTTAGCGGCCTTGGTTGTCGCTGCCGCAATAAGTTGCTCGTATCGCCCGCCAAGCCCAGCCTCGTAACAGACATGTTTGCACCATAAGTGAAAGTGCGTGAGGGTGACGTTCTCGAACTTCGCTGCCGGCGTGAGTCCCTTCACGATCTCTGGCGAGGACAGTCCCCTAACAATCATGTCGCGCAGGTAGTGCCAGAGCGTGATGTTGTACGTGGCCACGAGGACGGTTTTGTCCTCGCTCGCCAGCCTTGCGGCTCGGGCGGCCAGCACGAGGGACTTCCCTGAGCCAGCTGGACCCTTGATACGCCGATATCCGGATTCCGTTCTCGTTTCGGCGAGATTGCGCTGGTTGGAGTCCAGGTCGAGAGGCGTGCGCTGCGCACTTGCAAAGTCGGGTTCGACAAGCCAGCCTCGCAGATCGTCTGCTAGGTCGGCAGACATCACAATGGAAGACTTGCGTCCCCATTCCGGAAAGATAGCGGCGAGGTTGCCAGAGGAAACATCTTCTGCTCCCGATATCGGCTGGTAGGCAGCGTACTTCCCATCCGGATCATTCGGTAGAAACGGTCCGAGCAGGGCTTTGATGGCATTCGTTGGCGCGAACGGAAAGATCACTCCGGCGGTCACTGCTGCCCAACCGTTGCCGGACTGAAGGCGCGGACAATAAAGGTCAAAGATTTCCTTCTTGTACAGGTGGACCTTTGTGACGGGGTTCTGTGATTGAATCCGAAAATCGCTTCCTTCTCGCGATGCCCAGAGCTCAGGATAGCCATTCTTCGGCTCTTTGACGTAGTAACGCATCGCCGTGAGATCCCAATCCTTCACCTCGAAGACCCCAATCCCAGCATTTGGATTGAGAAGTACGAAGTCAGGGCGAAGACCGTTCAGGTGTGGCTGGACGTAGATTTCCCATCCCGCAGGCAGTTTGCTATGGAAGATGTCGAGAACCAACCGCTCCCCCGCGGTCAGTTTCTGCCGGAGGGTCGCCAGGGCCGCCAGAGGTGGTTGGATAACTCGCTCAATGGTTGAGTTCTGGATACTCGTTATGCCTACGTCGTCCTGCACGGCGTCACCCCTCGCTTCCCGCCGAGATCATACGGACGTGCGGCACATGTGCAAAGTCGAGTTGCTTCAATCTATTTTAATGTCGGCTCGAAATCTGAGGGTTGCCTGCCTCTAAAACTCCCTGGGTCAAGGTTGCAGAAGACTTCAATCCAATCTCCGCTCAGATGAAGCTCGTTTGTAATTTCATCAGGTTTTTTTCGCTTTTCGAGAACAAGCTCCATTGCGCGTTTTAGAAGTCGAGGCTGCTCCAGCGGAATCTGCCGTGGATCGTCCAAAGGCTCCTTTTTTCGCCATTTTCGAAAAGAAATCTGCTTATAAAGATTTAGGTATTGGTCTGCGTCTATTATTTCTAAGTCCTTGCAGCGATAAACCATCGACTGAATGGAAACTTTCCAGCGCTCTTTCAACGGCAAGAATGCGTCTAATCTTAACGTATATATCTCGTTAGGAAACGATGTCTTTGGCAAAAGAAATGCCCCTGCAAACCGATTGGCTTCGGACTCTATTACTTTGAGGCGTGCTGGGTCATCAATCTCGGATTGCTCTACCCATCGGTGTAGGATCAAATGCCCGAGTTCATGCGCGAGATCATACCGTATTCTAACCCCAGATTCTTTATCTGATGCCATAAAGATAAAGGGGCGGCTGCCATTCCAGAAGGAAAAAGCCTCGACATTCTCACCTTGAAGCTCGTAGCGGCAAACAACGATGCCTTTGCTTTCGAGCAAGGCTAGGACGTTCGAAATCGGTCCTACGCCTAGACCCCATTGATCTCTAAGGCTTGCTGCAATCGAGTCGATCTCTTCGATGGAGTATGTTCCATCGGGCTGCGCTGGAGCGGCCTCCGGTAGCAATATTGGAGGGTAGTTGACGAAGTTATCCAGATACCGGGTCGTCTGCACGAACCAGTCGCCTAAAACTGCGCATGCATCATTTCGTCGAATGGTATCAGGTCCAGATTTTCGAAAGAAGCGTGTGCTGAATTCTCCGAAAACCGGTGCGCCTGTGTTGGTAAAGTAAGTGACTGGCTGGCCAAGGACATTTGCAATTTTTTGAAATGTTACAGGCTCTGGTATCTTCTCTCCACGTTCATATGCAGATATCGATTGGCGCGTCACGCCGACTAGATCGCCAAGCTCGCCTTGCTTTAGGCGTGCTACCTTTCGGGCATCCCGAAGTCTCCCCGGAATCAAAAGCCGCCCGGCACTGGCTGCGCGAGCGGCGGTAGGAAACTGAACTACTTTGCTATCCGGCATGGTCTTTTCGCCATTTGTCGATTTCTTCCTTAAGTTCGAGTACCGCTTCAATGTCGGTGTCTTCGACCGGAGGTTTGGAGTCTGCCACTATATGCGGCAGCAGAAGCAGATTGCCGGATTTGTAGTGAAAGCCCGCAGCATGCAAACCCTTGGGCATGGCCAGATGGGCAAAATTGAGCGTCTGGTGACCATGAAGCAGGAGGACATGGGGGAGGCCACTGACAGGTTCTTCATCCGTCGGCCTCGGAAGACCTTTGAGCCATCCCTGGCCGTTTATTCGCTTGTTCTCGCGAAAGCGCACATCACGTGGCTGCTTCGTGGGATCGGCCACTTGGCTGATCGTCACGACGCAATGTGATGGCAGAATTTCCAGATAGCGCCCGGTAGGCCGCTCAAAAGAACGCCACCGGAAATCGTAGGGCCATTTGCCAGTCTGAACCAATCTCTCGAAGGCCAGATCGACACTCCATTGTATCACCCGCCCTCGGTTATCGATCGCGCTGGCGACGTTAAAGATCGGCTCGTCCTTCACAACCAATGCGGCGGCGTCGTAGGCGGTTTTGAGCGTGGCGGGGATTAGGGACCGGTGGGCATTCGGAATCTGGTCCAAGAGGAAAGCTTCGGCCTGCTCCACGTGGGTTTCCTTCAATTTGGTTGCTCGGCTGCCTGCGCAACCAAATACGAAAAACCATGACTTTTGTCAACCGATGGTCCAACTCTATTGCTTCGGCTTGACCCATGCACCGCCGCCGGTGACCATGAAAAAACCACCCGTCTTCGCCTTGCAGGGCTCAGGGTGGTTTTCGAGGTAAGGATTCAATCGTGACCGCAGTCCGGGCATCAGTCAAACAACGAAGGCTTCGCGTTAGGTGAGCGCCCGGCTGGCATATTCGCCAGCCGAACCAGAGCCCGGATCTACCCAAACCCGTCAACAAATTTTGCTGCCGAGGAATTCCGGCGGCGTCATTCTGACCGGCTCTGATCGATATGAATCCTTTGGTCCTCTTGAACATCTGAACGCGCTGCATCCGCTGAGTGAACAGGCCGGACGCAAACGCGGCGGCACCGTCTCATTTGCACGGCTGATGAAAGACAAATCATGGAAGGAATGGGCGGTCGATATCGCCGAAGCTCCTCAAATAGCGAAGGAGATGATCGACCGTTGCGATGACGTTGATGTCTATGTGAGTCAGCAATGCTTCAAAGGATGGCGTTTAACCAACAAGCTCCTGGCGCTTGGTAGCCTGTATTGCGACATCGACTTTCATGGCGTCGACGGGTGGCGGGACAAGGATCCGCGTTCGGTTCTCATTGCCGTCTTCGGAAAGCTGGACGAGGCGAGAATTCCATCGCCCTCATACGTCCTTGATACTGGACGCGGCTTGCTTTTGGTGTGGCTGCACAACGTTATTTCAGCTCAGGCGCAACCGCGCTGGGCTGCCGTCGAACGGCATATCGTTGCGGCTTTGAAGGACTTTGGCGCAGACGCGAAGGCGACCGACAGCGCACGCGTTTTCCGCCTCGTTGGGTCGGTGAACAGCAAGGCTGAAGTCGCTCGTTGCCGGGTTGGGATGATTTGGTGCATCGGCGACCCATCGTCCCCATTCCGGTACGATTTTGATCCCCTGGCGGATGACGTGTTGCCGTTCACCCGTGCCGAACTGATCGCGTTGCGCGTTGAAAAGGCAAAACGCGCCTTGCCGAGGAAGAAAGACGGGCAAGCACCTAAAAAGAAACTATCCGTCGCCGATTGGGGCGAAACATTGCTCGCCGATCTGGAAGCCCTCCGCATGCATCGCCATCCAAGCGGAAGGATACCTTCCGGACGTCGTGATGCCTGGTTGTTCCTCGCCGCTGTTGCGATTTCCTGGACATGCCCGTCAGAGGTGCTGGAACAGACAATGGAAAAGATGGCGGCAGCCATTGGCGGCTGGCCGAATCCTGAAACCCGGAGCCGCATGCATTCCGTATTTAAGCGCGCCAAGAATTCGGCAGTGGGCGAGACGATCGAGTTCAGGGGGCGGGAAGTAGACCCACGATACCGCATAAAGGCTGCCACTGTAATAGAATGGCTCGCAATTACCCCGGACGAGCAGCGGGTTGCCGGGCTACGGATGCTGGTCGATGACGATACGAGACGGGAACGTGGTGCCGAACGGGCTCGTGAATTCCGGAAGCGGCGAGGGGCAACTACTCGGCAGGCTGCACAGGAAGCCCGTTTGTTGATTGGCCGCAAGGCGCTGTACATGCAGGCCAAGGAGGGACTGACACGGGACGATCTCGCGGACCGGTTCGGAGTGAGCGCGGGACAAATATCGAAAGCCATGGCAGAGGCGTGCCGTGCGCGAAATGCCGATCACGGGACCGAACAGGCAGCATGAAACCTCCGTCACGATTCGTCACGGTATATGGATGGCTCTGCCCCCTCCATGGGGGAGGTGATTATATCTCCGGCAGAACGAGGCAGAGATAGATCCTATCCGGCGAGGGCATGGGAGGTTCTTGTCACGACATGAAGGCCCCCGGCAAGGTCTCCATGAAATGGCCCTCGGAGAGCCGATGTCTATGAGCAGCCGAAGGCGATGAGCGAATAGACGTAGTCGGTCACTACGATTTCGAATCCTTGTCCCTTGCACGCCGGTGAGTGACGATTCTGGTTCAACCCTAACCGGAAAGGACTCGACGTGAACAATCTGATCAACATGTCTACCGAACAATTCCCCCTGAACTGGGACCGCTACAACAGGCTCATGAACGAGATCCAGACGGCCGCTTATGGCTTCGTGGATCTCGATGACCTTGGCTGGCCACGCGGGCGGGAGATCGATGCTCAGCTGATGCGCGCGCACCATGCCCTTTGGGAGGCTTGGAACCTCATTCAGGAAACCGAATGCGAACTCCGTGCCCGCGAGGCGGCCAAGCCGAATGCCTGATGGGATTTCAGTTCGCTCATATTGAATCCTATTCTCGCTCAGGTCGTCGTGGTGGCGGGCATACCGTTGCCGACATACTCGCCGAAGCACGGCGCTCGCCAGAAGCCAGCCTCCATGTGGTGACGCCAAGGCCGCCGGTCCTTGTGGCAGGCTGTGGCCTCGAAGAACTGGAGCGGCGGCACGACAATCTTGTAGAAGCAGCACGGGAGATTCTGGCAAACGGAAAGCAGCGTGCCGTCCGGAAAGACACTTCATCCTTGTTCACGTGCGTCCTGTCGCATCCCGCCACGCCTGATGAGTGCCGCGCCGATCCGGCAACGATGGCGGCCGTGAAGGAGTGGGCAAAGGATTCGGCCGCATGGCTGCGGCGGGATCTGGAGACTCGTGGTGGCATTCTCGAAACTGTCGTCATGCACGTCGATGAATCTCATGTGCATCTTCATGCCTATGGCCTTTACCCAACTGGACACGCCGACCGGCTCCATCCGGGGAAGATCGCAAAAAAAGCAGCGGTAGATGCCGCTCTCGAATCCGGGCATGACAAAAAAACCGCCAATGCAGCCGGCGATAAGGCTTACGTAATGGCGATGCGTACTTGGCAGGATTCCTATTCACAGGAAGTAGGCCTGCCGCATGGTCTGACGCGGCTCGGTCCTGCGCGGCGGCGTCTGTCGCGTGCCGAATGGATGGCAGAACAGGCGGCGGCGAAAAGCGTCAATGAGGCTAGAAGCCTCGCAAAGAGGGTAAAGGACGAGGTCAAGACAGCCGAGGGTGTGAGGAACCAGATTCTAGAAGAAGCGCAACAGAAAGCCCATTTGCTCGCTTTGCAGGGCCATAGGCGGATGGAGCACGCAAAGCAGGCAGAAGCGTCGGCGATCCAGTCAGCAGCCAAAGCAAAAGAAGTTCTCCGGAACGCATATAGTCAACGTGATCGAATCCTTGCCCGAGCCCAATTTCAATTCGGCCGGCTTCGCTCGATCGGAATGACAATACGAACCTTGTGGGATTCCCTTCGCCGTTCTTCGATCCGGGAAAATGTTATGCGGGAAATGCAGGATCTCATCGACGGTGAAATCCGGCGCGCTGCCTCAGCGTCCCAGAAAGCCCGAGAGGAAGCTCAACGCCGACAGATGGCCGAAATACGCCTTGCCGAAGCAATGCAATCGGCCCGTGCTTTGGGTCGGGAGCGAGATCAAATCCGGCGCGAGCGCGAGCGGCTGCTTGTTGGAATGTCCGTCTCGTCTCCGGAAAACCGCCCTAGATTTCCGTAACCCAGTGCCCATGCCAATCCATTTTCGTAGCTCTATGCCCTGTCTACGGACGTTAGAAAGTTGACCGCTGAGAAAATTCGCCTCGAAATCTGCCGCCGGCAGGTTTCTCGCCACATAATCCTCTCAAGGCATTCAAGACCGGGAGGCGGCAGTGGAGAAGGAAAAGCGACGACATTCAAGGCGATGCGTAGAAATTGCCCGGACGCGTGCGCGGCAGGCCCGAGCAATGAAAATGAACTCTTTCCTTGTCGGGCTGGCGTTCGTCACCGCCATTCTGTCAATGCGGTCCCCGGTGCGGTTCCCCACGATTCCAAATTCGGAAGACGACTGGCCCATCACTGACTACGAAAGGGGACTGTCTACATCTCCGAAAAAGATACGCGACCGCTATCGCAGTCAACCGCCGATGCGACGTCTCATGCGGGATCTGCACCGCGCAGCCGCACGGGATGATGCCGAGCATCTTCTGCTCGCTCGCATTCCAGATGCTGACCTCCGAGACTGGGTCGAAAACCAGATCCGGCAGGATCGGATCAATCGACTATCGATCTTCGTTCAACCGGGAATCCCCGACGAAACGATTATCGCCGCCTGGCGCGCCGAGCTTGATGCCCAGAAGCTGGAAGAGGATAGTGCTGCCGACGAAGCTGCTACTAACGCTAATATCCTCCGGGCGTTGATCAAGCCAACGAGCAAGGATTCAGCTTCGAGACGAGGCGTCAGGACCTAAATCTCCGTAGCGGATCATTCTCGATCCAAGCCAATCTGGGTGGGAAATGCCGAATGTCCTAGCCTGCAAACGCTGTCTGTGGTGGTCGGCAAACTTTGTGGTGTAGCAATTTCATAACGGCCGCTGTGATCTTTACCCGTGGTATTTTTGTTCGCTACTATCCGTTGCGATTTAGGGGATCGGTTGGGGTGGATTATGACGGGCGAAGAACAACAGGGCGAAGCGTACCTTGACGATTCAGAAGAGATGGACATCCAGCCTTCTGTGTCGCCGGTATTCGATGACGAAGATGAAGGGGAGAATGAGAGCGCACTAAAAGGCTCATTCGCACCGATGATCTTCGGCGTGTCGCAGCGGCGCATAAGAGATTTGAATAATGACTACGCCAATCGCGAACTCGACCCGAGGCCACCATTTCAACGTGGATATGTGTGGGATCGAACAAAGGCCTCCCGCCTCGTTGAATCGATTTTGCTTAATGTCCCCTTGCCACTGATTTACACCGCTGAGGAGCAGAATGGAAAGGAGTTGGTTATCGACGGCCAACAGCGACTTCTTTCGCTCTTTGGCTTCATCAAAGGTAAATTCCCAAAGGACGATAGGCCTTTCCGGCTCTCAAAGCTTAAGGTTCTGGGCGATCTTAACGGGAAAAGTTTTGATGAACTTGATGACGCCACTCGCCGCAAATTCCTTACCTATAATATTCAAGTTATCAAAATAAGCGCTGACTCTGACCCTGAGGTAAAATTTGAGATATTTGAGAGATTGAATTCAGGCGCTGTGAAGCTCAATGCCCAAGAACTTCGTAATTGCGTTTATCGTGGATCTTTTAATGAAGTTCTTCGGGGTCTTGCCGATGACGAAAACTTCAAAAGGTGTATTGGTACTTCAACCGCGCTTGACAGAATGCAGGATTGCGAGTTGGCGCTTCGGTTCTTGGCTTTTTACGACCGGACGTACCTCAACTATCCGGGTGGCATGAAGAGTTTCCTTAATGCCTTCATGGATGACAATAAGAACATAAGCGAAGAGAAATCCCAAAAATTTAAGGAGGCTTTCCGCAAGTCGGCTGAACTATCGTCTTATGTATTTGGATCAAATGCTTTTCGTCGGTTTTCTATAGGAACCGAGCGCAAGCCTGCTGGACATTGGGAGCGGACCATAAACAGGGCGTTGTATGACGTCACAATGTGGGGGTTTTCACAGTATGAAAAGCGCCAGATTGTCCCACACATCGATGCGATAAGAGACGCATACATCGACCTCATTCAATCGGATGCCGAATTCCGAGATTCGGTTACCTCAGCGACTGGCGACAGAAGCAGGGTCTTGTATCGCTTCGATGCATGGCGAAATCGCTTAAAGGAAATCGTTGACATGGAGTCGGGCGAACGCAGGGGTTACTCGAAGGAAGAGAAAATGACCCTCTATCGCTCGTCTCGGACGTGCGCGATCTGTGAGCAGGAGATCGTTGAGATCGACGATGCAGAGGTTGATCATAAGATTCCTTACAGCGCCGGCGGCCCAACCGATATGGGGAACGCCCAATTGACGCATCGCTATTGCAATCGTGCGAAGTCCGGGAAGGTGGAATTGCGGTCGTAAGGGAGCCAATTCCGGTGGTTCGAGAAGAGGTCAGCTCCTTCCACGGCTGCTTATTTTAGTTTGGCTTTGTAATAATCCGACCAATTGCTCCGCTGTAGCCAAGGTTTCGCAACGGTGAGCTTCCCGGCGTCGGCTTCCGTCTTGGCCTTCAAAAGTGTCTCGGTCATGAACTGGATTTCCGGCGAGGCGATCGACATGATCTCGTCAAGGTCACGCGTCGTGAAGCGCTTCTTTGAGCCGTACCCTGCCGGAATGTCGCCCTTGGCGGAATGTCCCATGGCGCGCATTCGGCCACGATGACTCACCCCGGTTGAATCGAGGAAATCGGCATAGGTATGCCGGGTTGAATAAGCAGTCACATCAGCGCGGGAAATGCCGATTTTCGTTTTCAGGTATTGCCAGCTTTTTGTGATCGGCTGACCCCACCGCAACTCGCCATTAAGCTTATGGTACGGCTCCCATTCGGGAAACAGAACGGGACAGTCTCTTGCCTTCAATTCTTTGACACGCTCGAGGAGCCCGAGCTCGATTACGAGCGGATGCATCGGCACGACTCGTTCCGAGCCAGCCGTCTTGAATCTCCTCTGATCCTCAATCGCAATGCGCCCCTTCCTCGGATCGAAGGCACGTAAGTCGAAGTAGTAAATTCCATTGCGTTGAACGATGTCCTCTATCTCGATCTGGCCAAGTTCGCTGATCCGCAGGCCATGAAGAACCAGAATGATGTAACCCCAGTACAGGTGAGATTGAACGAAGAAGGTTCCCGATTTCCAGATGCGTTTCGGTGTCTCACAACCAGTGAACAGCGGCTGCGAGAATATGAGCTTGACCTCGTCGACTTCAAAAGAATCCCTTGGAAGGGAAACGAGGTTCTTCCCGCTGATCTGCTTGAAGACTGGCTTCTCGTAGGGGTAATAGCCCTTCGTGATTAGCCAGCCGAAGAATTTAGACAGGGCATTATGGTAGCCATTCCGGAGGCGAGCTTCGGTCAAGCGTTTCAGGTCCGTCCAGCCATGCTTTTGGGCATAGGCATATCGCGTGGCTAAAGAGACGCAATACTCGCGAGGAATGTTCTTGCGGTCTGGAATGTCGGGAAGCATGGCGTCGAGTTTCTTGGCCTGCTCTCCTTCGAATGAACCGACCTTTGTGTCCCCGAACTGATCAATCAGGAACTGCACGATCAAATCGACCTCGCGCAGCGTATCGGCCTTGTCGCCCGCCTTCTGACGCTCTTTCCGATAATCGGCAAGAGCTTTAGAAAAAGACGGCGATGGCTTGGTCGAATGGTTGGTCTTCAACTCCGATACGGGCAAAACAGGTGTCGTTGGAGAGAGGGTCGATGATGGGGGCTGGATGAGTGGCGCGACAACTGTCGGCGATGGCCGCTGAAAGCTGTCGGGGACTGCTCCGAACTGAACAGCAGCCTGCATAGCCTTTCGACCACGCTCATATTCTCTAACGCGCTCCGCCTCCCTTAGATACGCGTCGGCCTCGACGTTCTGCTGAACGAACATCTTCAGGAGCGCCGGAAACTCGGGCTCGATCATGTCCGGCTCGCACCCTGCGGCCTGTGCCTTGCGGTTTAGATTCTTCAGGAGCTCTTCGTAATTCCGGCGGGCGAATAGGCGATCATCGGAGATCGGCCACGCATCCCGAAGGTAGGCACGCAGTTGAGCAACGTTCTTCTCGATCAGGGACGGGTAGTCTACGCTGTCGTTCATGCGGTGAAACCAGCCAAGGCACTCCAGGAGCCTCATTCGGGCCGTGCGATAGTCGCTTGTTCCGAGAGAGGTGCGATAGAGCGGTTTACCGACAAGCGGCGCACATTGCACGGTGAAACGGGCCTGCATGAAATAGCGACCGTCGCGCCGTGCGAGATAGGAAGTCCGTGCCATGACATCTCCGCGTACATCGGCGTGAGATGTATCACGGTCTCCGGAACCTCCTGGTTCCGTTAACTAGCTGATTTTCCTATCCGAAATCAATGGTAGCGGAGGAGGGATTTGAACCCCCGACACAAGGATTATGATTCCTCTGCTCTAACCAACTGAGCTACTCCGCCACGCAACGAAGGCCGTCGGGCGCGTTGCGCTTCCAGCCTTCATCGAGGTCGCGCGGATATAAGGGGGACCCTGCAAAGCTGTCAAGCGCGGCCGGCGCCTAGCAGGAGCGAATTTACGGGAAGGGGCGGGCCTTGCGGGTTTGTCGCCGAAGTCGCTTGCGCGTCTCCGAAAGCTGCTTGCGCGTCTGCGGGCGCATTTCTCGGCGCCGGGGTTGAGTTCGCTCCGGTGCGCCGCTATGTGTCAGCCACGAAATCTTCGAGTTCATTCCTTTGATGAAACCGCGCATTGCAGTCCTCGGATGCGGATACTGGGGTTCCAACCACATCCGCACCCTGAAAGGGCTGGGTGCGCTTCACGCGGTTTCGGATGCCAATCCCGCCCGAGCGGAAGGCTTCGCCAGCGAGCAGGAATGCCTGGCGATCGCGCCGGACGACCTGTTCACTCGCGACGATGTCGACGCCATCGTCATGGCGTTGCCGCCGCAGTTCCATGCGGAGGCGGCGACCAGGGCGGTGGAAAACGGCAAGGACGTGCTTGTCGAGAAACCCGTCGCGCTGACGGTCGAGGATGCCGAGCGCGAGGTGGCCCTCGCCGAGGCCAACGGCCGGGTTTTCATGGTCGGCCATGTATTGCGCTTTCATCCCGCCTTCGAGAAGCTTAAGGCGCTCGTCGATGACGGCGAGCTCGGCGAGGTTCGCTACATCCACTCGCACCGGTTGGGTCTCGGCAAATTCCATACCGAGAACGACGCCTTGTGGGACCTGGCCCCGCACGATCTGTCGATGATCCTCGCCATCACCGGCACGGAGCCCGACGAGGTGCGCGGCGAGGGGGCTGCGCTGCTCGATCGCCTGAGCGATTTCGCGCATCTCCACATGCATTTTCCCAACAATATCCGCGGCCATCTGTTCGCGTCGCGGCTCAACCCCTATCGCGAGCGGCGGCTCACCGTGGTCGGCACCAAGGCGATGGCCGTGTTCGACGACGTCGAGCCCTGGGAGCGCAAGCTTGCCGTTTATCGCCATGCGGTCTGGCAGGACAGCGGCCACTGGGCCTTCACCGCCAACGAGCCGTCCTATGTGCCGATCCGGCAGGACATGCCGCTCACGCGCGAATTGCAGCATTTCATCGACTGCATCGAAACGCGTCAGCGACCGCGCACGGACGGCGAAGAGGCGATCCGCGTGTTGCGCATCCTGACTGCGGGAACCGTCACCCATAACCGGGTCTGAATAGGGGCCGCCAAGCGGTTCTTACTGGACGCAAGACGGCGATCTGTCTTTTTTGGTATCGAATTTTCCGAAAACCGGATTCCGCCAGCCGGTCAGGCGCTCCAGATTTGGGCTATTCCGCTGCGAGCGGGGAAAGGCGACGCCCGAGGTCGGCCAGCAGTGCCTCGGCCTCGGCGCCGCGCTCCGAGCGGCGGATGAAGCCGCCGCCGAACACGCGCGCGTCGTCGCCTTCGTCCGAATAGAGCACGCAGGCCTGGCCCGGTGCCACGCCGGCCTCGCCTTCGGCAAGCTCCACCCAGGTCGCACCGTCGCGATGATGAAGCCGGGCCGGGCGCGGCGGGCGTGTGGAGCGCACCTTGGCGAACACCTCCATGCCGTCGGCCGGCAGGTCTTTCAGCGCGCCGTCACCAAGCCAGTTCATGTCGCGCAGATGCACCTTGCGGGTTTCCAGCGCCTCGCGCGGACCGACGACGACGCGCGCGTTCTCGGCATCGAGATGGACCACGTAGAGCGGCTCGCCGGACGCGACGCCGATGCCGCGGCGCTGGCCGATCGTATAGCGCAGAATGCCGTCGTGGCGGCCGAGCACGCGGCCGTCGATGTGGACGATGTCGCCGGGGTTGGCGGCCGTCGGCTTCAGCTTCGAGATGATGTCGGAATACTTGCCCTGCGGCACGAAGCATATGTCCTGGCTGTCGTGCTTGTCGGCCACCACCAGCCCCATCTCGGCCGCGAGTTCGCGCACGCGCAGCTTCGGCAGATGGCCGAGGGGAAAGCGCAGGTAGTCGATCTGCTCCTGGGTGGTGGCGAACAGGAAGTAGCTCTGGTCGCGGTCGGCGTCCGCCGGCCGGTACAGCGCCCGGTGCGCCCCATTGGCCCTGGAGCGGATATAGTGGCCGGTCGCCAGCGCGTCGGCGCCGAGATCCTTCGCGGTCGCCAGCAGATCGGCGAATTTGACCGTCTGGTTGCAGGAGACGCAGGGAATGGGCGTCTCGCCCGCGACGTAGCTTTCGGCGAAAGGATCGATCACCGCCTCGCGGAAGCGTTCCTCGTAGTTGAGCACGTAGTGGGGAATTCCGATGGTTTCGGCCACGCGGCGGGCGTCGTCGATATCCTGGCCGGCGCAGCAGGAGCCGACGCGGTGTGTGGCCGCGCCGTGGTCGTAGAGCTGCAGCGTGACGCCCACGACATCGTAGCCTTCGCGGGCGAGCAGGCCGGCGACGACGGAAGAATCGACGCCACCCGACATGGCGACGACCACGCGGGTCGCCGCTGGAGGGGCCGGAAGGTCCAGGCTGTTCATCGTATGCGTATCCAAGGTCTGCGCTCATGCCGTCCAAGGACGGCGCATCTGCCGCGAATATAAGTCAAGCCTCGCCGGCGCGCCAGCCGAAGGCTTTGCTGCGGGCCTGACAGCGAACTGCGGGCATTTGCCTCAAAGGCCGGTGAAAGTCCTAACGCGACGTTCACGATCGTTACCTAACGATTAGGGAACGCTTAGGCAAATTTTAAAGCTGCGGCGGTAACGTCACGGTGATTGGGTCTGTGAGTTTCAGTAGAGAGTAAGATGACCGATCTGGTTAGACCGCGAGTCAAATATGTTATTGGACCGGACGGCAGTCCGCTGACGATTGCCGATCTGCCGCCTACGAATACGCGACGCTGGGTGATCCGCCGCAAGGCCGAAGTGGTCGCGGCCGTGCGGGGCGGCCTGCTCAGCCTGGAGGAAGCCTGCCAGCGCTACAAGCTCACCACCGAGGAATTCCTGTCCTGGCAAGCCTCCATCGACGAATACGGACTGGCCGGGCTGCGCACGACGCGTATCCAGCAATACCGGCACTAGGTTCAGGACCTATTAAATTGATTTGAGATGTGATTCACAGTCTTGTTTGAGGAGGCTGTGATGAGTGATTTGTTTCTGCTGAGCGCGCGCCAGATGGCTCGGATCTCGCCGTTTTTTC